>Ga0189284_100028_pt1 | contig 297667 bp, 270 predicted proteins | sample N32C7minimetaG_FD_130314 | JGI IMG/M metagenome (GOLD analysis project Ga0189284, IMG submission 130314) | Marine microbial communities from the Costa Rica Dome - N32 C7 mini metaG | ecosystem: Environmental > Aquatic > Marine > Oceanic > Photic zone | place: Costa Rica: the Eastern Pacific...
ACCTCCGCTCGGCCTTGCAGCGCCAGCTTGCCCGCGACCTGACCGCAACCAGCGCCACCTATGTCCGGTTTCTTTTCGGGCTGCCTGTGGCCCTTGTCTACCTGGCTATACTGGACGGCATTTTTGGCGATCCTCTTCCCGTGCCGCCGCCTGAATTTTACGTTTACGCATTTGTCGGCGGTATCGCGCAGATTGTCGGCACGGTCCTTCTTGTTGCACTTTTCTCCCATCGGAATTTTGTCGTCGGCACGACTTATTCCAAAACAGAGACGGTACAGACAGCGCTATTCAGCATCGTGGTCTTGGGGGAAACGATCACGCTGGGTGCCGGGGTTGGCATTCTGATCAGCCTTTTGGGTGTCATGGCTATCTCCGTTGCGCGAACCAACCTGTCTCCCGCCGCGCTTGTCACCTCTCTCACCAGCCGCACCGCCATCATGGGGATCGGATCCGGTGCTGCCTACGGGGTGGCTGCGGTCTGCTACCGGGCAGGCTCATTGTCACTCGGCATGGACGGGTTTCTTGTGCCCGCGGCCTTTACACTTGCCATCGTGCTTTCCATTCAGACGGCCCTCATGACGGTCTGGCTTTTGTGGAAAGACCGCGTGTCACTCATGGCAACCCTGCGCAATTGGCCTTCGTCGCTTGCTATCGGGGTCGCCGGTGCCCTTGGGTCTGTCGGGTGGTTCACCGCCATGACGTTGCAGAATGCCGCCTATGTGCGTGCCCTTGGGCAGGTCGAGCTTGTGTTCACCTTCCTCGTCTCATGGCTCTGGTTCAAGGAAGCATCGAATGGTCGTGAAATTTCCGGCGTCATTCTCATTGTGGGCGGGCTTGTTGTGCTGGTGTTGGGCGTATGAGCCCCCAGACATGGACTTGCCCGCCTCCGGCTTCTCCGCGCAATAAAAATTCATACCTAAAGGTGGCCTGCTCCAGCTTATCGAAAGCTGGCTGCGTGTCAGATTAAACCGGCACGTCACCTGCGATCGTTGTGCGATGCATGACGCGCAAATGACCGTCATAGCCGCCATCTGCCAGATGAAGGCAGCAGCGATTGTCCCACATGGTGAGCATGTTCCGGCTCCATTTGTGACGATAGACATATTTGTCCTGCACCATGTGAAGGTACAGCTCACCGAGCAATGGTTGTGCGTCCTCGGCTTCCATGCCTTCGATCCCGATCGTGTAGGTCGGGCTGATATAGAGTGCTTTGCGTCCCGTCACAGGATGGGTGCGAACGAGTGGGTGTGGTTGCGTGGTCTCTGCATCCTTGGAAGAGATGATTTCCATTGTCCGCTTTTCTTTTTCCTGCGCGAACACGCCTTTGGTGCCGTAAGGCAGAATTGCGCTGTGAACAGCCTTGAGACCTTCAAGCCTGGCTTTCATTTCGTCGGACAAATCCTCATAGGCGCGCGATCCATCCGCGTAGAGCGTGTCACCTCCCACTGGTGGGGTCACCTCTGAATGAAGGATAGTGGCGGCCGGTGGTGCCTCCTGAAAGCTCCAGTCTGAATGCCAGCCTGCGCCGAAATTTGTGGCTTTCTCATCCGGTTCGCGCCGCAGCTCCAACACGTGTGGCCTTTCTTTCATCGGCTTGATGAAAGGGTCGTGACCAAACTCACCGAATTGCAGTGTAAAGGCCTCCAACTCATCAAGGGTCAAAGGTTGATCGGGAAAGTAGACAACCGAATGCGTCGCCCATGCGCGCTTCACTTCGTCCAGCGTGATCGGCGGGAGTGGTTTTGAGAGGTCAAGACCGCAAATACAGGCACCGAAACCTGACGGGTTCGGGCGGACCTCGATCGTTGCATAATCCGATTGAACAGCCTGTGACATGATCTCCCCCTCTTCTGTGATTTGAGAGCCTCAGTCTGACCGGAAACGCGAGCCCTCGTCACTGACAGGTTACGCCAGATAGATGACATGACATGCCATTTTTCATGTCGTATCATATAGACATGATGCCGAGGATGAACCCCAGAACCATTTCGACCGGCTGGATGGACGCGGTCATCCGCGGGCTGGTTGCCCATGGATTGCCGAGATCTCAACTCGCCGGCCCCCTTTCTCCCATAGGTGGTTCTGGCGGTTTGCCGAGCCGACAGGTGGAAATGATAGAGGCGCGTCGTCTCTGGCACCGGGTTGCAGAACTCAGTGACGACCCGCTTCTGGGCCTCAAGGTCGGTTCAACATTGCCACCGCAGGCCATGAACATTGTGGGTCTTATCGCCATGCATAGCCCGACCGTCGAAGAGGTCGGCATCAACACAGCCGCCTATCAGGGACTTGTCAGCAATAGCGGCTATTACGCGAGTGCCGTCGGTGCCAATGGCGTCAACATTACCTACGAAGCGCAGGACGCTCCCCTGGCACAACACCCGATGCAGGTGGATTCCATTCTCGCGGCGACAATCCTTGTGTTGCGCCATTGCGGGCTTTCAGACTTCGCACCCGATCTTGTACGCGTGACCGGCACTGCCAGAAACAAACTATCCGATTATGAACGGTTTTTCGGTTGTCCGGTTGAAATGGGAAGCCCTCATCCCGGTTACACGCTCAGCCATGCAAAACTTGCCATCAAGCTGCCCAATGCGGATGCAGCATTACTTGCCTACCTCAAAGCGCACGCGGATGCGTTGCTGGCCGCGCAGATGACGCTTGATGAGATCAGTCTTGCTGTGCGGGCGGCAATAACCGCGCGAGCGCACCGCCCGGTCACTCTCAATGTCATCGCTGACGATCTGGGCCTGGGGCTTCGCACACTGCAACGACGGCTGGCAGATGCGGGAACCAGTTTTCGCACTCTTTATGACGATGCAAGGATGGAGGATGCGGCGCGCCTGCTTCGGCAGACGACCCTTTCACCCGGTGAGATTGCGGACCGTCTTGGATATTCCGAACTCAGTTCCTTCTCGCGCGCCTTTTACAGCCGATATGGTGTCCGCCCACACAAAGTGCGCAACAACACAAAAGAAAAAGGCCGCTGACGGGAGCGGCCTTTCCTTCATCTGTATCGCTTGTTTATTCAGCAGCGCGCGCCGGGCTCAGGCCCGCCATGCCGTTCAACCGGCTTGCGATGATTGCCTGTGCATCCGCAACAATGCGCGATACCAGTTCCGCACAGGTTGGGATGTCATCAATCAATCCCTGCACCATGCCTGCGGACCAGATGCCGTAATCCGCATCACCTTCTTCATAGACCACGCGACCGCGAGCCCCGGCGACAAGATGTGCAATATCTTCGATCTTGGCATTGCCCTTCTTCTCGATCGCTACCACTTCCTGGCTCACTGCATTGCGGGCCACACGGGCCGTGTTGTGCAGCGTGCGGAAGATGAGATCGGTGGCACGTTCGTCGTTGGCGACGATCTGCTCCTTGACCTTCTGGTGGATCGGGCTTTCCTTGGTACACATGAAGCGTGTTCCCATGTTTACCCCTTCAGCACCGAGTGCCAATGCAGCGACAAGACCACGTGCGTCCCCGAAGCCACCTGAGGCAATCATCGGAATTTTCACCTTGTTGGCGGCGGCAGGAATGAGAATAAGGCCTGGAATATCATCTTCACCCGGATGGCCGGCACATTCGAACCCATCGATCGAGATTGCGTCCGCCCCGATTTTCTCCGCCTTGATAGCGTGACGCACGGCGGTGCATTTGTGGATCACCTTCACACCGGCTTTTTTCAGCTCAGTAATGTGTTCCTGCGGATTGTTGCCCGCTGTCTCCACTATTTTGACACCGGCATCAATAATGGCCTGGCGGTATTCAGCATATGGCGGCGGCTTCAGCGCTGGCAGGATCGTCAGGTTCACACCGAAAGGCTTGTCGGTGAGATCACGACATTTCTGAATTTCCTTGGTCAGGTCTTCCGGTGTCGGCTGCGTGAGCGCGGTGATGAAGCCAAGCGCCCCCGCATTTGCCACACCCGCGACCAGTTCAGCCCGGCCCACCCATTGCATGCCGCCCTGCGCGATCGGATGCTCGACACCGAAAAGCTCGGTGAAACGTGTTTTCAGCACAAATGCCTCCCTTTCTGTGGGGGCCTTTGCGGCATCCCCTTCATTTCGATAGTTCAGGTTTATCAAATTGGGATGAGATCTGCACTAGCTGCGATTTCCAGATTGGGATCGAGAACAAGGAAAACCGCTCACCTTTGCTGTTTTTCGCCGGAGAGTGCTTGAAAAGGCGTCGCGTCCAGCACACATTACCGTTCATAATTGAACATCGAAAGACCGACAATGAACATTGGGGCTGACTGGAACCTGTTTCGAACCTTCCTCGCCGTGGCGGACGCCGGTTCACATTCTGCCGCCGGGCGGCGCCTGAAGCTCAGCCATGCCACGGTCGGGCGGCATATTGCGGAACTGGAACGGCATCTGGACCAGAAGCTCTTTGTCCGCGAGGCTGACGGGTACACGCTGACCCCTGCCGGGGAACATCTGAAACAGGAAGCCGATCAGATGGCATCGGCCGCGATGCGAGCGGAACGCATCGCGGCATCGGAAGGAACAAGCCCCCGGGGTGTTGTCCGGGTTTCGACCGCCGCGACGCTTGCCGGATACTGGCTGATGCCACACATGCAGGATTTTCACGCGGCCTATCCCGATATTGAGATCGAGTTCGTGACCGACAGCTGGCCCGCCAGCGTGCGTCGCCGCGAAGCCGATATCGTGATCCGCCTTTATGGGCCGGGACAGGAAAATCTGGTCGGCAAAAAGATCAGCCGGGTTGGTGTCGCCTTCTATGCATCCAAAGACTATGCAGAAAAAAACGGCCTGCCCAATGCGCGGGAGGAATGGGCCACACATACCGTTATCGGCTTTTGTGGTGCCGCATCAGAAACAGAACTCTTTCGCTGGTCGAACCATGTGACGCGCGGTGCCCCTACCTGGCTTCGATGCTCGTCCACTGCGGATCAGTTGCGCGCCGTCCGTCAGGGCGTTGGCATTACGGTGCTGACTTGTATGATCGGCGATAAACATCCAGACCTTGTCCGCATCGCGCCGGAGAAACTGTTCAGTTCGACCGACCTTTGGCTGCTGGCCCATCCCGACCTGCGCCAGACCGAACCTGTTGCGACCGTTTTCGATTTCATCGCGAACCGTGGTCGCATGGACAGGGACGAGCTTCTGGGAAAAATCAGCGGCTAACCTCTACATTGAACAGCCCCAAGCCCCTTGCTGAACATATTTGAACAGACACAAACAGAGGCACCGCTCTATATTCCCTTTCAACACTTTCCTTTCGTTGAACGGAGACCTTGATGTCACTACCGCCTATTCTCCAGAACTCGCTGGAGCTGCCTGTTGTCGGCTCACCCTTGTTTATTGTGTCCGGCCCTGAGCTTGTCATTGCACAATGCAAAGCCGGGATTGTCGGGTCTTTTCCAGCGCTGAACGCCCGCCCCGAGCCTGTGCTTGAGGAGTGGATTGTCCGGATTAAAACCGAGCTTGCCGAATATCAGGCTGCCAACCCGGACAAGAAAGTAGCTCCGTTCGCTGTCAACCAGATCTGCCATGCATCCAACAACCGACTGATGCACGATATGGAGGTCTGTGTGAAGCACGAGGTGCCGATTATCATCACCTCGCTGCGCCCACCGGCAGAGATTGTTGAAGCGGCGCATTCTTATGGCGGGCTTGTCTTCCATGACGTCATCAATGTGAAGCATGCAAAAAAAGCGGCGGAACAGGGTGTTGATGGCCTCATCCTGGTGTGCGCCGGTGCCGGTGGTCATGCCGGTACGCTTTCGCCGTTCGCGCTCGTGCGCGAAGTAAAAGAATGGTTTGACGGCACAATCCTGCTGTCGGGCGCTATTGGTGATGGTTTCTCCGTTGCCTCCGCGTTGGCGCTGGGTGCCGACCTTGCCTATATCGGCTCCCGCTTCATCGCCACGGAAGAAGCCAATGCTGACGCTGCCTACAAGGAAGCGTTGGTCAAATATGCCGCTGACGACATTATCTACTCCAACCTCTTCACAGGTGTGCACGGCAACTATCTTGCCCCCTCCATCCGGGAGTCAGGTCTCGATCCTGACAACCTGCCTGTCGCCGACAAATCCAAAATGAATTTCGGTTCGGGCGGCAACATGAAGCAGAAAGCCTGGAAAGATATCTGGGGTTGCGGCCAGGGCATTGGCCTGATTGAGGACTCCCCGCCCGTTGCCGAGCTGGTTGGCCGCATGAAGACCGAGTTTGACGAGGCAAAGGCCCAGTTTGTTAAAAAGGCCGGCTAAGCCCGCGCTTTAACAGGTTAATGAGGGCCGCACTTCGTCGCGGCCCTTTTTTTGGGCTCCTTTTGGACGCCGGGCGGGCCTGCCTAAAAAAGCGCCTTCACAGCTCACATTAATTTGTCGCACAACATTGCTTGCCGGAATGCGGGCTGAATGCTACAGACCCCTGAAGACCTGCCGCCCCTTCTGGCGGTGCCGCGTAAAGTGAGTGCCCTCTCAGGTGCTTTTCTGAATGGATTGGGCACAACTTGGATCGTTCACCTTCCACGCCTCAAGAGCGGTCTACGCAGGATTGGCTGCTCGCTCTCGCACCCTACCGCACACCCAGCCACAAGCGCAGTTTTCTGGAACTGCTTGTTACTGGCGGCCTTTTTGTCTCTCTCTGGATTGCCGCCTGGTGGTCTTTGTCTGTCAGCTATTGGCTGGCGCTGGCGTTCTGCGTGCCAGCCGGCGTCTTTCTGATGCGCTTGTTCATGATCCAGCATGATTGTGGTCACGGGGCGTTTTTCCGTACCAAGTCGCTGAATGACTGGGTTGGGCGCACCCTCGGCGTTCTGACCCTTACACCTTATGACGTATGGCGAAAAAGCCACGCTATTCATCATGGAACCTCCGGCAATCTGGACAAGCGCGGTACCGGGGACATAGACACGCTTACAGTGCAGGAACATGCCGAGCTTCGTGGCTGGCGGCGTCTTGCCTACCGGCTCTATCGCTCATCCCTTGTCATGTTCGGGATCGGTCCCGCCTACATATTCTTTATCCGAAACCGGCTGCCGCTCGGGTTTATGCGCTCCGGATCCCGCTTCTGGATCAGCGCCATGGGAACCAACGTCACGACAGTGCTTGGCATTGGCGTGATGATTTACCTGCTGGGTCTCACCCCCTTTTTGCAGATATATGTGCCCACGACACTGCTGGCCGCGACGATCGGGATCTGGCTGTTTTTTATCCAACACCAGTTTGAAGATACATATTGGGCCCGTAATGAAGACTGGTCGCTAAAAGATGCAGCCTTCGGCGGCAGTTCCCATTTCGACCTGCCACAACCCTTTCGCTGGATGACGGCCAATATTGGCATTCATCACGTCCATCACCTCTCCGCCCGGATCCCCTACTACCGTCTGGGCCAGGTGTTGCGGGACTATCCTGAGTTGGCGTCGGTCAAACGTCTGACTTTCCGGCAGAGTTTTGCGACATTAAAACTTGGATTGTGGGACGAACGTGCAAAGAAGCTTGTCAGCTTTTCGACCAGGCACCATTAAGCCATCAGGCCAGCCTTGCGCAAGGCTCAGGACGCTATCGCCGTCTCGTCTGCTTCCGCGTGAGGTGCCCGGTTCGACGCGGTAAGCACCCGGTCATCAACCAGCGCCTTGGCCCCATACATGGCTTCGTCAGCGCGGTGCACCAATCCCTGAAGGCTTTTTCCGTGTAGCGGGTAACATGCAATGCCGATACTTGCAGAGACACTGATCATCGTTCCATCGCCCAGATCAATCGGATCCTCCAAGACCCGCACGAGCCGCCTTGCAAACAGCTCCGCACCGTTCGCATCGTCCAGTCGATTAAGAACGAGCTGGAATTCGTCTCCCCCGACCCGAGCCGCATAGTCACCTTCGCGCAGCTCTGCCTTGATGCGCTTTGCCGTTTCCCGCAACACCAGATCACCAGCCGCATGGCCGTACTGGTCATTGATCGGCTTGAAGCCATCCATGTCCATCGACAAGACTGCCATTGCCTGCCGGTTTTCGGCAGCATCGCTCAACATCTTCGGTCCCGCCTCTTCCGCTGCTTTGCGATTGGGCAAGCCTGTCAGCCAATCTGTCCGCGCTTCGATTTCCTTAGCGCGCGATGACTTCTCCTCCCTCGTCACATCGTCTGCGGAAAGAAGTATCAAATTTGAAACTTCCCGTTCCACGCGCACGCGGATATGACGATCGTCTGAGGTATCGAGTGTAAAAGACGTGGTTTCACCCACCGACAGGTCGTCGGTCATTTCAATATAGAAATTCGCAAGATCCGCGGGCACACCGGAACCGAAATCACCACGGGTTGCCAGATACAGCAGAAGCTCATCTTTGCTTTTGGACCCCTTGAACCAGGATCTCGGCATATCAATAATTTCCGGCATACGAGCGTTGGAGAACGCCATCGCCCCACCGGCAGAGAACGCTATAATCCCGTTTGGAAGACGGTCCAATATTCGTCTCTGTTGCGCAGACATCATGCGTTCTTCACGCAGCACGTTGCCCACATCTTCCAGATAATTCGCACAGGTTTCAAACTCGTCCAACAATGGATGCGACTTCCGCAAGCTCACCGCATGCTGAATATCGTCATCATCCGCGAGAATAGCATCTCGCCGCTGCGATACTTCTTCCAGCGACCGCTGCAACATCTTGCGCAGGAAGATACTCGTCGAGAGAAAGATAAAAACAAAAATAGCCAGCAGAGGAACACTTCCCCAGATGATAATGCTTTCCATTTCCTGCATGGAAACCAGGTTCTGCTTCCCCTGATTCTCGATACGGGCAAGCTCTGAACTGATCAGGGTCGAGAATGCACCGAGTGCCGGTCTGTCATCGATCGTCACACGACGATCGATCTCACGAACAGATAAACCCTCAACCTGCAATTCCGCGATTTTATCCATCGCACGCAGATATTCATCAAGCATCAGCCCGATCAGCGTCAGTGCCTCTTTTTGTGCCCCGCCCGAGGAGATTGTGCCCAACTGCGCCAACAGGGTTTTTGCACGCGCGACCATCTCGGTTGCGTGTTCACGTTCCTCTGCGACACCTGTTACCAGAAATTTTTTGTAGTGATGGATAAATCCGTCCATCCCCACCATTCTCCAAAGATCCCGCAACTGAGCCCAGTAAGCACTCCCGATGCCGGAAGGCAGCTCGAATGTTGCCGATCTTTCAAGGCTGGCGAGCGACCTGGCAATTCGCTCCAGGTCAAAGGGCGCATTTGCCAGAATTTCCTCTGCATCATCACCCGCTTTCACCCGTGCCTGTAAGTCCCGCAGGCTCAGCCGCGCGCGGGTCAGCTCGTCCTTCAGGAAGGTAATGGTGATACGCTCCAGCTCCGAGGGATGCAGTGCCTGGTACTGGTCGATCGACGAGAGTGCGGCGACAATGTCGCGATCTGTGGCCAACGTGTATTCGTCTCCACCACGCAGAGCCAGATTATAGAGATTGTGGACAAGCCCTCCATATCCCAGCGCGCGACTGACAGAGTTCAAGGATGCGTGCCGTCCTTCGCGCGCGGCGAGATATTCCTGCCAGGTTTCGCGATGACCACCGGACATGGATACCGCGATAGACATGATAATGGTCAGCGACACTGCAAGCGTCGTCATGATCCCGATATGGCGGAGGAGGAGGAATTTGATGGACTTACCGAACATTCTTATCCCCCCTTTCCCGCAAGAAAACTAGGCCAGATTTCCACATGCCAGCATGATGCAATGGAAGACTTAATCTTTCCTCTAGATCAGATGGTTGGTGTAGGGCCTGTTGAATGGTTGGGCTGTCTAAACGTCTGTCCCCAGGCTGAACATCTGATATGACATTTCAAAACTCCTGAGTTCCGCAGCTTTTCCGACGCAGCAACCGTCTGGGTACGTCTGTTTTGGCGGTAAGACCTAGTTAACCACCGATCTGAAAAGAGCGTTTGGTGGTCTTTGGTCTTTCCACACATGCCGTCTCCCTGAGGCGGATGATCTAGAAAACCCGTATACGACCAGCCTGTACTCGGAAGAGAGAGACACAAATCATTTGGCGAGCGGAAAAAAACGCGCCTAGTGTCAGGCATGTTTTCCAATGCCCCGGGTGACTATTGCGTTTGAAAAAACCCCATCCCGTCGAGGGTTGCCCCGGGTGGCTCGATTTCCCAATGGAAATGTGGCTTGCCTGCCGTGAAGGCTGAAAAACAGCCTGCATGCCCGTCTGCTGGTGGACCATCTGGCGGCCGATCTGGCCCATTACGTCACGGAAAACAAGCCGTAGCCCCCGCACGCCCCAAATGCTATAGAGCCCGGAAACCACTCATCGGGAGAAAAACTCATGTCACAGGCCGCTTCATCTGACACTCAGCCCGCCGCCAACCCCAAACTGCCTCCTTTCAACTGGGAAGATGCGCTTGGGCTTGACGACCAACTGACCGAAGAAGAACGCCTGGTGCGCGACGCCTCCCGCGCCTATGCACAAGACAAGCTGATGCCGCGCATCATTGAAGCCAACCGGCAGGAAATCTTTCACCGCGAGATCATGAACGAGATGGGCGAGCAAGGTTTGCTCGGCAGCACAATCCCGGAGAAATACGGCTGTGCCGGTCTCAACTATGTTTCCTACGGTCTGGTTGCGCGGGAAGTAGAGCGGGTAGACAGCGGCTATCGTTCGGCGATGAGCGTGCAGTCCAGCCTCGTCATGCACCCGATCTATGCTTATGGCTCTGAAGAGCAGCGGATGAAATATCTGCCAAAGCTTGCCACGGGCGAATGGGTCGGCTGTTTCGGTCTAACCGAACCGGACCACGGGTCGGACCCGGGCTCGATGAAAACCCGGGCGAAAAAAGTGGACGGCGGATACTCGCTTTCCGGCTCCAAGCTCTGGATCACCAATGCCCCCATTGCGGACCTTGCCGTCGTCTGGGCCAAGACAGAAGACGATGTGATCCGCGGCTTCATCGTTGAGCGTGGCTTCAAAGGTTTTGAGACACCGAAGATTGAGGGCAAAATGTCCCTGCGTGCCTCCATCACCGGTGGTATCTCTCTTGACGAGGTTTTTGTGCCCGAAGCCAACCTGCTGCCGAATGTACGGGGTCTGGCCGGTCCGTTTGGTTGCCTCAACCGCGCCCGTTACGGCATTGCCTGGGGCGCGCTCGGTGCGGCCGAATTCTGCTGGCATGCCGCGCGCACCTATACGCTGGACCGCAAACAGTTCGGGCGCCCGCTTGCGGCGAACCAGCTGATCCAGAAGAAGCTTGCCGACATGCAGACGGAAATCACGCTCGGACTACACGCCTGTCTGCGCCTGGGGCGGATGTTTGACGCAAATGAAGCCGCACCCGAAGCTATTTCCATGATGAAGCGCAACAATTGCGGGAAGGCGCTCGACATTGCCCGCATGGCGCGGGACATGCACGGCGGGAACGGGATCTCGGACGAATATCACGTGATCCGCCACGCGATGAACCTTGAGACGGTCAACACATATGAAGGCACGCATGACATTCATGCGTTGATCCTTGGTCGCGCCCAAACCGGCATTCAGGCATTCTTTTGAGTGCTTTGTCGGTCCCCGTTACCGTGGCGCGCCACAAGGGCCACGGTCAGATTTCCGGTCAATATGATGTCGCAGTGGTGATTGACGTCATCCGCGCTTTCACCTTTGCCAAGACGGCCTTTGATAACGGGGCTGAGCGCATCCTCCTTGCTGAAACCATATCGGATGCACGGGCGCTGGCCGCCCGGCATCCGGATGCCCTTCTGGCGGGGGAAGTGGAGGCGCTCCCGATTGACGGGTTTGATTTTGGCAATTCTCCCGCCCAGATTGCCGGGCTTGCCCTCGACGGGCGCACAATCATCCACCGCACGTCCAACGGGACGCGCATGGCCATTGCCGCACTGGACCATGCATCACATGTTCTGGTGACGGGCCTGAGCAATGTGCGGGCCAGTGCTACGCGCTTTTCCCAACTCGCCGCAGCGGGCGCACGATCGCTGCTCCTGGTGGCAACCCACCCGACCGGCGACGAAGATGTCGCCTGTGGAGATCATCTTCTGGCATTGCTCCACCTGCCGGACGGCGTTTCCGAAGAGGAAGCCTTTGCCCGGACACGCCACGCCGAAGCGGCCCAGAAGTTTCTGGACCCCGCACAGCCTGCCTTCCCGTCCGCGGATATGGAGCATGTGCTTTCCTTCCATGAGCCCACCTTTTTCATGGCCGTTTCGCTCCTTGACGGGATTGCCACGGTCAGAAAAGTACCGCTCTAACTTCCCCCGCTCCCAAACGCCCTCTACACTAGAACAGCAACTCAGGCGTCTGTCGGCTTTTCCACATGCAATTGGCATGGAAAATGTCCAACCGGCGCCCTTTCTGCCTCTGAAGAGGTAGAGAACCGTTCGGCCCACAAGCAGGCCGGACTATAATAACAAGGGCCTATTTATGCAGACGCGCAAACCGCCCACGCACCCTCTTTGGCGGCTTCTTCCTCTTATTCAGGTGCATGCTTCCAAGTTTTGGGGCGGCATGTCGCTGATTATTCTCGGGCGGCTTCTGGAGGCTGGGATGCCCCTGCTTTTGGGGACCGCCATCGACTCGCTCAATCGTGGTGTCCCCAATCTGCTCTGGCCCGCCGTCGCTATCCTGATCCTGATGTGTGCCCGCTACACCTCATTCAGTTTCGGCCGGCGCTTTGTGCGCCAGGTTGGTGTGGAAGTTGCCTTCGATCTTCGCCAGAAACTCTATTGGCATCTGCAACTTCAAGGCCCCCGGTTTTTCGCGCGTTTTACAACCGGCGACCTGATGGCGCGCGCCATCAACGACCTTCAACTGATCCGTATGATGATCGGCCTGGGCTCGCGGCTGCTGTTTGTGCTTGGCGCCTCGGGCATTATTGCTTTCGGGGTTATGCTGACCCTGTCATACAAGCTTTCACTGATGTTGTTGCCGCTTATGCCGGTTATCGGCTTTTTCGGCTGGTTGATTGCCCGGCAGATATTCGTGCAGTCAACGCTGGTACAGGAAGGGTTTTCAGAACTCTCCGCCCAGGTGCAGGAAAACCTGAACGGCATTCGCACGATCCAGACCCATTCGCAGGAAGAACGTGAAATTGCCCGCCTTGAAGCCAAAAGCGGGGATTATGCAGATACGTTTCTTCGTCTGATGTTTCACAATTCCGCGCTCACCTCCACCATGCTGGTGATGACTGGGGCCGCTACGCTGATCATCGTGGGCTATGGCGGGTCTTTGGTGATGAGCGGCGAAGTGACAATCGGCACGTTCACCGCCTTCCTGTTTTATCTCGGCATGATGTTATCCCCGGTCAAGGAAGGCGGCGTTATGGTGACCCTCTTTCAACGGGCGGCATCAGCAACGGAACGTATTTATGAAATTCTCGATCACGAACCGGAAATACGGGATGCGGATGACGCCGCCCCTCTTGATGCGGTGGGTGGGGAAATCATGATTAAAGGCCTCTCCTATCAACATGCCGGCCAGAAGAAGACCACACAGAACTGGCCTGCCCTGAACAATGTTTCCATGACCATCAAGCGAGGGCAGACAGTGGCCGTTCTGGGGCGCATCGGCTCCGGGAAATCGACCCTGCTCCGCCTGCTGGTGCGACTGCTCGACCCGGCTCCGGGCACCGTCTATCTCGACGGACGTGATATCCGGATGCTTCCGCTTTCGCAGGTCCGGCAGGAAATCGCCTTTGTCCCTCAGGACCCGTTCCTGTTTGCAGACGAGCTGGGGCAGAACATCACTTACGACAATCCAGACCGAAGCAATGAAGAGGTTTGGAACGCTGCAAAAATCGCGGATCTGGGAGAAACGATCAACACATTCCCCTCCAAGCTTGAAACCGAGGTCGGGGAACGAGGTGTGACATTGTCGGGCGGGCAAAAACAACGCACCAGTCTTGCGCGTGGGCTTATTCGTGGTGCCCCCGTGCTTTTGCTTGATGATTGTTTTTCTGCGGTCGATACCGAGACCGAGGAAAAGATCCTCTCGCGTCTGCGGTCGTTGCGGGACGGTCTGACAACGGTGCTTGTATCTCACCGGGTTTCAACGGCGCAACACGCCGACCGCATTGTCATGCTGGACCGGGGGGAGATTGTGGAGAGCGGCACCCATGCCGAGCTTATGGCTGCCGGCGGTGCCTATGCCGAGCTTGCCCGCCTGCAAAGCCGGCGTGACGCGCTGAAGTCCGATCTGGAGGCACAGAACGCTGTGCCCGGCGAGAACCTGCCGGAGGACGCATCATGAGCGACGTGAGAGCCCCGGAAAAAGATTATTCGGTCTTCGACAATGACATTGAAGGCAAGCGGTTTGATACCGCCTTGTTGCGCCGCCTGCTGAGCTGGCTTCGCCCCTACAGAGGCCGGGCATTTTTCGCGCTCTGCGCTGTCCTGATCGGTGCGACAGCGACGGTCCTTGCTCCGGTTATTATTACACGTGTCGTTGTGGATGGCTTACTGCTTGTCGCGGATGCCACGCCCGGAGATATCGAAGCGCCGGACATGGGACAAAAGGCGCTCGTTGCCTGGGTTTCCAGCTTTGGTGCGCTCGACATGCTGATTGCCGCATGCGTTGTCTATGCCGGATGGACATTGATGGCGGGGCTTTTCAGCCATCTGTTTCGTATTCTGCTCGCCCGGGCCGTGCTGAGCGGACTGAAGGATTTGCGGCGCGATGTCTTTGCCCATCTGGAGCGTTTACCCGCAACCTTCTATGACCGTGTGGCGGTTGGCCGCGTGATGACCCGCGTGACCAACGATATCGAGACCCTGTTTGAACTTCTGTCGGGGTTTGGTGTTTTGCTGGGGGAGTTTGTCCCCTTCCTGGTTGCGATGTCGATCATGCTATCGATCAATCCGGAACTGACGGGCATTCTCCTGATCCTGATGCCGATCGCGGCGGCGGCGACATTCGTGTTTCGATTGGCCAGCCGGAAAGTCTATCGGGACATCCGCTCCAGCCTCTCCCGTCTCAACGAGAACCTGCAGGAAAACCTTTCGGGCATGGAGGTTGTCCAACTTTATCAGCGCGAAGAGATCAACTTCCAACGCTACTCGGACATCAACTCCACCAACAGGCACCAGGAAAACCTCGCTGTCAAAATCGAGAGCTATTATGGCCCGGCAATGGACAGTCTGATTTTCATGGCTATGGCGTCCATCATCTGGTTTGGCGGGGCACAGGTGATCGGGGCGGACGTTACGCTTGGCAGTATTATTCTGTTTGCCAGTTTTACTGAAATGCTGTTTCGCCCGATTGTTGCCATGGGCGAGCAATGGAATGTTGTCTTTCGCGCCATGGCAAGCTGTGAACGTATCTTTCAGGCGCTGGACTGGAAGGAAGCGCTGATCGAACCGGCGGCACCCAAACCACTTCCGGCCCCGCTGAGGGGTGAAGTCCGGTTTGAACATCTCGACTTTCAGTACCGTCCCTCCCATCCGATTTTGCGCGATGTCAGCTTCACCATACAACCCGGGAAACGTGTTGCGATTGTCGGCCCGACAGGGTCGGGCAAAACGACGCTTATCCGGCTGCTTTGTCGCTTTTACGACGTAGCGCCTGGTAGCATCTTCATCGACGGCACGGACATTATGGATGTGATGCCGGGTGACGTACGGCGACGGGTCGGTGTTGTCCTGCAGGACTTCCACATATTTTCAGGTACGGTGCTCGATAACATTATTCTGGGTGACCCGAATGTATCCCGCGAGGATGCGATCCAGGCCGCCCGGACGGTGAATGCGCATCCGTTTATCGAGCGGTTGCCCCAGGGGTACGACACACCACTGGTGGAACGGGGGCGTAACCTAAGCCACGGGCAAAGACAGCTTCTCGCCTTTGCACGGGTTTTGGCCATGAACCCGGACATTCTTATTCTGGATGAAGCAACGGCAAGTGTGGATACAGAAACCGAACTTGTTATTCAGGATGCGCTACGCAAACTGACCGCCGGTCGGACATCCATCATCATCGCCCATCGCTTGCAGACCATTCGCGAGGCTGACACGATTATCGTACTCGCGCAGGGTGAGCTTCGTGAAATGGGGTCTCATGACGCGTTGATGAAAGCCCGTGGCCTCTATGCCACGCTTTACGAGTTGCAGGTGCAAGACGCCCATTAGGTCGCGCACCTGCAGATCAAGCGGTTAGTGTGCTGATGATCTGCCTGATTACGCGCTCCTGATCCTCCGCACGCATGGACGAACCGGACGGCAAGCAGAGCCCCGTTGCATACAGGCGGTCAGAAACACTGGTCGCGCCATGGGCCGCGGTGTTGAAAACCGGCTGCTCATGCATCGGCTTCCATACGGGTCGACATTCGATATTGTTTTTTTCGGCTGCGGCAATCACTTCCATGGGTGATTTTGCAACCGTTTCCGGGTCCAGCGTCAGAACACTCAACCAGCGATTGGCCGTGCCGTAATCTGCCTCAGGCATCATGTCCACACCTTCAAGATCTGCGAAGGCCTGGGCGTAGGTATCAAAAATCTCACGCCGCCGCGCCACACGTTCGGCCAAAACCTCAAGCTGACCCACACCAACTGCCGCGCACAGGCTTGGCATACGGTAATTGTAACCGGTTTCTGTATGCTCGTAGTGAGGCACGGGCTGTCTGGCTTGCTGGGAGAGATATCGTGCCCGCGCAATCAGCTCCTCATCGTCGCTCGCCAGCATACCGCCTCCTGCTGTCGTGATGATCTTGTTGCCATTGAAGGAATAGACTGCCATGCGGGCCCCTTTCCCCGCATGTCTGTCCTTGTACCGTGCGCCAACCGACTCTGCGGCATCAACCACGACCGGAATGTCGTAAGCATCGCAGGCGGTGACGATCCGATCCAGGTCGCAGGACTGCCCGTACAGATCCACAGGGATGACGACTTTCGGCAAACGCCCTTCCTTATCGGCTTTACCAAGCTCATTTTTCAGAAGATCGGGGTCGAGCGTCCATGTGTTGGCGGCCACATCCAGAAAACGGGGTACGGCACCGCGATACAGGATAGGTGAGACCCCGCCGATGAAAGTGAGATTTGCGACCCAGACCTCATCTCCCGTGGTGACCCCCAACATACGCAGAGCGATATCCATGGCGCCCGTTCCGCTGGACAAGGCTGCGGCTGATTTGTGGCCCGTCAACGCACAAAACTCGTTCTCGAAGCGGGTAATCATGGGGCCCGCCGGCGCAATGAAATTGCTGTCGAAAACCTCTCCCACGAGGTCGCGTTCGCGGCCTGACATATGAGGCGGTGAGAGGAAAATACGCTCTGGATCACTCATCTTTTTCTTGCCTTTTTCCTTACCCAGGGTGGCCCCAGGGCGGCACTGAAACCGGTTTGCCCCGCTTCGTCAATCCTTACCCGGCATTGCCGGTGGAACGGGCGGGGACGCCGACCCAGGTCTCCCCGTGCGGGATATCGCGCAGAACAACCGCCCCCGCACCGACTGTCACATCGTCCCCGATCCTCACACCCGGACCGATACTCGCACCGATCCCGATAAAGGAGCGTGCCCCAACCGTCACGCCACCCGCCAGATGAGCCCCCGGCGCGATGTGGGCAAAGTCACCGATCCGACAATCGTGGTCGATCGAACAGGCCGTATTGGCGATGGCATGTGCCCCCAAGCACGTGTCCGGCTGAATCACAACCCCGGCACAAACCAATGTGCCGGCTGCAAGGGCGACGGAGGCGTGCACGTGTGCTGCGGGATGCCGCGCAACAGCCCAGTTTGCCCGCCGTGCCGCCACGCGTTCGCGTATTTTGTTGCTGCCAATAGCAATAAAGGCGCTACGTGTTTCACTATTCCACCAGTCTTCGGGCGGGGTGACACCAATGATTTCGTGGCCAAGCAGCCTGAGCCCCTGCTTTGCGGGATCATCATCATAGAGGCCTGCGATCGCCTTGCCGTCTGCCGCCAGTGTTGCAAGCGCGACCTTGGCGTGCCCACCGCCGCCCAATATCCAGATACCGGTCATATTGCCTCCTCGCCTGCGCTCTCCTGCCCGTCCGGCAACCGCCCCCGCGTTGTCCCCGCCTTTACCATCTCGTCGAAGCGCGGCATGGTTTCATGCCCCTCGGCGTTCACCCCATCGCGACGCAGTACAGTCCAGGCTGTTCTGGCGAGAATTTTCATATCTCCCCAGAACGATAATGTATCAACATATTCCACATCATGGCGGAAACGCGCCTCCCAGGTCTGGGCATTGCGCCCGCTGACCTGAGCGAGCCCCGTCAGCCCCGGTAGCACCTCGTGCCGGCGCGCCTGCTCCGGCAGATAGTATGGCAAGTAAGCCGGCAGGAGTGGCCGTGGTCCCACGAAGCTCATCTCACCTTTTAAAATATTCCAGAGTTCAGGCAGTTCGTCGAGACTGGCCGCACGCAAGAAGCGTCCGGCCCGCGTCAGACGCGCCGCGTCGGGCAGAAGCTCTCCATCCTCTCCCCGTTCATTGGTCATGGTACGGAATTTCACCAGCCCGAACAGCGCACCGTTCAAGCCCGGGCGCACCTGACGGAAAAAAACGGGCCGCCCCATCGACAAATAGACCCATATGGCCAGGATACAGATTGGCAGGGCCGCAACCAACAAGAGAACGGTGGCGAGCGCGACATCAAACGTCTTTTTCCAAAGCGGTATTGTCCGGCCTTGCCCGCTCATGGTTGTGTCACCCTTCACTGTGCCCAAACTGTGCGCCCCCAATCCCCTTGTCGGCGCCACACGCTCTGTGAAAATCACATGCCTGCAGCTAGAACCGGAGGGTCCGGTTTTTTACCCGGTCATAGTCGGCCTTGACCATCATGTTCGTCAATTCATCCAGATCCACTCTGGGTTTCCAGCCCAGCACAGACTTTGCCTTGGAGGCATCCCCCAGTAACAGTTCCACCTCTGCAGGGCGGAAGAACTGGGGATCCACATCCACTATGACCTTGCCTGATTTTCGATCTATGGCTTTGGCCTGGCTCCCCTCGCCCGTCCATTCCAGATCCATATCGAGCGCCTTTGCGGATGCCGAGATAAAGTCGCGTACCTTTGTCGTGCGGCCTGTGGCCAGAACATAATCATCGGCCGCTGTTTGCTGGAGCATCCGCCACATGCCATCCACATAATCTCCGGCAAACCCCCAGTCCCGCTCCGCATCCACGTTACCGACACTCAGACGCTCCTGCTCGCCGAGTGCAATACGGGCAAGTGCGAGCGTGACCTTGCGGGTGACGAATTCGGTACCGCGAAGGGGTGACTCGTGATTGAACAGCAAACCTGATGCCGCATACATGCCGTAGCTTTCACGATAATTCACGACCATCCAGTGGGCGTAGAGTTTGGCCACGGCATAGGGACTGCGGGGATAAAAAGGCGTCGTTTCCCGCTGCGGCACCTCATGAACCTTGCCGAACATTTCAGACGTCGATGCCTGGTAGAAACGGGTTGTACCCCCAGCGGTGCGGAGCACTTCAAGCATGCGGGTGACCCCCAGACCATCCACTTCGCTGGTGTAGATCGGTTGATCAAACGAGGTACCGACAAAGCTCTGCGCTGCCAGATTGTAAATTTCGTCGGGTTTTGCCTGGTCGAGAGCGCGGGCAATGTTGGCATATTCCAAAAGCTCGAACGACAACAGTTCGATCTCATCCAGAACGCCCAGCTCTTCCAACCGCCCGGTGTTCAGCCCCGCGCCGCGCCGCAGGGCTCCATAAACCTTGTAGCCTTTGTCCACCAGAAGGCGGGCAAGATAAGCCCCGTCCTGCCCTGAAATACCGGTAATAAGTGCTGTTTTAGTCATACAGTCCCGCGCGCCAAGTCAAATTTCCGCCCGTCCATGCGCGCGGTGTCCACGTCTTAGCATGAGAAATCGGCGCGCAATAGCCGGAATTAGGCCTGTCGCAACAGGTTAGTCGGCGCCCCAAAAGAGCTAGACCTGATTTGCGGATGCGCCCTCAGCCCCTGAACCTGCCCCGCGGGCGACAAGGATTGTCAGCGCCGCCGCACCGAACACGGCGTTGACCCACCAGCTCTGCCAGAGCCCGTGAGAAACGGACAGGATAAACAGGAAGGCGATCAGACCCGCATAGAGTGCTGGCCGTGTCTGCGGGCTGAAATGCCTGACACCACGCACCAGAGCCACCCATCCGGCAGCCGCGAGACCTGCACCGATCACCCCAAATTCCAGCCAGACTTGTAAAATACCATTGTGGGGGTGTGGGATATTGATCCCGCTGACATATTTGAACTCGAATGCCCAGTCCGCTACCACCCTGCTGGCCTCCAGACCAAAGCCCCATAGGGGTGATTGCAGAATTTTGTGTGTCACGGCGTACCAGATATCAAGGCGTGCACCGACGGACCCCGCGCCATAGTCAAATGTGCGCTCCACGTCGAACATTTCCACCAGCAGGACAAGGGCTGGCATTGTAAAAATCAGAACACAGCCCCCCACAAGTACCGCCCAGCCGGCAACCCTCGCGCTCATCTGCGCCAGTGCCCAAGTGAGTGCCCAGAGCAGAATTCCGATGGAGGCTGTTTGGCTTGTGGTGAAGGGCAAGCTCACCATCAACACCACCACAAAAAGCAGGGCGGCACTTCTATTGAAGACGCTGTTCAAACTCAAAAAAACAGCTGTCAGACTGAGTAGAAGAATGGCGCTTGGGCGATTTACGGATACGGCCTTCTCGACGCTGGTATAGTCGGGATTTAAAAGTGCAAAGACGCCGCCATCCGTTGCCATGTGAAACCAGAGCGCGGCCAGCGCGATACCAGCTCCAGCTACAAGCGCCCATTCGACATTCTTTACTGACGATTGCAGCCCCATCCCGTTCAGCCGTATGGCCAGCGAAAGGCCTATGGGCAGAAACAGAACCAATTTCTCAATACGTTCCCCTGCTCCCTCGCTATTGAGCGACCACAGAAGACTGAGAAGGGCCAGCCCCAGAAAGATCAAAAATCCGATCCAGACAGGTGAACGATAGTCCTGAAGCGACCTCTTCTCCCAACCGGTTCCCAGCAAAAGCAGAACAGCAAACAGAGGTACAATAAGAGCTGCGCTCCGGGGGACAAGAAACCCTATCCATGGAAAAAGAAAAGCGAGACACGCAACACCTGTTACAATATAGGCCTTGTCACGCTGATGAGCTGCGTTCGTCATTTTCTAAAATCCACCACGCCATGTATTATGTGCTCTTACATAGAGACTTTGAATAATCGTGCCCAGATTCCCAAGCTCACAATACGCCATGGCACAAAGTTAAACGGCATCCGCCCGTCCAGCATGTCTTTTGTGAGCGCCAGTGTTCCCTCACGGTTCAACAGGTCGGGGAACATGGATAAAGTGTCTTCAACCCCCCGCAAGACATCGTTGCGCATAACCGTTTTGAACCAGACCTCCTCGGGTGTTGCAAAACCCAGTTTGTCGTGTCGGTTCAATATCTCCCCCGGCAGCGTATTGCGCATGGCGACCCGAAGAATACGTTTTGTTTCTGCACCCTTGATCTTGTGTGCAGACCCCAACCCGATATTCAACTCCACAAGCCTGTGATCAAGGAAAGGCACCCGCGACTCGATACTGTGTGCCATGCTGTTCCGGTCTTCCCAATGCAGAAGCATCTGAAGGTTCAGGCTGTCTGTCAGCGCGGCGCTAAGATTTCCTATGCTGTTTACGTCGGAGAGACCATTTTCCTGCAACGCCTGTGAGAAGCCGCTCACCTTCCTGTTCAGACCATGGAAGACCGGGGCATCAAGCCAGTTGTGTTGGACAACCTGCTGGCGCAACCTTAACGCGGCACCACGAATAACGGGAGGCAACAAAGGCAGCAAGGTTGTCATCATCTGTTGCTTGATCGATATTCCATGCAACTTCTGACGCTCTCTAAAGAGCTTCATGAGTTCAAGATACTGACGGCGTGACCACAGTTCAGCTGAATACTGGCCAAATGCCCCGTGATAGCCGGCCATCTGCTCGTCGGCACCCTGCCCATCCAGCATCACCTTGATGCCAAGACGCTTGGCTTCCTGGAATACGCTCCATTGCGCGTAAATGCTGGTACTGCCGTACGGTTCATCCTGATGCCAGGTGATCTTTTCCGCATCACCAAAGGCCTGCTCGGGAGACGGAAATACATAGTGCGACGATGCCCGCGTGTGGTCGTTGACAACAGAAATGTACTTCCGCTCATCCACCGAAGCTTCGTCAAAACAGGCACTAATCGTATTCAGATTATCGCCGGCACCATTGGATTCGAGTTCCTGCCTCATCAGGCAGACAATCGCCGAGCTGTCGAGACCGCCCGAAAGGCACGACCCTATCGGCACATCGGAGCGGAGATGCAGGCGGATGGAATCTTCCATCAGTTCATAGAAGCGGTCGGCTGCCTCCGCTTCACTCAGCACCAGCGAGCCGACTTCCGGTAAACGATACCAGCGTCGTATCGGAAGTGGTTCGCCCGGCGACCATTGCCCGAAATCAAGCTCGAAGGCTTCTCCACGACGTACCTGTTGTATGCCGACAAACATGGTGTCGCTTGAGTGGTTCAAAAGACCTTCCGACAGAAAATCAATCGCGCGTGCGGCATTCAACCGCCTCTCACCGCCCGGCAAGTCTAGGAGCTGTTTGATCTCCGATCCAATTGCCAACCCCGCCGGGCTATTAACATAATAGAGAGGTTTGATGCCGAACCGGTCCCGCGCCACGAATACCGTCTGTGCCTGAACATCCCAGATCACAAAGGCAAACATGCCCAAAAGACGATCCAGGCAGGCGCTACCCCATTCGGCATAGGCGGCGACCAATACTTCCGTATCGGAGTGGGTGGTAAACACATGCCCTCTGCCCGCAAGCTGTTCTTTCAACTCAACGTAATTATATATCTCTCCATTAAACACGAGATGATAGCGATTGCCGGCATAGACAAATGGCTGTGCCGCCGCTTCCGACGTATCAATGATGGCAAGACGCTTGTGGCCCAGGGCAAGTTTGCCCAACTGCGTGTCCCATTCCTTCCAGCCGTCACCGTCCGGTCCGCGATGCTCGATGATGTCGATGCGTGATCGATCGACGACCAGCCCCACAGAAAAGAAAATTCCACACATGTTCTAGTTCCAAGTATTTCCCGGCGCTACCAGTACAGTAACTCCAGACGCCGCTGGTTCAGCAAACGCAACTGTACCTTGGCTAATTCAACCACACCTTTGAGTCCCTCCAGGTCATCTGGATCCAGCTCGTCTGTCAGACGAATCTTTTCCAGCGATGCGCTGTGTTCACGCACGAACGCTCTGGACTGACGAATTGTCTCCTGATGCGAAGCCACGTACGCTGAGAAGTTGGCGTATACCTCGCGTGTAATAATTGCCGCCTGAATGAGCTGCCAGTGCCAGAGTGTCAATTTCTTAAACTCCAACCACGCACCCGGCTTCAACTTCGTCAGCTCAACGAGTTGCCTGATTGTCCTGATGACAATCCCCAGAACAAGTTTTACCCAGCCCTTCAAGCGGTCCAATGTACGTTCCAACCTTGGTCTACTCTGCATGTCGATCAAGTGTTGCACTTGCCCGGCGTAGCGCTCGGTTGTTTCTGCTATTGTCGGCAGATAGGTGTAGAACAGCTGTTCAACTTGAGTTTCAATCTGTGCTCTAAGATATGGTGTTGGCATTTCGGTCGGAAATTGTTTTGACACCATCTCTTCGACATTTTTCGACCGTTCCAGAGGTGGGCATACTTTAGTCAGCTCTGCGACACCACGTTTCTGCCTCAGCTGGTTTGCGGCCTGGCACACTTCTCCTACGAACGTTCTGTATTCAAAACGTCTGGATGCGATCAACGCTGCATGCGCGTTTGATGCAATCTCTTCCAGATATGCAAAATCATCAATATGCCGAAACACTTCATCGATGTTTGAGAAGTCCTTTTTTAGCGGCACGTAGTGGTGATAAGGCTCCAGCGCGCCTGAGTATCTGCCTTCGAACAGAATCATAGGTGTGAAATTCGTCGCACACTCAAACACACGAGGAGAAATCTGACCCATGTCGAAATTTTTCTCTAGGGGCGCTAATTCGTCCAGATAGGTTTCGACGTTCTCATCATCGCACAGCACGTCCTTGTATTTGGTCGCAACCTCACCGGAAAAATCAAAAACATTCGAACCGGACTCGCTGCCGAGCATGGTTCGGCAGGATCGCACAAATTCGATCCACCCCTCCCCATAGATACGACTGGCTTCATCCATCTCAATATCAGAGTGGATGTCTCTTTTTGCGCACTCCGCTTTCATACGACGACCAATTTCAAACTTGTCAAAGCCCAAACGTCCATAGCGCACGCCGATATTGCGCCCCCGATACCCCACCGGGACAGGACGTTCACTCAGTGGTCTGGGATTTACAGCTTGAATTGCTGAAGCAGGAACATATCCCGTAAGCACTGAGATAAACCGAACATTGCCAAACTCTTTTTTCGGGTAGACAAGTTCTATCTGGTCCGACGGAATACAGGTCAAGACGATATCGAATTTCAGGTCTCTTATCGCCGCTTTCAACTGGTCAGTTCGATCATACTCATCTTGAACCGAGAGGATTTTGATCCCTTTAAACTGCCTTACAGCCCTCTTGTAATCCTCGCTCACATACCGTTCAAAGCAGAGCCGGGCACAATAATTGTGAAGCAGAACATCATAACCATCGAGCCGATTATCAACGAGGTAGTCATCAGGACGTTGTTCAACCGGTGCACCGTTCGTTACGTGGAGGTAGTTAACTGTGCCTGGCCAGAATTCCTTAAACGCCAGCATGTATTCGAGCGTTGTCGAGACATATGTCGAATTTCTACAATAGGCGACAATCAAATTCATTGTATCAGCTTGCAGCCCTGTGCATATCGGTGACATCTGAAAGCATTTTCACAAACTTTCGGCTCTCGCTCTCCCAGCATAAATCTTCTGCTGCCGCCAAAGACTTTCTCTTATATTGATAAATTTCTTCGGGCGTAAGTTTACCAATCGTCGTTGCAATGCCTTGTGCAGTCTCGTCCTCAAAAACTTTTCCCACGTTGTAGTGTTCCACAATCGCTTTCATTTCGGGGAGCGCAGAAACACAAACGCACAGACCGGCACCGATATACTCAAAAAGTTTATTTGGCAGCGCGAACTGGTTGTGACGAGAATGCCCAGGAAGAGAGAAAAGTCCTATATCGAAAACTGTCGCTTGGGCCACCAGATCCGTCATCGGAACAGGCGGGATGAGAGCAACACGGTCCGCCAAACCGGCCCGTGTCACCTGCCTGTTCAGCTCTTCTGCATAACTTGGGTCGGCAGGCCCTCTGATCGACAAATGATAACCATCGCCCAGAAGTCTCATAGCCTCTATCGACACTTCCAGCCCTCGTCCTGGAGCCACGACACCATGATACAATATCTTTATAGGCCGCTCGACGGGGCGTGCGGTAACATCCACACGCTTGGGCGTATTGCGCACAACCATCGGCTTTGAAGGAAGGTCATAAAGCACGGCCAGTGCGGACGCGATCCCGTCAGACACCGTGCTGACCACAACCGTCTCATCCGATTTAAGTGCTTCCTTTTCGATTTCCTGGACGAGCGGCTTCCGCAGCAATCTCCACAGCAATTTCTGGTCGTACTCGTCGACTGCAAATTCGTGGGTATCATATAAGATGGCACCACCATTCTCGCGTGCCAATCGCAGGGCGATCGGCAATGTATTCCAGTCATTTGCCACCCAGACATCGGCTTTCACCAACCGGGCGCGTTCGTACAATGTGGCAGCAACCGGCAGCACACGCCAATAAACGCCATTGTGGGTTGATGGGCGGATCAAAACGAGTGCATGTAACAGGGCAAATTTGATGATAGCGATCGCGCGGAAAACAATTCTGATGATTGTACGCACATACTTGCGCACCACCCCCACCTGAACGCCGTCACCCGCTTCGGGCAGAACGATACGCACCGCTTTGTAGAGCAGGCTCCGTTGCACCTCTCCAAGGGGGCTCGCTTCCCCCTTTTCTTCCTTTAACCACTCAGGCGATGTGTCCCGCCCGCCAGGAAGCCCGATACCAACGACGTTCCATCCTTGTTCGGACAGTACGTCGCCCTGTCGACGGACTCGCGGATCATCAGGGATCGTATTGTAGACAAGCAGACAAGCCGTTAGTTGTTTAGAAGTCATATTCAGCGCCGGTTCGCGTTCCGTATATACGGTTAGATAGATGTATCAGGTATACGCCGCCATTGAAGGTGGATGAAATGGCTACGGAGCGCTGACAACTGAAAAGTTGTGCCCCACTTAGGGTGGGAAAGCAACCCGAAGGTCGATGGTAAAAAACAGGGCTTATCCCCCCTCATCCGCCCATAAATTCCACTTGCCTGCACAGGCTTAGTTCACTAGGTTTCCCTCAGAAAACTCAAACTCTACACCAAATGGCGGGGTCAAACGTGGATATTAGAGGCAAGCGTGTTGTTGTTGTTGGGGGCGCGGGTCTCATTGGTTCACATACCGTCGACGCACTTCTTAAAGAAGATGTGGGCGAAATTTGCATTTATGACAATTTCGCGCGCGGGACAGAAGCTAACCTGGCGAATGCCTTTAAAGATTCTCGCGTGAAGATTTTTGAAGCGGGCGGAGATATATGCCAGACAGACGTTCTGGATGCCGCCATGAAAGGTTCAGATTGCGTCTTCCACTTCGCCGCGCTTTGGCTGTTGCAATGTCATGATTTTCCCCGCGCGGCATTTGATGTAAACATTCGAGGCACTTTTAATGTGCTGGAAGCTTGCGTTAAAAACAATGTCGGCAGGCTCGTCTACTCCTCATCCGCCTCGGTCTACGGGGACGCGGAAGAAGAGCCTATTACCGAGACCCACCCATTTAACAACAAGAACTTCTATGGCGCGACGAAGATTGCCGGTGAAGCCATGGCAACGGCATTTCACCATCGATATGACCTTCCCGTTGTCGGCTTGCGCTACATGAATGTTTATGGACCGCGGCAAGACTATCAAGGTGCCTACATTGCCGTTATCATGAAAATGCTCGACGCTATCGATGCGGGCCAGGGCCCTACAATTCAAGGTGATGGCAGTGAGGCTTTTGACTTCGTCTCCGTCCTGGACTGTGCTCAGGCAAACGTCTGCGCTATGAAAGCTGATGCTGTCGGTCGCTATTACAATGTCGGGACGGGCGTAAAAACCTCCCTGCGTGAGCTGGCCGAAAATATCCTGAACATTACCGGATGCAACAAAGAGATCACATATGTTGCCCGCAGTCAGGCTACCCTCGTCCGAAACCGCGTTGGTAGCCCTGATCGGGCACGCGAAGAGATCGGCTTCTCGGCTAAAGTCTCTCTTGCTGATGGTTTACGTGCACTCATTGAGTGGCGCGACGCACATAAGGCGCAAGTGGCAAGCTAAACCCTACTCTCCGTCAGCCTCACTAGAGTGGTTTTCTGTAAGCGGAAAACATGCCGAAAGTCAGATATTTGGCGGGCAGGCTGCCCCAGAACAACCGCTCCAGAGCAACGTAGCTACGAACAAGGGACATCGGTCCCTTGTCCAAGGCAGGAAAGGCTTCAGGGCATCCCCAAAGAACGTATGCCAACATGCTTGGGTAAATTTCCTTCACAGTTTCCATACCGGCGGACGTGAAAATTTCCCTTAGTTCTGCGGTCGTAAAGCCACGTTCGGTCTCAAAGTCGAAGCTATCATTGCGCTTGTAAATTGCTTCCCGCACCAATCTGAAGACAGGATTGTTGTGGACCGGCTCACTGAGTACAAAGATACCGCCGGGCGCGAGTGACGCCGAGAGTTTTGCGACCACACTCTCTGCATGCTCCGCCACATGATGAAGAGCACCAACCAGCATGATGAGATCAAACTGAGCGTCAGCTTCGAATTTGGTTACGTCCTGCTCCCAGATGTTCGCTTCGGGAAACCGCCCACGTGCAGTCGCAACCATTGCCGGTGAATAATCAAACCCCGCATAATCAACCTGATAACCCAACTGATCCTCAATGATCATGCGCCCGTCGCATGCACCACACATCGGCTCCAGCATTCTGATGGGGCGGTCTTGGGGTAATGAGGCGACAAGATCGTCAGACAAGAGTGCCCGCCACATCTCATTCTTCAGGTAAATGTGCCGAGGGCTCTCGCGCGCTTTCAAATATTGCTCAGCTTGCGTTTCAAAATGCTCACGTTGTTGCTGAATTCCATCCATGAAAACGTCCATGTTCCAAGTATTGTTAAAATAACTGCGCGATCAAAGCGACCAAGTTGCGGATAGGGTTAGGATACGTCCCCATCTGCATGGTTGCCACATAAATCCCCAACGCAGAGCGTACGGAAAAGCCTATCCATATGAGGTAAGTCCAAGCGATGGCGACGAAAGCAAGCGCAGCTTTTTTCCTCAAGCCAACCAGCCAGTCGACAGCAAGAGCAACCAGTCCTACTGTTCCTATAACATTGACCCAGACCTGATACCCAAGGTAGGGCATTGAATGCATAGGACGGTACTTGACGAGGGAGTGTGTACTTGCCCCAAACAGCACCATGGCAACGCAGAACAACATGACCCAGATGCGCCAGTCCGTCCTTCCCTCCCATGCTTTTAACCACGCATAGACCGCGAGCACGAGCAAAAGCGCGAACACGATGCCTGCATAAAACCTCCACAGGAATATGTGGTTTGCGTATGTCAGGAATTGCATCTGCGGATGATATCCATGCTGCTGAGCCACAAGCCAGTCCGGCCCCATACGCATGAGCGAAGATGACGACACGAGCTCCGGCGGCAAAACCAAAGATGCAGCGGTAAAGGAAAAGGCGATCACTTTGGTGACATAGTCATCCCATATCGGGGATAGAAAGCCGTAGAAAAAGACGAGATCCGTCTCTGTCCCCGCCCCGCTGCCAAACCCCCAGCTCACCTTCGCGATGACGTAAACGACCGTGAGCCCGATGATGAATCCAACCAGTCGCATAAAGCGTGCGGCCGTCTCATAATCTACATTCCGCCGTAACGCCATCCACACGGGCAGTGCCACCAGAACCATGACGACAACAACGTCGATCCAGGTTTCATAACCGAGAACAAACAGAACGGTCGCAATGCCAAAATAGACAAAATCCCGGCGGCGCGTGTGACCCCGGATCAACGCGATCGAAGCATCAATAAACAGCAGGAAATAGGACATCAACAGCCCATGAGCTGTGGTGCCATGCACAGAATAAACATGGTAGTTGAACGGTACGGTAAAAAACAGCAGAGCTACCGTAGCGGCGAAAACAATGGAGCCCGACATCCGCAACGCGACAACAAAGCCGACGACAATCAGTACAGACTGACTGAAAATCAGCACGATGGCAGGATGCAGCACCTGCTGTACGAGCGCGCCGAGCACAACCGACGTCGACGCCCATGTTCCATATACTTCGCGCTGCGGTAGCAGATACTCCCACCAGCTTTTCGCATAATAATCTTTGGATATACCGAGGTTGGTAAAATGATCGGTAATAGAGAACCCATTCTCCAGCACAACGATGTTGAAGCAGTTAACCCCCAGCAACATCGCCAGAAACAGCACGATTCCAGGAAGACGTACCTGATACGGACCTATTGGCCAGTGGTGCTTTTGCATACTCAGATTCATCACTGCGTCCCTTCCGCAAAAACACTCAGCTGTTCAACCCAGGCAACGCGACCTCCCGGTGCCTCTGCCTCTACCCCGCTGTTCAACAGAAGTTCCACATAAGCCTTTTCGCCTGTACCGATGACTTCAATACGTTGCTCTCTCCCCTGACCTTCGATGTCAGTCTGAAAAAGAACCCCGCCTGCGTCGTCCTTAACCCGTATTTGCAGCGAGACGTCATCCAAAGCGGTAATCTGGTGCCGCACTTCGAACGGTCTTCCGGCTTCGGGGATAAACGAAGGGGACCGCCAGAGCGCACCTGAGGACCAGGCCCCACTCAACTCGACAAAAAAGCCTCGTGACGGGTGCCTGGGCATCGACACACCAACGACAAGCGCTTCGACATTCCCGGAGAGCGTCGAATAATAAATTCGCCCTGCCTGCAAATTTTGCAGAGCCACCATTTCAGCTTCACGGCGATCCCAATCGGCCAAAATGTCCTTAATCACCGCGCGCGAAGGGCGCTGAATGGATTGAAAATTATCAGGCACCGTCATTATCGCCAATGTAGTGCCAACAACCAGCGCTACCGCAAAAACAGCTCCCAGCCCCAAAACATCAGTCCGAACAAGCCTCATCGCCCCCCCTTTTTGTAGCCTTACAGCATACCGACACTGAAACCCATTGCCCCGCCATACCCCAGCCAGTACAATAGCAAATAACACTCTTCTTTTGCTGTCCGTTGGATGGATACACTTTTTTCGTCAGAGCACAAACATCATTTCAGCGGTCAAGTATAATGCCAAGTCCTACTTATAGTATTGTCATCCCCTGCTTTAACGAAGGGGTATCCCTGGAAAGTGTCGTTACAGACATTATCTCAACCTTCGATGCCTCGGAGTTTGCGGGAGATTACGAGCTTATTGTTGTTGATGACGGTAGCTCGGACAACAGTTGGGATGTCATCGAAACACTGACGTCGACACACCCTCATGTTCATGGTGTCCGCCGGAAGGCGAACGGTGGAATGTGGCGGGCCATTCCGTCCGGATTTGCGAAGATTTCGGGCCAGTTCATGTCGTACCTTCCGGCAGATGGTGAAATCACCGCAACAGAATCCCTGAAACTTATGCGCCTCTCATCGGAAGCGGACATTGTTATTAGCGAACGTATTTCTACAGATAACAACGTCAAGAAATCCGTGCGCCCCTGGTATCGGGAGTTTTTGTCGTGGGGTCAGCGCAGTCTGACAAGAATTCTGCTCGGCTGTGATATATCCAAGGCCGAAGGGATATTTCTGATCCGCTGGAGTGTTTTTGCTCCTTACGCAACCGCCCCCCGGGATGACAACGTGCTTTTTCTGGAGCTCCTCGCTCGTGGCCTGACCGGTCAATACCGTGTTGCGGCCACAACGATGAACTATACGCTGCGACGCAGCGGGCGGACCAAGACTGTAAATCTGCCCCACATACTGGGGACTTTTTTTGATCTTATCCGCTTGCGCTACCGCCTTCTCAAACAGCGGTAGTGGCTTACAACATGCTTACCCAAACATTGAGACTTGCGCGGCGCTGGATTCCACCAATCGTCGGCCTCGTTCTGCTAATTGTTCTCTTCGTTCGGAGTGATACGCAGACAGTCTTTGATCTTCTGTGGAATGCTGACAAAGTGCTGCTGTCTGTGGCCGTTCTCCTGTCAATCGCAAATCTGACGCTTGGTGTATTCCGCTGGAAGACACTATTGCGGCATCTGAACGTCAACGTTTCTACCATCACACTGCTCAGGTTTGTTACCGAGGCTATCGCGATCAACCTATTCATTCCCAGCGGCCTTGCAGGAGAGTTCGCACGGGCTTTCAACCTGCATAAAAACCATAGTGACGGTGGTGCCGCGTACAGCTCGGTCATCACAGATAAGCTACTGGGCCTGATCGCGTTTCTGCTACTTGCTATTGCTGCCATTGCATTCGAGTGGTCACGACTGGAAAACTCCGGGGTGGTTCTCCCTATTTCAATCGTCGGCTTCATCCTGATAACAGGAACAGCCGTTCTCTACAGTCGGCGATTGTCCGCCCTGCTCGACAAAGCTTTAGCGGTTGTTCCGCAATTGTCGCGCATCTGGACTCCCTTATCTGTCAGCCTGCAGAAGTTTCGGGAAGCACCATTTTTGATCTGCTACACCTTGTTCATGGCCTTTGCGGCGCATTTTGCGCAAATCCTGTGCACGTGGGTTATAGGCCTCTCTCTCGGCATTGAAATTGGGCTCATGCCCTACTTCCTATACGTTCCAATTATTGCCCTGGTCGCGGCACTGCCCATCTCCAACTCCGGTCTTGGAGTACGAGAATCAAGCTTCGTCTTTCTTCTGGCTCTGGTTGGTGTGTCTGCGGAATCAGCGCTGGCTTTATCTCTTATCTTTACTTGCCTGGCGCTCATCATTCCAGGCACGGTCGGGCTTGCGCTTTTAGCCCTTGGCCCCAGTCTCAAAGCAGATCCGCCAGCGAACTAAAGTCATATTTTTCATCAGGCGGGTCGAAAAGCCTTTAGTTACTGCTGAAAACTGCTAGTTTTGCGCCATCAAGCTGAAGGGGAAAGTATGTGCGGCGTCGCTGGTTATTTTAATCTGGATGGCCATCCAGCCGATGACACTGCCATTGCCGGCATGGTCAAAGCCATTAACCACAGAGGTCCCGATTCACAGGGTCAGTGCGTTGAGGGAGCCCTCGCCCTCGGACACACACGGTTATCCATTATTGACCTAACCGACCAAGCCAGACAGCCAATGGAGAGTCAGGATGGCCGGTATGTTGTTTCCTATAATGGGGAAATCTACAATTTCCGAGAACTGCGTTCAGAGCTCGAGGCCGCCGGTGAAAAATTCCGCTCACACTCCGATACTGAAGTTCTTCTGGTCAGCATTAAGGTTTGGGGTGTCCGCGCGCTCAACCGATTCAACGGTATGTTTGCCTTTGCGCTGTGGGACCGGTGGGAAAAAAAGCTGACCTTGGCGAGAGACCGTTACGGGATCAAACCTCTCTACTACACATTCGTTGGCAAGACGCTTATTTTCGGGTCTGAAATCAAGGCACTACTTGCGCATCCACAGGTAGGCACCTCGCTCAATCCGCACGGCTTGGCCGAATACCTTTCCTTCCAGAACTTCTTCTCCAAAAACACTCTTTTCAAAAACATCCACCTGTTCCCCCGAGCGTCATATGCAGAATTTCGGATCGGCAATGACCCCGTCATTCGGAAACAGCAGTACTGGGATTATCAGTTTGAGGAACCAGGCCACATTCACTCTGACAGTCAGTATGAGGAAGAAGGCCGACACCTCTTAGAGCAGGCGGTAAAACGCCAATTGGTTTCAGATGTCTCCATTGGTTCCTATCTTTCGGGTGGCATGGATTCCGGTGCAATCACATCCATCGCGGCTCGCAGCTTACCGCATATGCACACCTTTACATGCGGGTTCGATCTGAGTTCAGCGTCGGGGATGGAACTCTATTTTGACGAGCGCGATGCAGCCGAGCGAATGTCCTACCTGTGCAAAACAGAGCACTATGAAGTCGTTCTCAAAGCCGGCGACATGGAGCGGGCCTTACCCCGACTTGCCTACCATCTGGAAGAACCGCGGGTCGGACAATCTTATCCAAACTACTACGCGGCGCGGCTTGCTTCGAAATTCGGAAAAGTGGTCCTGTCGGGCGCAGGAGGTGACGAAATCTTTGGCGGATACCCATGGCGCTATCACCGCGCACTCACAACGCCAACAACCTCGTTTACAGATGACTATTATTCGTTCTGGCAGCGTCTTGTTCCGACCGAACAGTTTGACAGCCTGCTCTCGCCAATCAAGTCTGACATCCGCGATTATTCGGCTCGCGAAACCTTTTCCTCGGTTTTTCCATCTCAGGTTGCTTCCAGTCACTCAACAACGGATGCAATCAACGCCTGCCTGTACTTTGAGGCATCGACCTTTCTACAAGGCCTTCTCATCGTGGAAGACAAGATAAGCATGTCGCACGGCCTCGAAACGCGGGTCCCGTTTCTCGACAACGACCTTGTCGACTTTGCGATGAAGATTCCCATTCACATGAAGATCCGGCACCTCAAAGATACGACACGCCTAGACGAAAACGAAATTGCGAAAGGCAGCAAACACTTCCAAAGAACAAAAGACGGGAAAGTCCTTCTGCGGAATGTTGCATCAAGCTTTCTACCCAAAGAATTTGCCAAAAGAGAGAAGCAAGGCTTTTCCGCGCCAGATGCCAGCTGGTTCAAGGGTGAAAGTATAGACTTTGTACGGAATACGATCCTCGACCAGGACGCCAAGATTTTTGAATTCCTTGACTACAAGACGACCTCCACGCTCGTCGAATCTCATCTAAGTGGACAGCAGAACAGGCGCCTTCTTATATGGTCGCTTCTTAACCTGGAAGCTTGGTGTGAACAGTTTCTCTGAGAGTCTACAGGAAAAGCAATGCGAATTCTAATCACCGGCCTCTCCGGCTTTCTGGGACAGAAGTTACTCTCAAAGTTACCTGCTGACTGGGAGGTGGTCGCCCTTTCCCGCAGCACATTAGCGGCGCCACCAGTAGTTACACAAATCAAGATGGATCTTACAGATGCGGACGCCTATCGCTCTCTGCCCAGTCAGATTGACGCCGTACTTTCCCTCGCACAGTCACGTGCCTACAGTGTCTTTCCGGGGCAGACCGGTGATGTCTATGATGTTAACGTCACAGCCAGCGTGCGGCTGGCCGACTACGCGGCGCGGGCCGGCGCCAAATCCTTCACGTTCTTTTCAACCGGCAGCGTCTACGAACCCTACGCAAAGCCCTTGCGCGAAACCGATATGGAGCTTGCACCACGATCACTCAACGGTGTTTCGAAACTCGCCGCGGAGCGTGCGCTCAGTCTGTACCGTGACATTTTTCCGGTATGCTGCCTTCGGCCATTTTTCCCCTTTGGGCCTCATCAAACGCGTAGCATCGTTCCAACACTTTTCGAGCGCATCAACACGGGAACCGCTGTTCAGCTTGACGGAAAGGACGGCCTGACGTTTTCACCCGTGTATGTCGATGATCTAATCAATATAACAGTCCGCGCAATTGAAGATCATTGGCGTGGGGCGGTAAATGTGGCGGGTCTGCAAACCGTAACTGTACGCGAACTCTCCGAAGCCATTGCGCGGGCACTGGGTGTTGAACCTGTTTTTTCACAGTCTTCGTCCAGCGCATTGTCTCTTCTACCTGAAACAGATCACCTCTATTCTTTGTATTCGCCCGCATCCATGACAAATTTCGACGATGCGCTTTCGCAAACCATCGCTTCTTTCAGAAATAGAAAAGCTCCTTCAATATGACACAGAAAAACATCCTATTTCTTTCGAGCGCTACCAACAGCGTCGCGGCGACTTCTCATCTGGAGCACCTTGCTACGTTCAAGCAATACTCCAAGCATAATTTTTTCTACCACAATTTTGTTTATTCGATTGAGCCTGACTTTGACTTCACTCCATTCGATGTCGTCGTCATCGCGCACAATTTCTGGCCCGAAATACTGAGTGAAGCTCAACGCGCTGCGATACGTAACTGTTCCGCTCTGAAAATTCAGTTCCTACAGGATGAATATCAGTATGTGAGAACGATAAATGGATACCTGGAAGAGATGGGTATCAACATCATGTTTACCTGCGTCGCAGAGGCTGACTTCGATACTTTTTATCCGCGCTCGATCATGAAGTCACTGATGAGCGTCGAGCCCAACCTGACGGGTTACGTTTCAGACAGGCTTAGTGATCCAAAGAACTTCTACACGGGTCCGCGGTCAACCGATGTTGGATATCGTTCAAGAGTCAGTCCCTTTTTCCTCGGTGAGATCGGCTACGAAAAATACGCGATTGCCGAGAAATTCAAGACTGTTTCCGAGCAGTCAGGCCTAACGTACAATATTTCCGTCAAAGAAGAAGACCGCATCTATGGTTCGGATTGGATAAAATTCCTACAGTCGACCCGCGTACAACTGGGAACGCCAAGCGGCGCGAGCGTCGTCGATATGGACGGTTCGATTGTTCAGGCAGAGCTCGACTTCCGGCATGAGCACCCTCACGCACCTTTCTCTGAATTCAGTGATAAACACCTTAAGGATGTCGATGGGAAACTCGTCATTGATACGGTCTCCCCTCGTTTCTTCGAATATGCCGCAACGGGTTCCGCCATGGTGCTACTCGAAGGGCACTATGGTGGCATTCTGGTGCCGGACCAGCATTACATTCCCTTGCGGAAAGACTATTCAAACATTGACGATGTCATCCAAAAAATTTCAGACACATCATATTGCAAAGCGCTGGCGGACCGCGCCCATGATGATCTCATCAAGAGTAAACGCTATTCCTATGAGAATTTCGTGGTCCGGTTTGACGGCGTTGTCGATCGCTATGCCACAAAAGCGGCCAGCGCCACTCCGCCAAGCCAGAAGGCGTTCAATGCACAATTGATCGAAACCCACGATCAGGCACTTTTCTTTACGGAGGATGGCTGGTCGGTGGCCAACACCCCGACGGGCAAACACATTAAGGAGCAGCAGTCCCGCGCCAAAACCCTTCGCGCGATGCCGCTCATCGGCCCTTCACTGCGCCGCACCGGCGGAGATACTGTCGCCGTTTTCAAGCATGTTAAACTGGCGTTTCGATTGCTCCGACACTTGCCGGAGTATCGCTCCCTTGGTCTTCTGTGGTTTTGGAACAGAAAGACCCTCGGCAATCAGGATATTGTTGCGTTCAGCCGCGATCTTGTGAAGCTGGGCATCATACAGTCGGGGCAAGCGGGTTTCACTTATACCGGCAAACCGTTTCACACCCGGGCGAAAGTCGATCCGGAAAATGGCAAACTTATTCTTTCCAGCTTCGAAGCAGAACCATCCGCTATTTGCGTGATGACAGAGTCTATTGGTGACAGCGACATGCACCCGCCGGACTTCTGGCTTGATGTCCTGCAACAATTTCGATCCGGGACGCTCGACGGTGTATATTGGGACATGAGCAGTATTTTTCCGCTCCTGCAATTTGGCGTCGCCACGATTGTCCCCTTTACAGCTCACGGTGAAGGACTTGAACTGCGTTCGTCACCTGACCAGTACTTCCATTTTCCTGCTCTGGATGCGCTGCTGAAGCTCGACCCTGAATCTGTTCTTTACGCCATTCGTTTGGCATTGAGTGCGTCATTCGGACCGGACCAGAACGCACTTATTTCCGCGTTTGAACAAGGCTGACCGATGCACAAAGATGCCGTTATGCTGACATTCGATGTTGACTGGGCACCTGACTGGATGGTCGCCGAGGTTGCTAACCTGTTGACCAACCGCGGCGTGGCTGCGACATGGTTTATCACTCATGAGAGCCCCATTCTGGAGGATCTGAAGTCGGAAAAGCTGTTTGAGCTGGGTTGGCATCCTAACTTTTTTCCCGGTAGCAGCCATGGAGAAAATGTCGAGGACGTTCTTGAGTTCTGCCGAAACCTCGTTCCCGAAGGGCGCAGCGTTCGAGCACACTCATTGTTCCAGTCCGAACGGCACCTGCAAACGCTGGTCACGAACTTCGATATCCGAAATGACTGCTCCGTATACCTGCCTACAAGGGAGGTACTGGGCCCTCATCAAGTTCGTTATGAAGAAGAGGGACGCCCCCTCAGACGCCTCCCCCATTTTTTTCAAGACAATATGAACATTCTCGGCGACCGGCGTTGGGATGCTGAAGATGCCTGGTTCCACCGAAAAGGCGCGAAGACCTTCTGCCTGCATCCAATTCATATATGTCTGAACACCAACCGGATGGAGCAATATGAGAAACTCAAAGCTCTTGGGCCGCTACCATCCATCACACGGACGGCCCTCTCGGACATAGACCGGGATGGCACTGGTACACGCAGCCTGTTTCTGGGATTATTGGAAACCTATGATCATCGCTTGTTTTCGCAAGTCGATGCCTACTGTGAGGCAGTCTTTGGAGGTCACTCGTGAGTGCACCATTGCGAGTTGCGGTGCTTGGTCGAACAGAGATGCTGCTTGCCGCCGCGAAAGAAGTTTCAACGAACGGACATACGATTGCACTCGTCGCCACGTCCGCTGAATCAGATAACTATCTCGCTGGACCAAGCGATTTTGAGCAATTAGCCCAAGACCATAATGCTGCTTTCATCCGCGGAACAAAGTTAGATTCCGAACCGGCGACATCCCTCCTGCGGGAGATAAAGTGCGACGTCGCTATCTCGATGAATTGGCCCGGGCTACTCCCGGCATCAGTGAGAGAGAATTTTCGCTTCGGCATATTCAATGCACACCCCGGAGACCTTCCTCGATACAAGGGAAATGCCTGCCCCAACTGGGCAATCCTGAATGATGAACCTCATATCGGCCTTTGCATTCATCAAATGGTGGATGAACTGGATGCCGGCCCCGTCGCTGCCCGCTCCAAGCTTCCGTTGTCAGATAGTGTCGACGTCGAGATGGTCTATGGATGGCTACGCGAGGAAGTACCATTTCTCTTTGGCGCGCTGATCAACCAGCTGTCGGATGGCACTTTGTCTCTTACTCCACAACCAACAGATGTAAATCTTTCCCTGCGCTGTTTCCCGCGGCGGCCTGAAGACTCCCGTATTGACTGGAATATGCCAGGTGCATCAGTCATGCGTCTTATTCGCGCTTCGACACGGCCCTTTTCGGGAGCGACATGTTTTCTGGATAATACGCGTATTCAGATATGGCGGGCGCAGCCATACACGTGGCCTACACCTTATCTCGCCATGCCGGGGCAGGTTCTGGGAAGAATAGAGGGGGACCCCATTATTGAAACCGGGGAAAACCCCATTCGTATTCTCGAGGCGACTCTCTTTGAGAATCAGGAAAGTGCCATCCCCCTCATATTGAGCAGTCTTCGAAATCGGCTGACCTAGCATGCGCCGGCCAGCGCTTCCAGGTTCCTAGTGAAGCACGCCCTCTTCATGGTAAGCGGAGGGGTGATCCAACGGAAATTTTCCGGCCATCAATCGATCGTAAACCTTTTCAAAACGGGCTGCACATGCCTCCGCCGAGTGCCATTTGACCGCATATGCGCGACTGGCTTCACCGATCCGCTTCCTGGCTTCAGGGTTTTCAATCAGGTATTTCAGACGATCGTAAACTGTAGTCGGGCTTGCGTCGATCAACGGGCATTCATCAAGCGATTCTGATCTGCCTACAGATGATGGTTGCTCTCTCACCAGCCGTGTAATGGTCGGCTTACCCAACATCATACATTCGCGCGAACTCGCGCCGTAACGACCATACACAATCTGGTCCACAACTATATCTGCCTGAACCTGGTAATATTTCATATCAGCGCTGTGTACATCGTGCACAAATACCAGCTTCACCGGGTACCCCTCACTTTTCAGACGATCAATTGCCTGAAGAACCGCTGGCGTACCTTTGATGTTCCGGTCGTTTACATTCCGGGTTTTATAGTTTCCAACCGAATGGAATATCAGGATTTCTCCCTCCTTCTTTTCAAAGCGCATATGCCGAGGCACTTCCAGGTCGGGGTGCCACAATTCATGGTCTAGGCAGAAGGTGAGCGGCTCTCTGAAAGCACGCTTGGTCTTGCGAGAAGCATTGACGACCCAGTCGCCTTCAATAGCGTACAGATCCACCAACGAGTTAAACATACCTCCGACAGCCAAGTTCTTCGGATCAGAACAGACGGCCGGGTTGTGCTGCCACGCGCACGCGTTGCATACGCCATTTGTATGTTTATTAAACTCGGTCTGCCCGGTGCCCGTCAGGCAACCGCTCATCGAAACACCTAGTTTTACCCCCTTGCTCCGCAGGTAAATCAGATCCCAAGGCGTATCATCACGCGCGCCCCCCTGATAACACTCTGCGAAAATGCTGGACAGGACCTCACTGTGCCAGAAAAGCATACCTGCGTTTTCTTCCACATATTTGGTAATCGCGGTTGCATTCTGACGCATCTGTTCTGCATCTCCGTCCCAGAAACATACGTCTTCACCGTGATAAAATTGCCGGCTGGCGCTGTCAGGAGGTTCTGCAACAATTGAAAGAGCATTCCAGCCACGCTTACGAAGTGCTTTGGCGAGATAGTAGTGATGATAGTAAGAATAATTCAGGAGAACGACGGAACGTTGGCCCGGCTTGGTTTTCGGCAAAGAGCTGAATAATTCCCGATTGTACAAAAACTGACCTTTGTACAAATTCTCTTTACCAAAAGTCGCAATGCGGACCGACACCTCATCCGGCGGAAGCGGATTAAACTGGTCAGGCCCCTCATTCATATCCAGAACCTTCAAACTCTTCCAGCGTTTGACAAATTGTCCGCTTATTGCCGAGGGGAGAAAAGGCAGTGCTTGCGCCACCTTATACCGCGCCCGGTTCAAAAGTTTCACTTTGAGCGGCAACCCAATTCTCTTAACTTTCTGGCTTTGCGATTCAATAATATAAGGTGGACAGCTGGCGTAGGGATCAACAAACCTTTGCTGAGCCCAAACGATAATAGGATGTAGAAAAGCCGGACTTGCAATTGCAAGCTTGCGTACCCAAAGCTTCGCCTTGCGTGGAAGATACTCTGGCGGCACTGGTGTTGCCTTAGTCCGCAATATTCTGTCTCCCTGACTTTTCAAGATGCGCGTCATATTGCGCCATCACGGCCCGTGCCCTTCCCATAACTGCTCGCTCAATTCGCTGGCGCGGAGGCATAGCCTCCGGCAGCCACCACCCGGGATGTGTAAGGATCTGAAGATTGCGCCCCTCGCCAGACTCTATAACGTCCAGAATCCTCTTGTGACGCCAGTGTCCGTTTGAATCAGAACAATATTCATAGTTTTCCTTAAGCGGCGCGCCGTAGGCATTGACCAATCCACCAATCTCCGGGGCATCAAATGCCATCATGTTTCCGGCCGTCGGATCATGAAAGCTGACAGCCTTCAGTTCAACGCCGACATTATCTTCAACAATCTGCTTTTCCACGGACACTCGGGCGTTAAGGTCCGCTGCCGTCCATTCAATATCATAAAATCCTGCATCAAAATGAAGGCCAATATCATGCCCTCCACTAACAATTTCCTTGAGGATATTGACGCTCTCCTTTTCGAGCGTGTTGTAGAATGGCAGTCGCAAGCCGACGAAGTATGTGGCTTTTACTCCCTCTTCTGTCTCTATCTGAGAAAGCCGCAAACTTCTGTGCAGGGAGTAGTCGATGTCATGGCGCCACAGAACATGGGGTCCTTTTGATCGATCCCGGTAAGAAGAAAATTCATATCCTCTGGATAGCGCAGCCCGTATCATTCCACGATAAGCATCTTCGGTAAAATCAACCCAGGCTTCACTTGCCTGACCAGCATGTTCATCTACTTCTGATAACGCGAAGGTCCGCCCCCCCACATCCATACGCAGGTTGGTATATCCCTCGCTTCTCGTCGCCCTGATCCGTTTCTCTACTTCCCGCTCATCCATCAACGGATGAATGCGACATAGCTCAACAAAATCGCGCCTTGTTGATTTCCTACCAGCCCATTCCAGGTTCGCGGCCGGCTCCAAATTGCCTGTCTTCGGCCACTCTGTAACGACGTACTGGTACAAATCCTGGCCACATTTTTCCCCAAGCTGTCTTAACTCACCGGGTGTTACATCCGGGCCAACAGGGCATAATTTTTCCCGTAAAATCGTCCCCGCATCAACACGCGGTGTCATAAGATGAGCGGTTGCCCCAAACTCTTCTGTACCATTGTAACAAGCAAAATGATGAGGATCTCTTCCGGGGAAGTCCTTGCTCGCAGGATGAATATTAATTGCCCTGCCTTGCAATGCATCAAGAATGGATGCTGGAACGATTACACCGGTACAGAAGGAAACCAGAAGTGTCGAACTCCAATCCGCGGCATCAAAGGTCATCAGTTCCTCTAACGTCGAAACTGTTGAAATCTTTCGGAAACCTCCGCCTTCGCGGGCCGTTTTTGCAAGCTGCGGCAACAATGATGGGTCGCTAAGAATAGTCAAATCCCAGTTCACACCAGCCCCCAATCTGTCGTCTTCCAGTCTTCTACCAATAGAAGATAGTCCATTATCGACAGCCCTGGTACAAATGTAGCAAGGTCCGCATATGGTCGAGGTCTAAAATTCTGATAGACCAGTTTTATTCCTGCTGCCTCGAATGCATCATCGTCCTGATAGCCCCCCGCACCGCCACCGCAGAGATATGTATCTGCGCCTACGGCCCGACATACATCAATTAACAGGTTTGTGCTGGAAGTGTCTAAACTCAGGTCTGCCTGCGAAACGAAATGTGTTTTTAGCTGAAGCGTTTCACTTATCCGCATGATTGCATTTTTGTTGAAATCAGAAATGCCTTCCGCTTCATAACGGATCAGCGGCTCCAGAACCGCCTGGGCGGCCTCAAAATTGTCTGCTGTGTGGTAGGATTCTTCCAAACTCCGCAGCAGACGCCCCCGCCAATCCGTCTCATTGGAAATCTGGACTTCGCTTATTTTTGTTCCCAGAGGCGCTTTTTTGACAGGACAAGACACCCACTTGGCATCGCCGCCAAGGTTCATCTTCACCCTGTTGCTCATCGACGCCATGCTCTTGCTACCTGAGCGCGGATAAGCCACATCATCTAGAAATACGAAGACGTCAGCCCTACAGATTTTGTCGAAGAAGCCAAGCCACGGAAAAAAATTCGGCTGATGAATTGCACAAATGGTCATCGCACCCCTTATCAGGCGAGGGCCTGATACGCCTCAATTGCCGCTTCCACTTCACCATAAAACTCGATACGCCCGGCTTTCAAGACCAGCGCTTTGGTACAGAAGGTGCGGAGAATATCGTTGGAGTGTGATGCCAGAACCAACGTATTGGCCTTGGAGAGCATTTTCTCCATACGGGCTTGCGCTTTACCGGCAAACTTTGCATCCCCCGCTCCGATGACCTCATCCACAATTAGAATGTCAGGACGGATTGCCGTAGCGATGGCGAACGACAATCGTACGGACATACCGGATGAATAGGTTCGTACGGGCATATACAAATACTGTCCGAGCTCACAGAATTCCGCAATATCGGGAATAATGCTTCTGATTTCGCGCCTGGTCATTCCCATGTACAACCCGCTGGTCAGGATATTTTCATATCCCGTTTCCTCGGGATCGATACCCATTCCGAGCGTCAAGAGAGAACTTATCGTTCCATTGACTTCCAGATTACCTGACGACGGAAAGTAACCACCGGACAGAACCTGCAGCAGCGTTGACTTGCCTGCGCCGTTGTGACCAATCAACCCCACACGGTCGCCTGGAAAAATCTCCAGATTTACATCAGTAAGTGCCTGCACTGTAGTCCGGCCACCAGCACCAGCATCATTCCGAATAAGCCCCCCGACACTATTTTTCAGAACAATTTTTCGAAAGCTTCGATCGGGGTCGTAGATGGGGAACTCCACCGATACAGAACTCAGTTTTATTGAGGGCTTCATACGCAGATCTCACTCATCATAGCCAATAGGAAAGTCGGCGATATGACCGCCCCATTAACGTCGCAACCGCAAACAATCCGACTACCAGCGATATTGTCAAAAATACATAAGACTCATAGCTGGGTATTTCCCCGATGAGAGGGCGACGCACGACATCGACCAGATGGAAGAGTGGATTCGCGCGCACCAGAACCAGCTCAGCCAGTGGCTGTGAAGAGATACGATCGGCTTGCCAGAAAATCGGTGTGACGAAAAACATGACCTGCATAATGCTGGCAACAACCTGTGCAACATCCCGAAACCGCGTGCAAATTGTCGCTATCGCGATCCCCACCCAAAGACTGTTGAGGACGACCAACGCAAGCCCTGGAATAACAAGCAGGAAATTCCAATTTAAACCGGCACCGATAAACAGGACCACCACGAGGTGAACACTCAAGGCATGCATAAAAACAAGAATATTGCGCCAGAGAACACGCAAAATATGCATCGAGTAGGGCATGCGATATGACCGGATGATATCCTGGCCCGCAGTAAACGCCGCAGTACTCTCATTCGTATTGGCAACGATCAGTGTCCAGACAATATAACCTGCGGAAAAATAGGGTAGAAATATGGATATATCTACCTTCCACAATATTGAGTAGACTCCCCCAAGAGAGAAAATCAACACGGCTGCGCTGGCGACCGTCCAGAATGGTCCGAGCACGGTGCGTCTATACCGTGCCCGAATATCTCTCCACCCAAGCGTCAGCCACAATCGCATATAGAAAAAGGAACGATAAACATCGTCCAAAACAAATGCGGAGCTCGCGATCACCCTTGCCATCGATTCACTCTTTCAATTACTTCAATGCCCGTCATACCACTATTTTACCCCGGAAGAACAAGTCGCTACGCAGATTACTCACGTTTTTAAATTTGCGACCGGTTTGTGGCCAATACAGGAAAGCCCTCCCACACAACATGCCGAGCGCACAGAGGGAATGACCTCCATAACCACCACTTGTCAACTGGACTTGGCCATACAGTTCGAATAAAACATTATCTCACACCTAGTGTTTTCGGACACTGGAAATTTTTATTTTCCTTATACTTTTCAATGAGTTACTGATGTGCGGAATTGCAGGGATAGCTAGTCTTTCAGGAACGCCTATCCCTCGCCTCCAGGAGGCGCTCGAGGTGATGCGTGATCTCCTGAAACATCGGGGTCCGGACGGTGCGGGCTTCTGGTGTCATCCGAACAACACAATTGGCCTGGCTCATACCCGCCTCAGCATTCTGGACCTCTCTCCCACCGGGGCCCAGCCCATGACGGGAGCCGACGGCAATGTGATTGTCCATAACGGAGAGATTTACAATTTTCTGGAGCTGCGGGAGCAGATGCGAGGTTCCTGGGATTTTCAGGGCACCAGCGACACCGAAACCATGCTGGCGGCTTACGCCAAACACGGTTCCGACTTCACCGCTCACTTGAGAGGGATGTTTTCCACCGCCATATGGGATACCAAACGGCAGAGACTTTGTCTGATCCGGGACCGCTTCGGGATCAAGCCACTCTACTACCTCATCGCCGATGGAATGCTGTTCTTCGCCTCGGAAGCGAAAGCGTTGCTTCCGTTTGTTGAAGAGATTGAGACAGACACAAATTCTCTTGCAGAATATCTCACCTTTCAATATTGCATCGGTCCGCAAACGCTGTTTCGCGGTATTCAGGAGCTGCCGGCGGGACACCTGCTGGAACTGGCAAATGGTCACATCTCGGTTAAAAAATACTGGGACGTGGAATACCAAATTGACTACGATCACTCCGCCAGCTATTTCGAAAACCGCTTGGGTGAGTTGTTGGCCGACTCAGTCTCTTTACACATGAGGAGTGACGTTCCGGTCGGGAGCTATATGTCGGGCGGTGTGGATTCCAGCCTTATGGCAGCACTCGCATCGGACCACAGCAAGCGTGAGGTTGACGCGTTTCACGGGAAGTTCACCCAGTTTCCAGGCTACGATGAAAGCCCTTATGCCGAAGACGCTGCGGCCAATGGCGTTGCTCAACTCCATCAGATCGATATTACGGCTGGCGATTTTGAAGACAATATCCGCAACATTATCTACCATCTGGACTTTCCAACAGCGGGCCCGGGATCTTTCCCTCAATATATGGTTTCGAAGCTGGCTTCAGAAAAAGTCAAAGTGGTCCTAGGCGGCCAAGGCGGCGACGAAGTTTTTGGAGGTTACGCGCGCTATCTGGTGGCGTATCTGGAGCAATGCCTGAAAGCGGCGCTCGACGGCACCTATCACAATGGTAACTACGTCGTCACGATTGAATCCATCATTCCCAATCTCGGTCTGTTGCGCGAGTACAAACCGATGATAAAAATGTTCTGGCAAAAGGGTTTGTTTGAGGATCTCGATGCGCGCTATTTCAGACTGATTGATCGCTCAAACGACATGCATGACGAAGTCGACTGGCATCAGCTTGACCGGTCTCGGGTCTACGATTCATTCCAAGCTATCTTCAATAAGCCGAATGTCGGCAAAGAAGCCTATTTCGACAAAATGACCCATTTTGATTTCAAGTGTCTGCTACCCGCCCTGCTCCAGGTCGAAGACAGAATGGCGATGGCACATGGTTTGGAGAGCCGCGTACCGTTCCTAGATCATCCGCTGGTCGAGTTTGCCGCGACTATTCCGGCAGACGTCAAATTCAAAGATGGCAATATGAAACATCTGCTGAAGCAGACATTCGCCCAGAACCTACCCCAGTCTATTCTTTCGCGACGGGACAAGATGGGCTTTCCTGTCCCGCTCAAGGAATGGTTTAGCGGCGAACTTTCAGATTTTGTAAAAGATATTTTTTCTTCCGCTGCAGCCCAACACCGCCCTTTCTTTAACAGCCAGAGTATCGTCAAACATTTCCACGAGGATCAGCAGTTTTCCAGAAAGACCTGGGGTCTGCTGAGCATGGAGCTTTGGCATCAGACATTCCACGATCAATCAGCTCGCTGGAAGAAACTGAACCCGATACCAAAAAGCAAAGCGGCTTAGCGCACTCGAACTTATTTCAGGCTCATACGCCTTCACTTATCGAACGGAGAACTCATGACCGTCTTTATTACCGGAGCTTGTGGCCAGGTAGGCTCGCACGTGGCAGAACTCTTTCTCGCCGCTGGCGAAAATGTCGTTGCAATTGACAATATGGACACCGGTCGCAGAATTCATCTGCCTGATGAGCACAAAAACCTCACTTTTATTGAAGGCTCCATCAGCGACCGTGATCTCGTTAACGATATCGTGTCAACTCACAAACCTGATGTCCTTGTCCATACGGCGGCTTCCTACAAAGACCCGGATGACTGGTATTCCGACACCCTGACAAACTCAGTCGGCGGTGCAAATCTTATTAAAGCTGCCAAAGAAAACTCCGTCGGCCGGTTCATCTATTTTCAAACCGCGCTTTGCTATGGACTGCATCCCGTGCAGCAACCCGTTCCTCTGGATCACCCCAAGAATCCGGCAAATTCCAGCTACGCAATTTCGAAAACGACCACAGAGGATTATCTGGAAATTTCCGGCATTGACTACGTAACCTTTCGGCTCGCCAACGTGGTAGGCCCACGTAACGTGTCTGGTCCCCTCCCGATTTTTTATCAACGCCTCAAAGAAGGAAAGCAGTGTTTTGTCACAGAAGCACGTCGCGATTTTGTCTTTGTCAAAGATCTCGCTAATGTCGTTATCAAGGCAGCTCACGGCAAAGGACGAGGGGCCTATCACTTCTCCTCTGGTACCGATATTGCCATTAAAGAGCTCTATGACGCTGTCGTTGCGGCCATGCAGTTGAACGATTATCCGGAACCTGAAGTCCGCCCGTTAGGCCCGGATGATGCCGCTAGTATTCTTCTGGACCCATCAAAAACCTACAAGGACTTTGGCGAAGTCGAGTTCACACCTCTCAATGAACTGGTGAAGGCTGCCGTGGATTATTACGAAGAATTTGGTGTGCATGGTGGATATACGCACCTCAAGCACGACAAAAAAGCATAAGGGTCTGGTGCTGAGATGAAATTACTTATCACAGGCGGTGCCGGCAGTCTGGGCGTGAGCATCGTGGAACGGCTTCTCCCACAAGGGGTGGAGATCTGCGTTATCGATAATTATGCGACGGGACATCGTGGTGCGTTGCCCGCTGGCGTAACTAATCTCAGCCTGCAAGAGGGGTCTATTGCTGACAAGGATTTCGTCGATTCAATATTCAGCAGTTTTCAGCCTACACACGTCATTCACTCTGCAGCCGCCTATAAAGATCCGACGGACTGGCTGAGCGACGCTCAGACAAATGTGCTGGGGACTATACATGTTGTAAAAGCGGCCGAAGAGCATGGCGTAAAAAAGCTTTTGAATTTCCAGACGGCTTTGTGCTACGGGCGCGCGGTGCAAACCCCCATTCCCGTTGACGCAGCTACCATGCCTTTCACCTCTTACGGGATCAGCAAAACGGCAGGGGAACAATATGTACTCAACAGCTCAGTACCTTCTCTCTCCTTCCGCCTGGCGAATGTCACCGGCCCTCGCCTGTCTATCGGTCCGATTCCGACCTTCTACCAGCGTCTGAAAGCCGGCAAGGGATGTTTCTGCAGTGATACTGTGCGCGACTTTATCGATGCCGAAGACTTTCTAAAATTGACGGAACTTGCCCTTAAAGACTCAGCACCGACAGGTGTTTTCAATGTCTCAACGGGTACGGGGCATTCGATCAAAGAAGTGTTTGACGCAGTGGTCAACCATCTCGGTGTGAAACTACAGGAAGATGTTCCAATCGTCCCCGCCGGGGATGATGACGTGCCGGTCGTTGTGCTGGATCCATCAAGGACGGAAGACGCGTTCGGGTGGCGCGCTGAAATTGATTTTTCTGAAATGATGACGCGCATGTTGACCTGGTACGATCAGCATGGCGTAAACGCGCTTTACAGCCACCTCGCGGCACCAAGCCCCGCCTCCTAACAACCGAGAAACACAGAATGCTAGACAATAAAGAGTTTGAGGATCGCTCACTTCTTATCGTAGGTGGCGCGGGCTTTGTAGGCAGTAATCTTGCCGTTAAACTGCTGGAACATAATCCTCGAAAGCTGATGATCGTCGACAACCTGTTGTCGTCGGATGTTTCTAATATCCCCGATCATCCAGCTGTCGATTTTGTATTTGGCAGCATTACGGATGATGAAATTCTCAGGAAACTTCCCGACGACCTGGATTATGCTTGGCATCTGTCTTGCTACCATGGCAACCAGTCGTCTATTCATGACCCATTCGCGGATCATGAGAACAACACGCTGACTTCTCTCAAGCTTTTTGAGCGTCTACGGCATATCAATAGTTTGCGGAAAGTGGTTTACGCGGCCGCAGGTTGTGCGGTGGCGGAAAAAACTTTTGACGACCCAACAGCAACGACGGAAGACGCACCCGTCTCTCTCTACCATGACAGCCCCTATTCCATTTCCAAACTCATCGGCGAGCTTTACGGGAACTATTATTGGACACGGCACAAGCTACCTATCGTCAAGGCCCGTTTTCAGAACGTCTACGGCCCGAGGGAAATTCTGGGTGCAGGGCGCTGGCGCGGGACACCACACACCGTCTGGAGAAATGTAACACCGACCTTCATCTGGAAATCACTCAATCAAGAGGCACTACCTCTTGATAATGGTGGAAATGCCAGCCGCGATTTTATCTTTGTTGAAGATATGGCACGGGGGCTGATGGCTTGCGCCCTCAACGGCGAGACGGGTGGTGTTTACAATCTAGCGTCAGGCGTTGAGACCAGCATTCTTGAGCTCGCCACACTTATCAACGAGATGACGGGCAACCCAACCCCACCGGACATCAAACCAGCCCGCGATTGGGACCGATCCGGCAAACGTTTTGGTTCTACTGAAAAATCCAAGTCCATGCTGGGCTTTGAAGCAAAAGTCGGGCTGCGCGAAGGGATTGAAAAGACCGTTACCTGGACGCGCGAAAACCAGGCCCGTATACAAACCTGTATCGCACAGCATGATTATTTCATGGCTCGCTTAAGTTGAGCATGCAAGACAACCTGTAAAAACGGCCCCTGTTCGGGGCCTTTTTTATCTCAACCTAATACCGCTCTGACAGTTTCTATAATCATGTCCTGATCATCTTCCGTCAGGTACGGGTGCATCGGCAGGCTCAGAACACGACCAGAGAGGCTGTCCGAAACGGGGGTACCGCCACTGACGCCAGGATAGTGTTTGTAACCTGTCTGTTGTGAAAGCGCCATTGGGTAGTAAACCATCGTCGGCACTCCTGCTTCCTTGCACTTTGCCTGAACAGCATCCCGATCATCCACGATAAGCGTGTACTGAGCCCACACCGATGTCGCGCCATCGATCAGCTTCGGTGTCCGTGCGACGTCCTTCAACGCTGCCGTATAGCGGGCAGCCACCCGGTCACGCGCAATCACCTCTTCCGGAAAAATTGCGAGCTTTTCCTTCAAAATAGCGGCTTGCAGCGTATCCAGGCGCGAATTCATCCCGATACGGACATTATCGTATTTCTCACGCCCTTTACCGTGGAGACGAATGGAATCAATGACTTTGCCCAGTTCGGCATCGTTGGTGAAGATAGCCCCACCGTCCCCATAACAGCCCAGCGGCTTTGCCGGGAAGAAGCTGGTCGTCGTGGCGTGCCCCCATGTGCCAACCCGCTTGTTATGCAGTGTCGCACCGAAACTCTGTGCTGCGTCCACAAGAACCTTCACACCGTTCGCATCGGCAATCTTCTGGATCGCGGGCACATCAGCAGGTTGCCCGAACAAATCTACGGGGACGACAGCCGTCGCTTCCAGCCCCAGAGCCTTTGCTTCACCAATCGCTTTTTCAAAGCTCTCAGGATCAATATTGAACGTATCTTCGTGCACATCGACAAAAAACGGCGTTGCGCCCAGCATGCCCGCCACTTCGGCGCTCGCCACGTAGGTGAAAGACGGCACAAAGACGGCGTGCCCCGGTCCAACACCCCAGGCCATCAGAACAACAGCCAGCGCATCTGTACCATTGGCGCACCCAAACGCGTGCTCCGCGCCCGTAAACTCTGCCAACTGTGCCTCAAACTCACGCACTTCCGGGCCCATAATATATTGCCCATGATCCAGAACGCGCGCGATCCCCGCATCAATCTTGTCGCGGATTTTCGCCTGCTGAGCGGCAAGATCGATAAATTGAATATTTGCACCGGCCATTTTTATCTCACTCCGTCACAGCGACAAGTTCGTCTGAACTTTTCTCGCGATATTGCGTTCCATCAATCGGGCAGATGAGATCTGCTCCTAAACGTCCACCAGCTTTACTCATCCAGCCGATGCGTTTTGCTGGCACCCCTGCCATCAAAGCGTATGCCGGCACGTCTTTTGTCACAGTCGCGCCTGCTGCGACGAAGCTGTACTCACCAAGCGAGTTTCCACAAACGATCGTCGCGTTTGCACCGATGCTGGCCCCTCTCTTCACGAGGGTTTTGCGAAATTCATCCTTCCGTTCAACTTCAGAACGAGGGTTGTTCACGTTTGTGAATACACAGGAAGGGCCACAAAAAACACCATCTTCAATTTCGACACCATCATAAAGGCTGACATTGTTCTGGATCTTGCAATTGTTGCCTACCTTCACGTTCGGCCCGATAACAACATTCTGTCCAATTGAACAGGAACGCCCCACCTGCACATTCCCCAGCAGATGGGAAAAATGCCAGATCCGCGTTCCTTCACCGATGGAAACGGGCTCATCCACGTAAGCACTCTCGTGAATTTTGACACCCGGAAAACGGTCCCCACTCTTTTCTTTTGCGGCATCAGGATCAGCCGCGAGCAGAACGTTCAGAACCCGCAACGCTTCCGCCCCATCTGTCCGGGGACGTGAGTTGGTTGCCACACAATCAATGAAATGCTGACATTCCAGCTTCAACGGCTCAGCTTCGGGCAAGGGCACAGGTTCAGCATCCGCGGCCTTCGGCGTCGGCACGACTCCGCCCCAGTTGATCGTATGACGATAGCGCGTCAATTTTTCATTCCAGCCCGCTCTGTCGTCAAAAACAGCCATGCCCTCGCTACCGATCACAACGAGCTTCTGCTCTTTGAACGGGTGTAACCAGGAGGCAAAGATATGACCACGAACGCCACTTGGGAATTTCAGCTGGACCTGAACGCTGTCTGAAATTTTTTCATGCAGCATGGGTGCAAATGTACTCGTCACCACATCAGGTTCCTCTCCCACCAGGGCAAGGATCATGGAAATGTCATGTGGCGCAAAACTCCACAAAACATTCTCCTCCCGTCTGATTTTCCCCAAACTCAAACGGTTCGAGTAGACATATTGAACCTTACCCAAATCACCAGATCGCACCATTTCCAACAGTGCAATAAAGGCGGGGTGATATTGAAGCAAATGCCCAACCATCAGTTGGCGACCAGTCTGTTTGGCGGTCGCAATCAGCAATTCGCCATCTTGCCTGCTAAGTGCCAGGGGTTTTTCAACATATACATGCTTGCCTGCCTTCATGGCAGCAACGCCCAGCGTCGCATGCAACTCCGCCGGTGCGGCGATGGCCACAGCGTCAGCTGATGACGAGAGAACCTCGTCCCATGTCAGTGCCGGAACAGAAAACTCCTTGGCAAATTTCTCCGCCAATTCCGAATTTGGATCACTGACTCCAGCGAGAGCGCCGAGTTCTGCAAAATTGCGGACAAGGTTCTTGCCCCAGTGGCCGCATCCACAAACCACTACCCCTGTTTTTGACTTTGTCATTCATCCAACTCTTAAGCTTTGACAATAATCGCGTTCGCGTCCGCACCGCGATAGGCTCTGTTGCGGGTGTCGATTACGAGCCGCGCTTTCTGTGAGACAAGCTGATAATCAACATCCGTATGATCTGTTGAAATCAGAACGGCATCAAACTCCTCAACAACCTTCGCGGATAGCTCAACCGACTTGCGCCCCGACAGATTGTCGTGCTCGCGCGTGTGAGGGATAACCGGGATGAACGGATCATAGAACTCGACCTTCGCCCCTGCAGCCTCCAGCCGCTCGATGAGTACGAGCGACGGGCTTTCGCGCATGTCGTCCACATCTTTCTTGTAGGCGATACCGAGAATGAGAATTTTTGATCCTTTTACGGATTTTTCAAAATGCTCATTCAACGCCTCACTCAAACGGGACACGACATAACTTGGCATATGCGTGTTTATCTCCCCTGCCAGTTCGATGAACCGGGTTGGCACATCATACTCCCGGGCTTTCCAGGTCAGATAAAACGGGTCAATAGGGATACAATGACCGCCGAGCCCAGGGCCGGGATAGAACGGCATAAAACCAAAAGGCTTGCTTGCAGCCGCATCGATCACTTCCCAAACATCAATACCCATTTTGTCGTAGATGATTTTGAGTTCGTTGACCAAAGCAATATTGACGGAACGGAAAATATTCTCGGTGAGTTTCACCGCTTCCGCCGTCCGGCTGTTTGAAACGACAACCGTTGCATCAATGATGCTGGTGTAAAGCGCATCAGCAATTTCCAATGCATCTATGCCATCGGCACCAACTACTTTTGGTGTGCTTTTCGCTGTATGTACTTTGTTGCCGGGGTCTTCTCTCTCCGGCGAATACGCAAGGAAGAAATCCTCTCCGGCCACCAGTCCGCTCTTCTCCAGGATCGGCTTGACCACTTCGTCGGTGGTGCCGGGGAACGTACTCGACTCCAAGATCACAATCTGTCCATCGCGAAGCCGGGGCGTGATCGCTTCAGAGGTTGCAATGATGGCCCCGAGATCAGGTTCTCTATGCTTTGTCAGTGGTGTGGGCACGCACACAACGATCGCATCAACTTCACCAATACGATCAAAGTCAGTTGTGGACTCAAACTGCTTCTTTTCCACAAGATCGGAGATATTTTTCGAAGGAATATGCCCGATATAGCTTTTTCCGGCATTGAGCAGATCCACTTTTGGCTGATCAATGTCGAAGCCAACAACTTTGTATCCCTGTTTGCAGAACAGCTGCACCAGCGGCAAGCCTACATATCCCAGCCCGACGACGCCGACTTTGGCCTCTCGCGACAAAATCTTGGCGACGACTGCCTGTCCCTTTGCACTCGTCTTTTGCTGTCGCATTTCACTCGCATTCATGGTGACCTGTCCCCATTCTAAAACTAATATCCCGCGGCGCTACTTTCACGTTATCCCAGCCACGCACCTGTCAACTTGGCCTTAGCTGCACCCCAAGCCCTGCTGACTTCATTCACCCCGACCAAATGAAGGGGACTTTCTACCATAGCTATCCACATCGGCAAGCACTTCTGCTGTCCCCACCGGGCCGCAGAAAATAGGGTTTTGTCACCCACTTGTCACATCTTTACCAAACATGGCCGCTATCACCTTTTCTCCGGCATGGCCGTCACCATAAGGGGTCGCGCCAGATTGCCCCGACTGCCCGATCGCGGCACGGATGGCCCGAGCGACAGCCGCCCCCGATGTCGGAGATTGCAACCTGTTCCACCCCATGGAAACCAGCTCCACCCACTCTGTTTCATCGCGCAAAGTGACACAGGGTTTGCCATGAAAATAGGCTTCTTTCTGCACACCCCCTGAGTCGGTAGCAATAAGTTCAGCCCCCGCCTCCAGACGTGCCATTTCAAAATAGCCAACGGGTTCGACAACCGTCAGCTGGTCCGCGAATGCAGACAAATGAGAGTCCTTCGCGATCAGGCTTCTTGTACGCGGGTGCAGGGGCAGTACAACTTCCATGTCCTGCGCAACCTCAGACAATCCCCCAAAAATAGCAGCGAGGCGCGCAGGATCATCCGTGTTCTCCGCACGGTGTATCGTTGCAAGAATATAGGATTTTCCGGATGTGACGCTCTTTCCTATTTCTGTCTGAACGGCTTCCTTGGCGAAGAGAGTCGCGTCGTACATGACGTCGCCGACAAAGCGTACTTTCTCGCCCTTTATTCCTTCACGCGCGAGGTTTTCTGTCGCAGACGATGTCGGCGTCAGTAGAAGGTCAGACAAATGATCCGCCACAATCCTGTTCTGTTCTTCAGGCATTGCCTTATTAAACGACCGCAAACCCGCCTCGACATGCGCGACAGGAATATGCAACTTCGATGCGGCAAGCGCGCCGGCAAGGGTTGAGTTTGTGTCTCCGTAAACAAGAACCCAATCAGGCCTCTCCTCCTGGATAACTTTTTCAATCCCCTCCAGCATACGTCCGGTCTGGGCCCCATGGCTCCCTGAGCCAACTGCCAGATTATGTGCTGGTGCAGGAATTTTGAGCTCCTGAAAGAAAATATCGGACATGCCTTGATCGTAGTGCTGTCCGGTATGAACCATGCTTTCTGTGACACCCGGCACGCGGGCTATTGCCCTGCTCACAACCGCCGCCTTGATGAACTGAGGGCGAGCCCCAACAATTGTCAAAACCTTCTTTTCCATTCACTTTCTCACTTAGTTCGGCGGCTGGATATTGTTTAGGACGTTGGCGAACTTCCGGCCGAGGCCCTCCATGCTGTGATGCTTCAAGGCATACGCGCGTGCGCGCTTACCCATTGCCTGCCTCTCGTCTTCCGGAGTCCGTGTCATTTCAGCAATAGCATCGGCCAAAGCCTGATCATCATCCGCCAGAACAGATATCCCCGCTCGGGCATCCGCGACCGGATTGTACTCTCCATTCAGTGCCAGAATGATGGGCCTTCCAACCGACAAATAGTCATACAGCTTGTTCGCACTCACGCCGAAATTGTAGATCTCATGACCATGGAAAATGAGACAGAATGCATCGGCTTCCGACAATCGTTGCTGGACCATCACTTTCGAGACTGCAGGTTCGAAAGTGATGAAATCGAGCGCCCATTCCTCTGCCATGGTTTTCAGGTTTTCTTTGCTGGGACCATTGCCGATCAGACGGATGGCCAAATTTTCGGCAAGTCCGCGGTCTTTAAGGATACGTGCCGCACGCAAAAGCGATTCCAGATTATTCGCATTGCCATGAGTGCCCGCATACATCAGTGTAAATTTCTCGTTTTCACACTGTGCTTGACACTCAGCGATCGGCCTTGATGCAATTCCGGACCCGTTTGGTATCCAGGTAATTTTTTCAGCATTCCCACCATTTGGCACGATATGCCGGTGCGCATTCGGCAGAAGCGTGACAATCCAGTCTGCATTTCGATAAAGGAAGCGCTCCAGAAAACCCAAGAGCACAATGTAAGGATGATAGGTCGAGAATTGCCCAATTTGCACAGCCGAGAGCGGCCAGATATCCCGGATTTCCAGGACAAAGGGGACTTTCATCCTTTGTGCGACTACGTAAGCTGAAAGAGCTGAAATAAGATCGGGAGAGGTGCCGACCACATAATCGGGCTTGGGCTGTGCTTTAAGCCCCTGCCGACAGAGCGTACGTGCAGCGAAAACGACATTGTTCCAAACTCTTCTAATGATACGGGCGCTAGCGCTGGGGGTTTTCATCCAATGAAAGGAAACCCCTTCAATCTCTTCTTTTGCCCATTTTTGGCCCGTCGGCACATGGTTTCGGTCTGAAATATGCTGTTGCCCGGCCCCGATAATTGTGACCTGGAAACCATTCTCATTGAGTGCCTTGGAGAGTTCGAAATGCCGTGTACCACCCGCCTGATCCGGCGTCAGGGCAAAATGATTAATGATCCACACATGACGTGGCTGTGCCGAAGCATCTTCTGATGCTCCCCGATCTGTCCCCATTGCCAGCATTCAGGCCTGCCCACTGTCCTGCCCGCCCCGAAGATGGAGCGGTGTAAACTTTTCTTGATTTCCAGTGCAAGGTAGCACAATTCGACTGCACCGTTCATACATGCAGCGCCCAGATGCAAGCTTTTTCTCAATTGACGGGCCTGACACCATCTCGCTGGACGGTGTTTAAACACCACATCGACATTCCTGTGATTATCGTCGACAGTCTTTCTTCATCACAGATCGGCCAGCAAGGCGGACAGGCGCTCGCCCAACACCTCGGCACCGTGCTCGGAAATGACATAGGCGCGCCCAGCCGCACCCATCCGGGCCCTTTCCTCGTCGCTACATCCCGCCAGCTCCATAACCGCATCTGCCAGCGCTTCAGGGTTCTCCGGCGGAATAGTGAGCCCTGCATTAGCATTTTCTACAGGGTTAACACTCGTATTCACCGCAAAAATGACCGGACGCGCCGCTCCCATGTAATCAAAAAGCTTGTTCGGGCTGACCCCCCACCGAAATACCGGCAGATCGCGCAAATGCATAAAGCATGCGTCCGCCGCTGCCAGCACAGCGGGAATCGCGTTCTTAGGCACACTGTCCTTGAAAACAACATTTGCCAAGGCGCGCTTGGCAGCGTTCGCCTTCAGCCGCTCTTTCTGGGTTCCATTTCCAACCAGAACGAATGTAACGCCTCCGCACCCGCGATCCTGTAAAAGTGCTGCTGCATCCAGTACCACATCCAGCCCGTTTGCCACACCATGTGCGCCAGCATACATGACGATAAAGTCGCCATCCCGCTTCTTGGGCTCCGGCGAAGTGAACAAAGACAAATCGACACCGTTCGGGATCCAGGTAATTTTATCCCTGTGGCTGCCTTTACGAACGAGGTCGTCATGTGCCTTGGGCAGCAAACAGATGATGCGGTCAGCTTTCCGCGCCAACAGTTTCTCAAGCTGGTCGAGCAAAACAATAAAGGGGTGAAACCATGAATAACCACCCAGTTCGACAAGCGATTCCGGCCAGATATCCCTGACTTCCAGAACGAATTTCGCCTTAAACCGCCGTGCGAGGACGAGCGCCGCAAAAGCTGCAAACGGGTGCGGAGTTGATCCGATAATAACGTCAGGCCGCGGCAGATAACCGGATGCCCGTCCAAAAATCGTCCGCAGCGCGAAGACAATCATGCTCAAGACACGCAACAGAGAACCTTTGTATTCAGGCACGTTCAGCCAGAGAAACTTGATTCCCCCATGTTCCTGCAAACGGGCGCGGTAATCCGTATCCGCGTCCGCTGATGCCCTCTCATGATAGTTCACATTCCCCGCGATGATGGCGATCGAATGCCCTGCTTTGCGTAAATGCTGACCAAGCACCCAATGGCGGGTTCCGCCGGACTGCCCCGGAGGTACGGCGTAATGGTTTACAACCCAGATATTCAAACTCTCTTTTCCCGCACCTGATATGGACTCATTTCTGATTATGCCAACTGCAAACCAGTCGCAAAAGCCATAGAAACACTGTTTTTGCTTTTCCGCGACCTAGGCACCCGAGAACGGGCAGAGTATGGTCCGGACAATCTCAACCTGGACATGCTTGCCCAAAAACATGAAAAATTCTGCACTTCTTGCTGCATTTGAGAATGCAATCTTGTTATTGGGCAAGGCAATTGCACTTCTGCTCTTTGCATGGTTGCTCGGCCCAGCGGCGCAGGGTTCATATACGCTATTTTTGGCGACCTTTGCGCTCGTCACGACAATGTGTGTTCTGGGTCTGGATACATCCAACAATTTCTGGCAAGCGCGTGCCCGTGCACCTGGCAGAAGTCAGGCCCTTCTGGGAAACTCGCTACTGCTCACCTTACCTTTCAGCGCGCTGGGTGTTGGTGGCTTGATGGGCTTGTGGCACCAAACAAGTATATTGAGCGAACTCTCCCCTCCTCTCTACGGCCTGCTGCTCCTCGCCATTCCACTGGGTACCCTTGCCCTGGTCTCAGGAGCATTGCTCTATGGGCACAATTGTTTCGGCCATCGACTGGCGGGCACCTTCGTGCACATGTTTGTGTTTGTCGCCGGTTTGGTGTGGGAAGGACTAAGGGGCAAGATCAGCGTCGAAAGCGGGATGGCAGCCTGGACAATCGGACTGGCCTTGTGTGCCGGATACTGGACACTGATATCCTGGCGGCGCGCCGACTATCGCGTCTTTGTCCACCGGATAACCCTGAACCGGCAAGTCGGATATGCATGGCGCTCCTACCCTTATTTCATGATGAGTGCCGCCAATTTTCGGCTCGATAACTTCATCCTTGCCAACTACTGGGGCTTGGCCACATTGGGTGTCTATTCCGTTGCCGTGGCGGCTGTGGAGATTTTCCTCTACCTGCCACGATCGCTGGTCAACGCCACCCTTACTCACCAGGCCAGCCATCGGACTCCTTCCGCCGCGCGGGTCTTGCGTCCACTAAGCTCGCTCCTTCTGGCTATGCTTCCGATTGCGCTCAGCGCGCCCCCCATCGCGATTTTGGTCATTTTCGATGCTGAGTTTCACCCGGCAATATTGGCCTCTCTTCTTCTCATCCCCGGCATTTATGCCATGGCGATTGGTGCTGTCGGTTCTTTCTACCTGTTCTCTCAAAACCGATCGACGGACGCATCCATTGCCGCGGCGCTGGCAACAGGTACAACGCTCATCACCTGCTTTATCCTGATCCCTCCCTTTGGACTTACAGGAGCGGCGCTCGCGACAAGTGTTTCCTACATGTCCTTCTGCCTCTATGTTCTCAAAGCCATTTCAAGGTATGAGAAAGTCCCACTCCTTTCATCAATCCGCCCTGACTGGTCTATTCTCAAGCGTCTGCGCGACCAGGTCCTGCGCAGACATTCCATCTAGAGGTACATCATGTGCGGCATAGCGGGCATTCTTGCGTCAAAACCGGCATCGTTGAGCATGATCGGCCCGATGACCCAGGCACAAGCCCATCGAGGCCCGGATGGTGAGGGCTTTGCTTTCATTGGTCCTGATGGTCATGCGCATATATCCACGCAAGCAGACCATGCTCACCCATCGCAAATCGCTCTGGGGCACCGGCGGCTTGCCATTCTGGATACAAGCGATGCCGGCCTTCAGCCCATGGCCAGTGCAGATGGTAATCACGTCATCTGCTACAATGGCGAAGTTTACAATTACATTGAACTGCGCGATGAGCTGTCCGCCCTTGGCCATATCTTCCGCACCGGAACAGACACGGAAGTTGTCCTGGCGGCTTACCGCGAATGGAATGTAGATGCCTTTGCCCGCTTTAATGGTATGTGGGCGCTTGCAATATGGGACCGGTGCCGACAGGTGCTCGTTCTTTCCCGGGACCGATTCGGTGTGAAGCCATTACATGTCGCACACGAAAATGGCGCTCTGTTCTTCTCCTCCGAGATCAAAGGGTTGCTGGCGGCCGGTGTTCGGCGGACACTCAACCGCGCCCGTGCGGCTGACTTTCTGCGATGGGGTATTGTCAATCATACGCACGAAACCTTTTACGACAGTATCAACGCTTTCCCGCCGGGGCATTATGCGGTTATACGGCCCTCTGAACCTCATACGGTAACACCCGTTGCTTTCTGGCAACCGCCCAGCGACGCAAAACTTGCCTCACGTCAAATTTCCTCACATGAAGCCGAGGCTGAATTTCGACGCTTGTTTGACTCTTCTGTTTCGTTGCGGCTGAGATCGGATGTACCTGTGGGCGCCTGCCTGTCCGGTGGGCTCGACAGCTCATCGATCGTATGCCATGCATCCCGCCTTCTTCCCTCGGGGCATCGACTTGCCACGTTTACATCTGCATCCGACAATCCGGCTTTCGATGAACGCGCGTGGTCGGATCTTGTTAATGAGCAATGTCAGGCGGAGCCGCATACAGTTATTCCGACGGCCGATGGCTTTTCCAACGATTTTGATGCGTTGCTCCAAACGCAGGATGAACCGTTCCCATCTGCCAGTATTTATGCACAATACCTGCTCATGCGCTCCGCTCACGAGGCTCATATTCCTGTCTTGCTGGATGGTCAGGGAGCGGACGAAGCCTTGTGCGGGTATCGCAAATACATCGTCTATAGCCTTATGGAAGCCTACCAGAATGCAAACTGGCTCAACCTGCTTGCCGGTTTGGGCTGGTGGGTTGCACAAGGCGACAAGGGACTCCTCAATCTCTCCGAGGGCGTTCGCTACCTTCCCGCTTTTCTTCGCGGAGGCCAGGCAGACCCCATGGCGAGGATGGTTGCCCCCCGCTTCAAGGAGGAGTGGGATGCCAGTCAGCCAGCCAGCAAGTTGACAACCTACCGGTCGAGTGAGCGCCAGATAGATGATATACTGCGTTTCAGCGTTCCACCGCTCTTGCGATACGAAGACCGCAATTCGATGGCATGGAGCATCGAAAGTCGTGTCCCATTTCTCGACTATCGGCTTGTTGAGTTCCTGCTGGAACTTCCCACATCACTGAAGATCAACAGATCACAGACAAAAGCTCTGATGCGGCGGGCCCTACGGGGTGATGTCCCGGACAAAATTCTGGACCGTCGCGACAAAATGGGATTTGTCACCCCTCAACATTCATGGATGCAAGGCCCGTTGAAAGACAGGTTTCGCCACGCCTTTCTGTCTGACACATTTTCAATCGGCGAATTGATATCCGGCACAAAGGCATCGGACCTGTTGAGTGCTGAAGGATATTGGGCAGGTGTTTCCATGAACGCGGCATTTCGCATCTTCACACTTAATCGCTGGGTCCAGCTGAATTCTGTTACGCTGTAACCTGATCGTCGGGCGAGAGTGCCCCGACGAGTATGGAAGAGGATATCCAATGCATTTAGAGCTTCCCCTCACAAGCCTTGTGACCATCAGCACATTGCTGATCTATTTCTGGATGGCGCGGCAAGTTGGCGTCGCCCGTGGCAAATATGAGGTGCCCGCTCCCCGCACTGACGGGCCCGAGGCTTTTCTGCGTGTTCAACGCGTCCATGGCAATACGATGGAAGGGCTTTTGCTTTTTCTACCGGCGCTCTGGATTTTTGCCTTTGCTTATGGCGACGTTGCTGCGGCAGCCATTGGCCTCTTTTATCCCGTCGGGCGCATTATCTTCGCCCGAGGCTATTATCAAGCTGCCGACAAGCGGGGACGCGGCTTCATGATCGGGCTGGTAGCCACCGGCATACTTCTTCTGGGGGACCTTGTCGCGGCATTGGCGTCGATCGCCGATATTTATCTGTCGTGACACTTGCAGATTGATAGCGCGCAAAAGTGGCTGGGGCGGCAGGATTCGAACCTGCGAATGCCGATACCAAAAACCGGTGCCTTACCACTTGGCGACGCCCCAACAGCAGCAGCTTTGTGCCGCGCGGACACAGCACATAACTCGAAGTCCCCGCATATGCAATATTTATAGAGCAAATCGGCCACATTTTAGTCGCCCGCCCATCTATTTTCCGGCTTGTGCCTTGCTCAGCGCACAGGAGAACGCCGAAAGCCCGGCCATTTCTACTGCCTGCCGGCGATTCGGCTCCACAGACCACTTCACCTTATCCCGACGTTAACCCCTGTTTGTCATGCTCCCTTCAGGCAACAGCCTGAGAAGAGTCTGACAGTAGAGTCCGGGCCAGGTTCCGAGGAACCGGCCTTTCGTGCGTTCCATCCTCTCATGCACGGGGAGAATAGAGCGCGGGTCTGGAGAGTAGAATGGCCGCGTATTTATTGGTCCATGGTGCTTGGCACGATGAAAGATGCTGGGATCGTCTGACCCCTCATCTTGCTGCCACAGGTCACCATGTACATACGCTGACGCTCCCCGGACACTGGCACAAATCCCGTTTCTCCTACCAAATTTCGCTTCGAAGCTATGCGCAGGCCGTGTGTGACGCTGCAGCGCAGATTGCCGAACCCGTCATTCTTGTCGGTCATTCCATGGGTGGCATGGTGATTTCCGCTGCCGCGCAGGCGAAACCACACCTTTTCCAACATCTGGTTTATCTGACGGGCTATGTCCCACCGCTCTATCGCCCCACGCACTTGAGAAACCTGGTTCTGGAAGACAAGGGAACAGAATTGTGGCGCGGCGTCTGGACGGACTGGTTGCGTTTTCGTATTCACCTGCACCCGGAGCACACCATGGATCTGTTTTATCATGATTGCCCGGAAGAGGTTGCCACACTTGCCCAGTCACGACTGTGCTCGCAGGCGGGCCGCCCCCTGGTTGATCTGATCTGGGCAACATCCAAAGGACTGGGCGCCGTACCCAAGACCTATATTGAATGTCTGCGCGACAAGGTCATCTCCATCGGCCATCAGCGTAAAATGCAAACGCATGCCGAGTTCTCGCGCGTGATGACCCTCGACAGCTCTCACTCTCCCTTTCTCTCCCAACCGGAACAGACAGCCGCCTATCTCTATGAAATTGCACGGGCGGACCCTGTTCTCGCACTGGAAAAAGATACGGGCGCACAAGCACCCAGCCTTCGGAAAAAACGCGCCACACACCCTCTTGCAGTTGCAAAAACGGAGCGCTATAACCCCGCCCCAGCAGTCGGAGTGTAGCGCAGCCTGGTAGCGCACCTCGTTCGGGACGAGGGGGTCGGTGGTTCGAATCCACTCACTCCGACCAATTTACGGCTTTTTCCCAACATCCTGGAAAACAGACCTGTTTATTGACGGTCTTGTGTCTTTCGTGAGCCTTGAGCCCGATCCAGCGCCCGCATTGGCGACAGATTGCAAAGCCGCGACAACGACACAGCGAAGAGAGGCCCTCATTTGAGCGGTCTGCTTTTTCTCACAATCGTCAGTTGATCCACGTCAAGGCACAAACATGACGGAGGCGTCATTAATAATACCCGGAAGGCCAGCTGCAGACACGGCCTTGCCGGAATGACTGCCAGGGTGGGACGAGTCCTCCAGCTCTCTCACCTGATCAGGGCGCTTCTTCCTCACGAAGGAGCGCCCCTTTTCCACCCACTCCCTGATGAGGGAGGCGGTCAGCGCCCTGTGAAACGGGCGGCACGTTTCTCGACGAAATGGGCCACGCCTTCTTTGAAGTCATCGCTTGCGAAACTCTTCTGCATTTCAGCATCAGCCATAGAGGTGGAGTTATTGAAGTCCTGAAACAGGGATTTATAGACTTGGCGCTTCATAATCGTCATCGAACGCGGGCTCACCATTTGAGCCATATGTCTGGCGTAGGCCGCCACCTCGCCCATCAGTTCATTGCCGGAATAAGCCCGGTTTACAAGTCCCATGCGGGCGGCTTCCTCTCCGGTGAACTTACGCGCGGACATCAGCAGATCAAGCGCATTGGCGGAACCGATCAGGCGGGGCAACAACCAGGCAATGCCATGCTCGGCAATCAGGCCACGGCTGGCGAAGGCGGTTGTGAATTTCGCGGTATCGCTGGCAAAGCGCATGTCGCAGAACATGGTCATAACAAGGCCGATCCCGGCAACAGGCCCGTTGATAGCGGCCAATATCGGCTTCGGGCACTCAAACATATACCCAAAACGTCCCTCGAAATGCTCCATCACCGAGGGGCCGTTTTCATTGTCGAAAGAGACCTCAGCCTCCTCGCCGGGCTCCACAATTCGTTTGCGACCATCCCCTTTGGCATCAATTTTCTGGAGCCCCCCCATATCCGCACCAGCGCAGAACCCCCGACCTGCACCAGTAATCACGATTACGCGAACCTCTTCATCCCCGGCGGCTTCGCTGATCGCGCGACGCATCTCATTTTCCATCGTTGCCGTCCAGGCGTTCAGCCGGTCCGGCCGGTTGAGTGTGATTGTGCCGACCCCGTCTGCCACACTGTAGAGAATTTCGTCATATGCCATCCTGTGCCCCTCCTTTTTGGCCTGCCGCTTTTCAGGCTTCTGTGGCCAATTTCGACTTTTCTTGAGATGCGGATAGCCTATCATCTCTTAAGGCTCACAGAAGGCCATTTTGGGGAGGCACATTTGACTGACTTCCACGATATTGTGGTGGATGACGTGCGACCGCATGTGCGGCGCATTACGCTCAATCGCCCGGAGGCGATGAATGCCTACACGACCCGCCTGTGTGAAGAGCTCAGTCGGGCGATTGATGCATATCTTCGGGATGATGAGGCCCGGGCGCTGATCCTCACCGGTGCAGGCCGTGGATTTTGTTCTGGTGGTGACGTAAGTGGAAATTCTGATCCGGTGCACAAAGCGCTCATGGCATCGCAATTGTCTCATGGTCGCGAGATGCGCGATGGTATGCACAAGGTCATTTTGGCTCTGTCCCGGTGTGACAAACCCGTTATCGCCATGATCAACGGCGCGGCAGTTGCAGGCGGTCTTGCCCTTGCTCTCTCCTGCGACATTCGTATTGCCTCCGACAAAGCAAAGCTTGGTGATACGAGTGGCCGGTTTGGCCTCCTGCCGGACGAAGGCGGGGCCTGGCTGTTTCCCCGCGCAATGGGAACGGACCGGGCGCTCAAAATGACGATGCTCGGCGAAACCTATGATGCGCCAACTGCGCAGGCTCTGGGACTGCTGACGGAGATTGTTCCCCATGAGCAGCTTGAGGTCGAGACAATTGCACTTGCTGAACGCATTGCCGCCGGCGCACCGCTGGCCATACGGCTTGCCAAGCAGATGATGAAACGCGGACAGGACATGACGCTTGAGCAATCTCTGGGCGATGCTGCGCTCGCGGTGATGATTACCAACCCTTCAAGCGATGTTCGTGAAGGGGTGAAAGCTTTTTTTGAAAAACGTGCCCCCAAATTTGTGGGGAAATAGAACTTCACAAGGGTTCAAACTGGAATGCCCGTCAGGGCGCAAGTGGGAGGGAATGTATGAGCTTCACAATGCCGGAACAGGGCCGCACCTGGGATGTACTCTCGAAAGAGATGCTGGAGCGCGGCGGGTCAGACGTGAAATGGCGGGACGGCAAAACGGCCGTTTACGTTTTTAATGCGGGGGATGACGTCACGCGTGTGCAAAAAGGTGCATACACGATGTACATGTCGGAGAACGGTCTTGGCCCCCTCGCCTTTCCCAGCCTGAAGCAGATGGAAGATGAAGTGATTTCCATGGGGTTGAACCTGTTGCACGCGCCCGACGGTGCTGCGGGAAACATCACTTCCGGCGGCACGGATTCCATTACCATGGCCATCAAGACCGCCCGTGATTATGCGCGCGCGGCCGGCAAGCTTAAGGGACAAGCCAATATTGTTGCGCCCTGGTCCGCTCATCCTGCCTTCGACAAGGCGGCAAAGATGATGGATATCGAAATGCGCCGTGTTGCATGCGGGCCTGACTTTCTGGCGGACGCCGCTGCCATGGGTGCGCGCGTGGATGACAACACGATCATGATGGTGGGGTCTGCTCCCTGCTTCCCCTATGGTCTGATGGATCCGATTGAACGTTTGGGCGCTGTCGCAAAAGCACATGATGTGTGGTTGCATGTGGATGCCTGCGTCGGCGGCTATTTTGCTCCGTTTGCCAAAATGAATGGCGTACCACTCAAGCCTTTTGATTTTGAAGTGCCGGAAGTTAAGTCAATCTCTGCTGACCTTCACAAATATGGCTATGCGGCCAAGGGGGCTTCAACCGTGCTCTTCCGCACAGCTGAACTGCAGTCACATATGATTTTTGACTGTGCGGATTGGCCCGGCGGACGAATGATCACGCCAACGCTTGCCGGCACCCGGCCAGGCGGGGCTATTGCCGCTGCCTGGGCCGTCATGAATTATCTGGGTGTTGAGGGCTACAAACAGAAACAGGGGACGGTTTGCGCTGTACGCGAACATATTGAACGGGGTGTGAAGCGCATGGGGTTCGAGATTGTCGGGCATCCGCAGCTTGGCCTCATCGCTTTCTATCATCCAAAATATGACGCCTTTGCGCTCTGGGGTAAAATGATGGAGAAGGGCTGGTTTACATCCGTCACGACGGAACCCAAATCATTGCATCTGATGCTTTCGCCTTTTCATGCCATGGTTCAGGACCAGTATCTTGCCGATCTTCAAACCAGTATGGCCGAAATTGATGCGGGCAATGCAGGTGACGTCAAAGAGGTCCGGTACAGCTAAATCTTTCAGCATGATCTGGCTGCACGCCCTGGCAGCACTCTCCGCTAACCATCCGGCTCATCGGCGAGGCCTGTTCAGAGAGCATGCTGCTCGTTCTCACCTAAAATTTATTCCCGGCGCGGGGGAGCCTCGCACCGGGTCTCCCCGCCTTTAAAGGTAATCATCGCTACCTTATATGCACGCCCTACAGTCCGGCACACTCAGAAGTCGAAATGTCGCAGGCGTTTTTAACCCTCCTAACGATCTTTTAAACATATCGTCTTGAAACTGTTGTGCAGTGCACCTAAGTAGGGGGTGTTGAACAAGAGCTGGATAACAGCCGGTTTTAACAGGAACGCTTTCTGGCGGGCTTAAATCCGCTAACCCTTTGATCTTGGAGTAAGATCATGCTTACCGCAAACCTGAAAACCAATCCAAACACGGCACCTGCAGATGACAAGAATGTGTTCGCATCTGCAAAAACCACGGTCCTGGAAAGCCTGAAATCGCTCGGCATCGAGGATACGAGCGACTTTGTGACCGCGGCTGGCTACCTTTTTGTCGGTGCCTACGCGATCACGCTGGTGATCAATCTGATCAGCCAATATTAATTTCAGCGACCACCGTTTCTCTCCCTCCCCCAAGAAGAGAAGTCGGTCAGTAGGTCGCTTTGGGCTTGATGCCCTGCCGCTCTGCCGTCATTCTGCGCAAAAAGCGCAGGAGGCGGCATGGCGGTGAAAATTCCTTTCGTCCATGAAATTGATATTGAGTATGGACGCGTTGATCAGGTGAGCCCGCTCATCCGGCGCGTGACGGCCAACAATCCTGGTGGTTTCACGTTCAAGGGGACGGGTACCTACATTGTCGGACAGGGGAATGTCGCCGTGATCGACCCGGGTCCGTTGAACGAGGCGCATATCGCCGCCCTTCTCAAAGCCGTTGAGGGGGAGACTGTCACCCATATCCTCATCACGCATTGTCATTCCGATCATTCCCCTGCGGCTGCGCCGTTCAAAGCAGCAACGGGTGCGAAGACCTATGCCTACGGGCCACACGGGTCCGGCAAACCGCAAGACAATGTCGAAGTCGAGGCCGGGGCCGATCGCGACTTCGTACCGGATATTGAAATTCGCCATGGCGACGTGATCGAAGGTGATGACTGGACGGTTGAATGCGTCTTTACCCCGGGCCACACGTCAAACCATATGTGCTTTGCCCTGCGCGAAGAAAAAGCACTTTTTAGCGGGGATCATGTTATGGGCTGGTCCACCACGGTGGTGAGCCCGCCGGACGGTGACATGGCGACCTATATGGCATCGCTCGAATTGCTGCTCACGCGCGACGATGAAATCTATTGGCCGACACATGGTCCGGCGATTACCGAACCGAAGCCTTTCGTGCAGGCCTATATGGATCATCGTGATGATCGTGAACGGCAGATCATTGAGCAAATAAGCGAAGGCCGGACAACGATCCCGGAGATGGTGCCGGTTATGTATGCCGCCGTTGACCCACGCCTCCATGCGCCCGCGGCCCGCTCCGTGCTCGCACATCTTGTGCGCATGGTGGGTGATGGCCGCGTGACATGCGATGGGGTGCCTGATCTTAAAACGACTTACCGGTTGGCGTGAGTTTACGGTACACTCGCGTCGTTCAGCGCCCAGCATAGGCGCACACTCGGAGATTTTATGTCCTGCTAAGGCCGGGCCACGAATGCGTGGCCCTCGCAAGCGATCACGAGAAACCGCGCAGCACCTGTGCTCCCGTTTGCTTGCCCGAACTTTCAATACCTAGCATTGCCGCCCACTAGAGGCGGCGGGATATGAGAAATACTCGAATGAAAATCCGAAAATATAGTGCCGAAGATACCGACGCACTCATCAGTGTTTGGCGATCTGCCAGTGCGGTTGCACATACTTTTCTGACAGAAAGCTTCCTCATACAGGAAACCCAGAACATGCGTGACATCTACCTCCCCAATGCGGAGACTTGGGTCGTGGAATGGGAGGGAAAGCCGGTTGGCTTTATCGCTCTCCTGGAAGACGAGATCGGCGGTCTGTTTTTATTCCCTCCCCTTCACGGGCAGGGTTTGGGCCGTGCGATGGTCGATCACGCTGTGGCCCTGGAGGGACCGTTGAAAGTCGAGGTGTTTGAGAAGAACGCAATCGGACGGCGCTTCTATGACCGATATGGTTTTGTTGAAACCGGACGCTATGTGTTTGAACCGGCGGGTGAAATCATGCTGCAAATGGCAATGCCCGCCGCCTGACAAAAGCGGCTGTCACCCGGACGCAAACTAGGGTGGCAGCCTTGATCGTCATTGAGCGGTCAGTTTTGCCCGGAAGGCGCGGATGCGGTTGGCGTTGGCACCGAGATCACTTTCCCCCACACGTGAGGCCGAGCGCACATCAACCAGCGCCTTGCCTGCTTCCTCCCGAACACGGATCACAACATCATCCTTGAAGCCCATGATGAATGTTGTGTCGGTTGCTTCAATACGCCCTTCCTCCACCGCGACGGAAACAATCTCCCAGCCCATATCCTGCGCCACGATGACAGCAGCCTCGAACACTTCGCCCGGGTGCTTATCAATCATGATCGGCGACAGGTCAGGATAAGCAGCAACCTGCAACGCGCCCAGATTTTCCGGCTGCGACCGGTCGAGCGAATTGTGTGCGGGCGTACGCTGGGCGCGAACTGCCGCAAAAGCAGGCGGGTCTGTCAGGTCCGTCGATATATCATGGATTGGAGGCACCGAACCGCCAGCCCGCATTGCGCTTCCCATTGGCAACACAATCGCCAGGCTCAGAAAGAGAGCCGCAAAAGCGATACCGCGACCGCCTGTGCCATTTTTGAATGTGAGAAAGAGACCGATGACGGAGACCAGCGCGGCAATGAGGGCAATGAGAGCCCCTCCGCCCAGCCCTGCAAAAAGCGCAAGCCGAAGCGGCATGACACCAAGGCGCACCCCCAGCACTGCCAATACAGCTATCACCGCTGCAAGAAGTGCCAAGCGGAACCCCCAACTTACCCATGCCGACCGGTCTTCCATCTCAGTTCCTTTCACGCCAAACCATGTGTGACGGTTTATTCCGCCGCACTGGCTGATGGCAATTTGTAGTCTTTAAACTTTTCGCGAAGAGCAAGTTTCTGGATTTTTCCGGTCGCGGTGTGGGGAATTTCATCCACAAATACCACATCGTCCGGCATCCACCATTTTGCGATCTTGCCTTCCATAAAGGCCAACACGCTTTCCTTGGTTGGCTTCGTATCAGGCTTCGGCACCACAATCAGCAGCGGACGCTCATCCCACTTGGGGTGCACAATGCCAATTACCGCGGCTTCCACAATCTCCGGGTGACCGACTGCCGTATTCTCCAGCTCGATTGAGGAAATCCACTCACCGCCCGATTTGATAACATCTTTCGCGCGGTCGGTGATTTGCATAAAGCCCAGCGGGTCAAGCGTTGCAACATCGCCGGTGTCAAACCAGCCGCCTTCATCCAGGATCTGGCCGCCCTCTCCCTTGAGGTAAGAAGCCGCAACAGCCGGCCCCCGCACCATCAAGTGACCAAAGGCAACGCCATCATTAGGCAGTTCCTTGCCATCATCATCGGTAATCTTCATTTCAACCGTGTAGATCGCCCGGCCCTGCTTCACTTTGATGTCGAGCTTCTTCTCAAAAGGCAGGTCTTCCATACCCGCCTTGAACGCACCAAGGGTACCCATCGGGCTCAATTCCGTCATACCCCAAGCATGCATGACTGTTACATCATAATCGCGCTCGAACGTCTCGATCATGGAACGTGGCGCGGCTGAGCCGCCAATCACAACCTTGTTAAGGGCGGGAAGTTTCGCACCTGTCTTTTCAAGGTGACCAAGCAGCATGAGCCAAACCGTCGGAACGGCCGCTGTGGTTGTTACCTGTTCCGTATCCAACAATTCATAAATGCTGGCACCATCCATTTGCGCGCCCGGCATGACAATTTTCGCGCCCGCGGCCGGGGCCGCAAAGGTGATCGCCCATGCATTTGCATGGAACATCGGCACAACCGGCATGATCGCATCCACAGAGCGCAGACCAATTGCATCTGCGGAGTTTGCTGCCAGGGCGTGAAGCACATTGGAGCGATGCGAATAGAGCACACCTTTCGGGTTGCCTGTCGTGCCGCTGGTGTAACAAAGGCCACAGGCATCATTTTCGTCAACATCCGCCCAGTCAAAATTACCATCTTCCGCTTCGACCAGATCGTCAAAGCAATAGACATTTTTCAACTTGGTTTCGGGCATATGCGCCTTGTCTGTGAGGATGATGAACCCCTTCACATTGGGGATCGTATCCGCAACCGCTTCGATGACAGGAACAAAGCTTGTGTCGAAGATGATGAACTTGTCTTCGGCATGATTGATAATATAGGTCAGCTGCTCAGCAAAAAGGCGGGGGTTCAGGGTGTGGCAGACGGCCCCCATACCCATAATACCGTACCAGGCCTCCATGTGCCGGTATGTGTTCCAGGCCATGGTGGCGACCATGTCGCCCTGCTTGACGCCCAGCTTGGTGAGGGCTTGTGCTGTTTTGCGCGCGCGCAGATGAATATCTGCATAAGTCGTGCGATGAATAGGCCCCTCGACCGTCCGCGTGACCACTTCGCGCTCGCCGTGGAACCGCTTTGCGTGATCGATAATGCTCATGACCGTAAGCGGCCAATCCTGCATCAAGCCTTTCATCTTCTTCTCCCTATATTTTAGTCGGATTATCCCCGTTTTCCGGTACTTTAGTGTGTTCCGCTGCGGCAAACAACGGGCTAAGCCACAAAAGCCTTTTGGGTTGCGGCAACAGGTCAGAACACTAGTCTATCGCTGACTATCCAGAGGAGGATAAATCCATGACAAACTGGCATCATAAATCTGCGACAACCCTGCTTGACGCCATGGCACATGGTGAAGTCAGTTCGGCAGAGCTGGTCAGCTATTTTCAGGAGCGTTACGCCCGCACAAACCCCGGCGTTAACGCAATTGTGGCGACTAATTTTGAGAAAGCACATGCCCTTGCGGCGGAAGCGGATACTGCGCGCGCCCGGGGCGAAAGCTGGGGCCCGCTCCATGGACTGCCGATGACAATCAAGGATGCGCTGGAAGTAGCGGGCATGCCTGCGGTTGGCGGGGCACCCATGTGGGCCAACCACCGCCCCACCCGACATGCGGATGCTGTGCAGCGGATTGTGGACGCTGGTGCCATTATTTTTGGCAAAACAAATGTACCTTTCCTGTCAGGCGACCTCCAGACCTACAATGACGTTTACGGCACAACCAACAACCCCTGGGACCTGAATTGTGGCCCCGGTGGTTCTTCCGGCGGGGCTGCTGCTGCTTTGGCCGCCGGGCTGACGCCGCTTGAGCTTGGTAGTGATATTGGGGGGTCCATTCGTACGCCGGCGCATCTTTGTGGCGTTTTCGGCCACAAGCCGACTTACGGCATTGTGCCTAAACGTGGCCACCTGCCGGGGCCGCCCGGGGCCCTGTCGGAATCTGATCTGTCTGTTGTCGGTCCACTTGGACTTTCCGCAAAGGACCTCGATCTGCTGCTTGGCATTGTCGCCGGACCCAACCCTGCCGGTGCGAAGGCCTGGCGGTTCGCCCTGCCTGCCCCCCGCGCCACATCCCCCAAGGGTCTGCGTGTTGCCGTCTGGCTGGACGATCCGTTCTGTGAAATCGATGAAGATACGATCAATCTGATTACCCACGCGGCCCGCGATCTGCAGGCGGCCGGCGCCGATGTGAACTTCGATGCGCGCCCGGAAATGAGCCTGGAGGAAATGACGGAGGCCTACCTCACGCTGCTCCACTCCGTGGTCACCCAAGGCATGCCGGAGAAGGTACGGGACAAATGGCGCACCCTGCTTGGCACGGCTGCGCCGGACGATCTCAGTCATGAAGTGCTGCAGGCACGCGGTGGCCTTTTGTCCCACAGTGACTGGCTTGTCTGGCATGAGAAACGTGAGCAGATACGCGCAAAATGGGCTGACTTCTTTCAGTCTTATGACGTGGTTCTGGCGCCGACACTGGTTCGCCCGGCATTCCCGCATGATCACACGCCAAACTGGAGCCAACGCACCCTGACTGTTAATGGCAAAGAGCGCCATTATATGGACGTGCTGATCTGGGCGGGACCGGCAGTGCTGTCTTATCTGCCAGCCAGCGTTGCACCTGTCGGGCTCAGCCGCGACGGATTGCCTATTGGCGTTCAGATCATCGGCCCCTATCTTGAAGACAGAACCACCATTGCCGTGGCGGGAATGCTGGAAGAGTTGAATGGCGGCTTCCGCGCACCGCCCGGCTTCTAGACACGGTGTCCACAGTCCCCCTCCTACAGTCAGGACAAAAACATGTCGAACTTGAGCAATGCGGCTATCCGCGATATCGAGACCGTTATCCACCCCTACACAAATCTCGATGCGTTTCGCAAAACCGGGCCGCTTATCCTCGACCGGGGTGAGGGCGTTCGGGTTTATGACACGGACGGCAATGATTACATCGAAGGTATGGCTGGCCTTTGGTGCACATCGCTCGGTTATAGCGAACAAGAGCTGATTGATGCGGCGATGGCGCAGATGAATCAGCTTCCCTTCACACATGTGTTCAGCGGCAAGAGCCATGAGAAAGCGGCAGAGCTGGCGGAGCGACTGAAAGCCATCGCACCGCATGATGCATCCAAAGTGCTGTTTTGCGGCTCTGGTTCCGAAGCCAATGATCAGCAGATGAAGCTTGTCTGGTATTACAACAATGCACGGGGCAAGCCGAAGAAGAAAAAAATCATTTCCCGCATCCGCGGCTATCATGGTGTCACCATTGCCTCTGCAAGCCTGACCGGTCTTCCCGCCAACCATGCTGACTTTGATCTGCCGCTGCCCGGCGTCCTGCATGCGGATTGTCCGCACTTTTACCGCTATGCGGAACTCGGCGAAACAGAAGACGAATTCACGACGCGGCTTGCCAACAATCTGGACGAAATGATCCAGCGTGAAGACCCGGACACGATTGCCGCCTTCATTGCAGAACCTATTATGGGGGCTGGCGGTGTTGTTATTCCACCCGATAGCTACTTCCCGAAAATCCAGGCTGTGCTTAGCAAGTATGACATCTATTACATTGCTGACGAGGTGATCTGTGGCTTCGGCCGTACCGGCAACATGTTCGGGGCCGAGACGTTCGGGATGAAGGTCGACAGTATTTCCGTCGCGAAGGCGCTGTCATCAGCCTATGTACCCATTGGGGCCGTGACAGTGGGCGGCGATATGTATGAAGCGATGCTTGAACAAAGCAAAAAGATCGGCACGTTTGGTCACGGCTTCACCTATACCGCACACCCTCTCGCCGCAGCCGTTGCCTGTAAAACGCTGGAGATTTACGAGAAGCGCGACATTGTCTCGATGGTGCGCAAACTCACCCCCACTTTCGAGAAGCGTGTTGCCAGGCTTGCAGATCACCCGCTCGTCGGGCACGCCCGTGCCAAAGGCCTCATTGGTGCGGTTGAGCTTGTTGCCGACAAGAAAACCAAACGTGCATTCGAAGCCGCACAAGGCGTTGGCCCTGCTGCCATGAACAATGCACAAAAACATGGCCTCATTGTTCGCGCCATGGGCGGCGACATTGTTGCCTTCTGTCCGCCGCTCATCATCTCGGAAACGGAGATCAATGAAATGTTCGACAAGTTCGAAAAAGGTCTCGATGACACGGAAGCCTGGGTCACAAAAGAAGGTCTTCGCTGAACATGAAGACCTATCGCTACCAAGTGACATTCAAGGGCAAAGTGAGCCCGCAGGACGAAATGGGTACCGAGATGGGGATTGAGGCAGCCGGGCTTGTGGGTCTCGGCTGCGATCCCCTGTTTGGTGAACCGGGCTCGTCCGCGCAAATGGGCGCACTTGTCACCAATGATGAAGATGGTGCCTTTTCGCTTCAGGGCGAAATTGTTTTCCCGACGGGCACGCTTTCTTTTGAAAGCGGGGCGGCACCACCTCTCCGCGATCTCGCTGACCCGAGCCTCCAGGGTGGTGAGGTGAAGGCCAGCATCACCTCAGGTACTGGCGACCTTACGGGTGCGCAAGGCACACTTTTCTTCCACTTCACGGTCGATGACGAAGCCCGTTTTGTCGATCAACAGTCAGGGCTGGTGTTTATCGGCTGAGTGTTGGGCGCCTGTGCGCAACACACTCAGTCTGTCACCCTCGGACTTGTTCCGAGGGTCCACTCTGATTCAGCGAAACACGACGCGCTTGTGGATCCCGGCTCGGCCCGTCGGCCCGTCCGGGATGACATCGAAGGAAACGTCAGGTCGCTCTGGATTGCCGGAACAAGTCCGGCAATGGCGTGTCTAATAAGGTGATGCCAACATCAAACCGTCACCCTCGGACTTGTTCCGAGGGTCCAGGGCCACAGATAGATGCGGTACTATTCTGCTCACAGCGCCTTACGCACTCAGCCTGAAGCCTTCATAATCTGCCGCAACAACTTCCGCTAGTTTTTCGCCATAAACGCCGACACCGCCGGGATAGGGCATGAAGACGCGCGGTTTTCCTGCCACGTTTGCGCCCATGTACCAGCTATTGGCCTCAGGGTAGAGTGTTTCGCTCGCCATTTCGTTGACGTGGGCGACCCATTCGTCTTCAGCCTGCTTGTCCACTTCAATCGTACCCAGATTGCCGCTGCCGAGACGACGGATGCAATCCGTGATCCATTCCACATGCATCTCGATCGAGACAATCATGTTGGAAAGGACAGAAGGACTGCCCGGCCCTGTGATAAAGAAAAGGTTCGGGAAGCCGGCTGAGCCAAGCCCGAGATAGGTGCGCGGGCCGGCTGCCCATTTGTCAGACAATTTCTCACCGGCACGACCTCTAATATCAACCGCGTTGATTGCACCGGTCATGGCATCAAAACCTGTAGCAAAAACGAGAGCATCGGCTTCATACTCTTTGCCGCCTGCCTGCACGCCTTGCTCTGTAATCCGTTCAATCGGATGTACGCGCACATTGACGAGATCCACATGTGGCTCGTTGAAGGTTTCCAGATAACCCGTGTCGAGGCACAGCCGTTTCACGCCGATAGGATGGTCATTGGGCAGCAAAAGTTCTGCACACGCTGCGTCTTTCACGCGCTGGCTCATGCGCTCGCGCGCATAATCTGCAGCAAGGCTGTTTGCGTCGTGGCTCATCACCATGTCACCATGCGACCCAAGGAAGGAGAACCCTCCGGCCTCCCAGCGCGCTTTGTATTCCGCAAGCCTTTCGGCTTCTGTCATTTCGGTTGAGAGTGCCTCATTACCCGGATATGCGATAATGCCTGCACCGGTGGTGCGCGCGTAAGCACGATCATCAAGCAGTGATGTCCGCGACCGTGCGATTTCCTCAGATTTCAGCGGGCGGTTGCCTGCGGGCAGGGTGAAGTTTGCCGTCCGCTGGAAAACGGTGAGATGTTCTGCCTGTTCAGCAATCAGGGGGATGCTTTGCACGCCGGATGAACCGGTCCCGATGACAGCGACCTTTTTACCTGTAAAGTCCACCCCTTCATGTGGCCAGCCGCCAGTGTGATACCAATCGCCTTTGAAGTTCTCCAGTCCATCGAATTTCGGCAAACTTGTCGACGACAGGCACCCGGTCGCCATGATGACAAAGCGAGCCTCCAGCTGGTCTCCCCGGTCCGTCTCCACGGTCCAACGATTGCTGCCCTCATCATAATGCGCAGCCGTGACGCGCGTTGAAAAACGGATATCACGACGCAGGTCGAGCTTGTCCGCCACATAATTCTGATAACGCAGGATCTCCGGCTGGGCGGCATAACGCTCCGTCCAGGTCCACCCTGCCTGCAGCTCGCTGGAGAAGCCATACTGGTATTCCAGGCTCTCCACATCACAGCGGGCACCCGGATAGCGGTTCCAGTACCATGTACCGCCCACGCCCTCACCGGCTTCAAACACCTGCGCTGTCAAACCCTCGCTGCGAAGCTTGTGCAGCATATACATGCCAGCAAACCCGGCGCCGACGATGATGGCGTCTTTCGTTTCCATTCCTCAATTCCTCCCCAATCGCATTATGCGTAATTTTTTATGCGGAAAGTCTAGAGGGAGAGGCGCGCCACGAAAACCACCAATGATGCTGATTCGTACGCCAACAGGAGATGTCGCAAGGGAAGACTATGAAAATGGTACAGCTGGGAGGAATTGAACCACCGACCTCTTGATCCACAATCAAGCGCTCTAACCAACTGAGCTACAGCTGCACATTTTAACCAGGCGGAGGCTTGGATGCCCCTGCCTTGTGAGGCCGGAACTTACTGGCCTTGCGCCTCCCTTGCAAGGCCCGAAATGCCTTCTTTTCCTGCAAATGACCGGTTTGAAAGGGCAGATTTCCGCCCTATTCGCCCATACCGCCCAGAAGACCCGTTACAAAGTCGGGCCAGACAGCAGATGCAAAGATAATCAGCACCGCCAATGGACAGACAATGCGCACCAGGAAATACCAGACGCCAAACCAGGCAGGTGCGGCCCCGTTCATATTCAACGCCTCCATGACAGTGTCACGGCTCAGAACCCAGCCCACAAAAACAGCCATCATGATCCCCACACCGGGCTGTACCCAGCTTGTGGCCACAAAATCCAGCACGTCAAAAACGGTCTTCCCTTCCAGAACACCGAGCACGGCCAGTGGATAAAAAGCCGACCAGTCGTTAAACGAAAATGCGCTGGCCAAACCGACAAACCAGCAGACACCACCAACGGTCAATGCCGCGGAACGACGGGAAAACCGCGTGCTTTCCTCCATGTAGGCGACGGCTGGCTCCAGCAGGGAAATAGCCGAGGTGATAGCAGCCACGGATAGCAGCAGAAAAAACATGCTCCCGACGATAAGACCTGCCTCCATCTGCCCGAAGGCGACAGGGACGGTTACAAAGACCAGCCCGGGGCCCGCGGAAGGCTCCAGCGCAAAGGAGAAAACAAGCGGAAAAATAGCCAGACCCGCGAGAATTGCCACACCTGTATCTGCTATCGCGATCATCACGGCAGAACTGGGGATTGAAACACTCTTATCGAGATAGGCGCCGTAGGCCATCATCGCCCCCAGGGCGACGGACACGGAGAAAAAGCCCTGACCGATTGCCAACAGAAAGGTGTTCGGCGTCACTTTGGAGAAATCAAATGTGAAAAGAAACTCCACCGCGGCTGAAAAACCCGGTGTTGAAGCTGCGTACACAACGAGCCCGACCAGCAGGAGGAACAAAAGCGGCATCATGAAAACGACAGCGCGTTCGATCCCCTTGCGCAGCCCCCCTACAATGATGCCAACATTAATCGCCATAAACAGCGTATGCCACAGCACGAGCCCGGCGGGGTCCGCTATAAAGGAGCCAAACAATTGCTCCGATGCCGCGCCTTCAATCCCGGCAAAGGCGCCGGAAACAGCCAGGCCGGTATATTTCAGAGCCCAACCGCCAATAACACTGTAATAGGACAGGACAAAGAAGCCCCCCAGCGTGCCTCCCCAGGTCATCACAGCCCACAGAACCGACTTTTTGTGCTGGCGCGCCACGGCAATAATCGAGTTGATCGGGCTTTTGCCACCCATGCGCCCCAACATGATCTCGGCCATCAGAATGGGCAGCGCAATGGCTGCCATGGTGACCAGATAGATCAGGATGAACGCGCCGCCCCCGTTCTCCCCGGTAATGAACGGAAAGCGCCAGACATTCCCGAGCCCCACAGCCGACCCGATAGCCGCCATCAAGAAGACAAAGCGCGAAGACCATTGTTCGTGCACCATTGTTCCGGTCATGTATTCCCCTCACGTCAAGCTGGTTTCGCGGCCCCCCCGGGAAACATGCTTTCTACTTTTTTCTCTGCGCCTGTTTTTACGCGCCAGGTGAGTTTAGCGTGGTTTTGCTTCATTGTCAGATCGCCTATATTGCACACAACTTGAGGGGACAAGCATGCACGACACCATGGACAGCCGCCTTTGCCGAACAGAAATGATTGCCGCTAACGGGCTCACGTTTGAAACCGATGTCTATGGCGATGGCGAAAAGTTCGCCCTTCTTCTACATGGTTTTCCCGAGAGCAAATTCTCATGGCGGCATCAGGCTCCTCTTCTTGCATCACTGGGCTACACAGTCTGGGTGCCGAACCTGCGCGGTTACGGGCAGAGCACCCGCCCTCCAAAGGTTTCAGACTATGGTCTTGACCGGCTGATGGATGATGTCGGTGGCCTGATAGATGCCGCACGATCGCAGGGTATCAATGGGCCCGCCACGCTTATGACCCACGATTGGGGTGGGGCAATTGGCTGGAGTTTTGTGCTGTCAAACAAAAGGCCTCTTGAGCGTTTTGTCGTGATGAACCTGCCGCACCCGACCATCTTCATGTCCAAGGTTCGCACATGGGCACAACTCAAAAAGTCCTGGTACATCTTCTTTTTCCAGATCCCATGGCTGCCAGAGAAGTTAATGACCCTCCGCAAGGCGCAAGCAGTTGGTGATGCTTTCTACAATATGGCTGTGGACAAAACATATTTCACGGAAGATGTGCTGCAGGAATACCGACGCACCGCCCTTATCCCCGGCGCGATGCGCGCCATGATTAACTATTACCGCGCCTCGTTCCGCTCAAACCCCATGCAGACCGTCTGGGAAAACCCACCCAAAATTGATGTCCCGACATTGATGATCTGGGGTGAGGAAGATAGTGCACTCGGCAAAGAACTGACTTATGGAACAGAACACCTGGTCACAGATTTCACCGTACGCTATCTCCCCGGTGTATCCCATTGGGTACAACAGGAAGCACCGCAGACGGTAAATGCCATGTTGAGAGCATGGTTAACGGGAGAACAGGTGCCTGAAACAAACGAAGTGAGGACGTCATGAGCGGCGGGATAAACAGTGAAACGGACGAAAGTGGCGAAATCCAGATTGGTCCGACTTCTATGGGCATGGTCCGGATTTTCTTTCGTACCTCCTCCTTCGAATTGCCTATGGATTTCCTTCCCGAGGAAGCAGAAGAAATTGCCGCTGAAATTCTGGAGGCTGCCGACATGGCCCGCCAACAAAAAGGGGGCGGCAAAGCGTCCCAGAAAAAGACAGCCCCAAAACCCGGGCAGAAGTCGAAATCCCCCAATGAGGGCGGGCACAAAAACGGCAAGCATCGCGGATAGCTGACACTGGACCTTTGTTCCTCTGTGACCTAGGTTTGGTTCTTATATTGAGCCATCTGACCAGCTTGCCTTCCTGCGCGGAATGCGGCGTTTCGCCGGCGAAAGGTATGGTCATCTCGTTGCGGGCCCTTGAAAGCCCGGTAATGTTGAACTGTGATGTCGGTCCTTTGGGAGCCTGCCTGTTTGAGTATCGCCGCGACACCCTATCTTGAAGACCTGTTTGACGACCCACGGCCAGCCTGGCTCTGGGATGTGGATCGCCACAAGATTGCGTGGGGAAACGGGGCAGCGATTGCTTTTTGGGGCGAAGATGGATTGCTCGATCTGATTGAGCGGGAGTTTGACCCAAACGACCAGATTGCCCTTCAAATTGACAAATTGGCTCACCAACAGCCAGGCCACACTTTTCTCAGGCGGCTCGAATTTGATCTTGCGGGCAAACGCACCCTAACTGCTTGTCGCATACACACACTTGTTCTCGACGATGGATGCCCGGGAGCCCTGCTTGTTGTGGAGCCGGAAACCACCGACGCTGGCTTCAGCCGGCTTGGCCAGATGGTGCAGGAAGCCCCTCTGCCCATGTTGCTCTTTTCGGACACGGGAAACCTGCTTCACCAGAACAATGAGGCAGAAAACATTTTCAGCACGCTCGGGCTTGAGGGCGGTCTTGCAGCCCTCGTACCAGCGACGGAAGAACCATCGCATCTCATTGCACAGACAATCCGCGCAGGCACTGCCAGCCGCAGTCTTCCCCTTACAACACGGACAGGCCCTCGCACTTACAGGATTACGCTTCGACGGGTTATCGACCCCGAAACGCGGTCCCATGCACTCCTTCTCGTCGCGCGTGATATCGGTGATCGTCGCACCATCGAGACTTTTCAGAACAAGCGCAGTGATGAGCTGCAGCAGATGCTCAACCATGTGAGTGACTTTCAATGGAGGCTTGATGCAGACATGCGCTTCACGCGCCTGACCGGACGTTTTGAAGACGTGACGGGCATCAAGCCGGACACGCTTCTGGGCAAAAGCTGGGATGAGGCGTTTTCTCAACTCGGCATGCAGCCCTCCACCGCCTTGAGCAATGCATTGGAAACGCGTGCGCCCTGGCGCGACATTGCGCTTTCATGGCAACCATCATCCGCCTCGCACCCGACGGTCAACCGTGCGGATATGGTGCACCTTTCATTGGCGGCACTCCCTTTGACAGGCAGGGATGGTCATTTTACCGGCTGGAACGGTGTTGCGGTGCTCAAACAGACCACCATGATACCCTCAACGGATATTACCACCCCACCAGGGGCACTCTCCAGCCTACCTCCGGAGAGCACGGGTGACGCCGTCCTGCTGTTGGACCGGGCCGGGATCGTTGTTCGCACCAACGCGCAGGCGGAGCAGCTGTTCGGTGCCATAACCGGGCATCCGCTCACCTCACCACTTGAGGACAACTCCCGCGTGCGCGTGAAAAATTACCTCAACAGTTTTGATCTGCCAGCCCCGGGGCCCTATGAAGACCCTTTCAGCGCTGGCATTGAAATCCAGTCCAGCCTGCACCCCACAAGCACTCTCCTGCTGACATTGCGTCCCATCGGATCGGAGCATGCAGGTGCCGCTTTCACTGCACTTGTTCGCGATGTATCCCAATTGCAGGATACCGAAGCTGCACTTCGCCGTGCGCTTAATCTGGCGAAAGAAAGCAGTGCCCAGAAGTCGACATTTCTTGCCTCCATTGCTCATGAACTCCGCACGCCACTTAACGCTATTATCGGTTTTTCGGAGGTGATGCGTGACGAGCGGTTCGGGACCATCGGAAGTGAAAAATACCTCTCCTACGCCGCCGACATCCATGAAAGCGGCACACTTCTTCTCAGCCTCATCAACGACCTTCTTGACTTGTCAAAAATTGACGCCGGAAAATTTGAACCCCAGTTCGAGCAGGTTGATGTGGAAGCTGTCATTACACAATGCGTCAACATGGTGAAGCCGGCAGCGGCGGATGAGCGGATTGCCATTCGCACCCAGATTGCGCCCAATATGCCGCACCTCGTCGCCGACAAACGCAGTCTGATACAGATATTGCTTAACCTCCTGTCCAACGCAGTCAAGTTCACCCGCGCAGGCGGACAGGTTACCGTGACAACGGCATTGTCCCCCGAAGGCAATCTCACTCTTGGTGTGCAAGATACGGGCGTTGGCATGTCGGAGGAGGATCTGGACCGGGCTTTCGTTCCCTTCGGCCAGGCACGCCACACGGCGCTACACAAGATGAAGGGGACAGGGCTTGGCCTCCCCCTCTCCAAGGCCCTTACCACAGCCAACCGGGGCACACTCAAGATTGAGACTTCGCCGTGCAACGGCACGCTGGTGCAACTCGCTTTCCCCTCAACCCAGGTCTTGCAGGACTGAAAGCATTTATCCGGCTTGACACCGGGGTATCAGGATTGAAGCTCGGGGATATTCCGATAAAATTCCAAAGCCTCGGGATTGGCGAGTGCTTCCCGGTTTTTGACATCGCGGCCTTCAATGATGTCGCGCACAGCGAGCTCGGTAATCTTGCCCGATTTTGTACGCGGGATATCTTCAACCGCAATCACTTTCGCCGGGACATGACGCGGGCTTGCGCCTGACCGGATGTTCTTGCGGATTGTTGCGATAAGCGCTTCATCCAGACTTGCGCCCTGCGCCAATGTGACAAAGAGTATAACCCTCACATCGCCCTGCCAGTTCTGGCCGACCGCAATGGCTTCACGAACCGCAGGTAGCTTTTCGACTATTGTGTAGATTTCCGCCGTGCCGATCCGCACGCCGCCGGGGTTCAATGTCGCGTCAGAGCGACCATGAATAACAATACCGCCGTGGTTTGTGACTTCTGCAAAATCACCATGATGCCAGACGCCCGGAAAACGCTCAAAATAGGCGGCGCGGTACTTTGCGCCGTCCGGGTCATTCCAGAAGCCGACTGGCATGCTTGGAAACGGCTTGGTACAAACCAGTTCACCCTTCCCTGTCGGCATGGGCATGCCGTCTTCATCCCAGATTTCGACTGCCATGCCGAGCCCTTTGCATTGTATCTCGCCGCGCCAGACCGGCAGGACCGGGTTACCAAGTACAAAGCAGGACACGATGTCAGTTCCACCGGAAATGGAGGAGAGCTGCACATCTTCCGCGATAGCCCGATAAACATAGTCAAACCCCTCAACCGTAAGAGGTGACCCGGTGGAGAGGATGGCGCGTATGCTTTTCAGGTTATGCGTTTTTGCGGGCTCCAGTCCTTCCTTGTTCAGGGCATCGATAAACTTTGCAGATGTACCGAACACGTTCACCCCGACGCTCTGCGCATAATCAAACAGAACGTTGCCGTCGGGATAAAATGGAGAGCCATCGTAAAGCGCGAGTGTGGCACCGACGCCAAGCCCCGCGACCAGCCAGTTCCACATCATCCAGCCACATGTCGTGAAATAGAAGAGCGTGTCCCCCTCCCCCAGATCACAATGAAGACGATGCTCTTTCAGTTGCTGCAAAAGCGTGCCACCGGCGGCGTGAACAATGCATTTGGGTGCCCCGGTGGTGCCACTTGAAAACATAATGTAAAGCGGATGGGAGAAGGGCAATTGCTCAAATTCAATTTCGCCCGGCGTATAGTCTGCCAAGACATCACCCCAGGCCACTGCTTTGGCGATGGTTGTTACGGGCTCGGCAATCAGCGGGACGACAACAAGCTTCTCCACGCTTGGAAGTTTTTCGGTGATGGCGGCCAGGTTGAGCGCCAGGCTCAAACGCTTGCCATTATAGTGATAGCCATCACAGGCAATCAGTATTTTAGGTTCAATTTGCCCGAAGCGATCAAGCACACCTGTTGGTCCAAAGTCTGGTGAGCAGGATGACCAAGTTGCTCCCACGCTTGCAGCAGCCAGCATGGCAATAATCGTCTCGGGCATATTGGGCATGTACCCGGCCACCCTGTCGCCGGGCTTGATGCCCCAATCCCGCAGTGCCTGGGCGAACTGAGAGACAGTATCGTAGAGGCGCGACCAGCTGAGTGCTGTTTTCATCTCCCCTTCATTGTTGAAATGGAGGGCGATACTGTCATCTCGTTTGCGCAGCAGGTTTTCAGCAAAATTGAGCCGGGCGTCAGGAAAAAATGCTGCACCGGGCAAACCGGTATCCGCCAGAATGCGCTCCCCCTTAACGCTGGCGCGAATATCGCAGAAATCCCAAACGAGGTCCCAGAAATCCGGAACTTCGCTGACAGACCAGGCATGCAGCGCCTCATAGTCCGGCAAGTCCCGGGCAAAGCGCTCTGCCGCCCGTTGACGGAATTTTGTGAGAGCGGCTTTTTCCACGCGGTGCGCATCCGGTTGCCAAATCGGCTTCTGGCTATCATTTGTGGTTTGACCGGCAGTCATAGGCACACCTCGTTCGCTTTACTCCTGCCGCGTTTTAGGCCGCACCCGCCCCTATGGCAAGCCAACAGCTTGCTGGCACGCGGGATGCGCCCCTTCTTTGGCTCTGTGTCACCTGCCTTCAGGCAGCGCAACCTCTTCATCAACCGGGCTCAGATCTTCATCCGATTGCACTGCGTGGAAGCGGGCGAGATATCCCCCTTCAATCGTGATTAACGCGTCATATGGCCCATCTTCCACGATTTTCCCTTCGTCAAAGACAAGGATCCGGTCCACCTTCCTCACCGTCGAGAGACGGTGAGCAATGATAATGGTCGTGCGCCCCTGCATCAGATCCTGCAAGGCTTGTTGCACAGCAGCTTCCGTCACGACGTCGAGACTGGCTGTTGCTTCATCGAGCACCAGGATCGGCGCATCCGCGAGAAATGCACGTGCAAGGGCGACCCGCTGACGCTCTCCCCCGGAGAGTTTCACGCCGCGTTCGCCGACCATAGTGTCCAGCCCATCCGGCAGCGCGCTGACGAAGTCATCTGCGCGGGCATGAACCACAGCCTGCCAGATCTCATCCTTGCTCGCATCCGGCCGCGCATAGGCAATATTGTCTCCCAAACTACGGTGAAACAGGATGGGTTCCTGAGGCACGACAGAGACCGCCCGGCGCAGACTTGTCGGGTCTACGGTTGCGATGTCTTGCCCATCGATCAGCACGGTGCCGCTGTCCAGCTCGTAGAGACGATGCAACAGTTTGACGAATGTACTCTTGCCGGAGCCTGACTTGCCGACAAGCGCCACTTTTTCTCCCGCCCTGATTTCCAGCGACAGATTGGAATAGACCGACGCATCTTTGCGCGGATACTGGAAACGCACATCGTCGAAAGTGATGGCGCCGCCGTTCAAACGGATTGCCGGTGCCTTGACTTTTGCAGCCGGCTCCACCGGCAGCATACTGAAGAGAACAATGTCTTCAATTTCCGCCAACCCCTGTTGCAACTCCTGAAGGTGGTATCCCATGTCACGCAGATATGCATTGATCAGGAGATAGGTTGTGATGGCAAAGACGATATCGCCGGTGGTCGCACGTCCCTGGGACCATTCATAGATCACAAACGCCAGAATTCCGGCCTGCAGAGCGACAGCAGCCACATTCTGTACCAGCAACATGTTCTCCATTGCTGTCCAGGCACGTACGCCCTTTTGTCCCCAACGCTTTGCCAGATCAAACAGACGCCTTTCCTCCCGGCGTTCCGCACCAAAACTTTTTACAACCGCGTTACAGGTGATGGCATCTGCCACCTGTGCACCGACATCACTGTCAGCCTCCATATGCGCGCGGTGGCGTGACGGCAGATATTTGACTGAGATGAGCGCTGTTGCACCTACATAGGCAAGACTGGTCGCGAAGGCATAAAGCCCGACAAGCGGCCAACGCCATGTAAGGACAGCAATCACGCCAACCAGCATCAAAACAGCCGGAACAAGGGCTGCATATATTGTGTCCGCAATCGTGTCGTAAGCCCACATGCCCCGGGTCAATTTCCGGACAGTGCCGCCGGCATGATTGCTCTCGTGCCAGTTGGAAGAAAAGCGCATCACATGCGCAAACCCATCCGCGATAATGTTGCGCATCACACGCGCGGCGAAGTGCATCCACAAGCGAAACTTCAATCGCTGGACAGTAAAAAAGGCAACGGTCTGCCCGACAAACAAAAGACCGGCATTAATGGCGGCGTCCACATCCGGCGCGGGTGGCCGGGCCGCCCCTGCCGGTGATGTCGAGATAACATCAACCAGATGGCCGGAAACAATAGGAAAAAGAATGTCGAGAACAACGTTCAACACAAGGGCAAAGACGAGAATAGCGAACCAAAGCGGTTCTCTTTGCCAGTAATGCCAGATGAACGAGATGACCTCACGTGCGGTGGCGGTTCGTTTCATGTCAGTTTCGTCCCGTCGTTTCTGACGGGATTCTCCGAAAATATGAGCTGGAAATGGCTCTGGAACTTGAATTCAGATACTGAGTTTCGATCTGAGAGCTGCGTTGGTTTCGAACAACCCTCCCGGACGCTCAGCCACCTAGGACTGAACGTGAAAACCCAGCGGTTTTCGATCGGCGTTGATCGCGCCCGCGAACGCGGTCAACAGCCGATGTGTGCAATGATGGGATGCGGTGTGGCCGCTTGCATCAATTGTGTTCCTTGTTCCATTGGACTGAAGGAGCCAAGGCCTTCAGGTGCGTACAGTTTAGAGGAACAGCCGCGCATGCCAAGTCACAATTTCGTTGGCGTGCCGCCCATACGCGCTTTCGTCAGGCCTGTGGCCCAAAAACCGCATGAAGGCCTATCATCTTTCCGCCATACTTGAACGCCATAATCTGACACAAATTCATTTCATTGCGTTACGCTTGCAGAGCAAAACCGCTAGACATTGAGGGCAGCCATGTCGCGTTTTCCATCCATTCTGATTGTTATTGTTCTGTTGATTGCGGGCGTCCTGATCGCCGCCCCCTCTTTCATTCCGATCGAAAGCTACAAGCCGCAGATTGCAGCTCTTGTGAAGGAACAAACAGGGCGTGACCTCACGATCAATGGCGGGATCAGCCTTTCCCTTCTGCCCCGCATCGTTGTAACCGTCGAAGATGTCACCTTTTCCAATGCGGACTGGGCCTCGAACGACCAGATGGCGAGCATGGAGAGCATGGAAGTTGTACTTAAAGTGCTTCCTCTCTTTAAAGGTGAAATTGCTCTGGACAGGTTTGTACTGGTCAAGCCGGAGATTGATCTTGCCATCAACCGTCAGGGCGTTGGCAATTGGGTATTCTCCCCGACGATAACTGCCGATACACCGCCTGCAACACCTGAACCCACAGCTTCAGGCAGCGGCAATGACAATGAGCCTGGTAGCGCCAGTGCGCCGGCTGTCCGCAACGTTCAGCTTGGCAAAATTGCGATTGAAGGTGGGACTGTTCGCTATAGTGATGCGCGCTCGGCCGCGCAGTACGACCTCACGGAGATCAATATCGACCTGTCTCTTCCAAGCCTTGATGATCCACTTGGGCTTGATGGTGCGTTTGTCTGGAACGGGGATAAGGTCGTTCTCGACCTCGATGTCGCAGCCCCGCGCGCGTTTTCAACGGGCGGCACATCCGCGATTGAGCTCGTTCTGGATGCTCCCAAACTCAATGGTACTTTCAGCGGCATGGCCACCCTCAGTCCCGTTCTCAGCATTGACGGTAGTGCCGCCCTTCGTATTCCATCTGTGCGCGAACTGGCTAGCTGGGCCGGGCAGCCCATGGCACCGGGCGGCGGTTTTGGCGCTCTCGATCTTAAAGGCGCGATTGACGTGAAAGGAGACGTCTACCGATTTGCAGATGCCACACTTTCATTCGATGGCATGAACGGTACAGGTGATATTGCGATCGACGCCGGACGGGCGCGGCCCAAACTGTCGGGTTCGTTGGCGCTCGACCGCCTTGACGCCAACATCTATCTCGGTGCACCGGTGGCATCCAATGACAATGACGGTGGTGCACCGAGTTCAGCCGGTGGATCATCCGGCGGCGGTGCAACCAGCAGCACGCCGGCAACGGGATGGTCGGATGCACCGATCGACTTGAGCGGGCTCAAAGCTGTCGATGCGGACCTCAACCTTTCCGTACAGGAGATCTTCTTTCAGGCACTGAAAATCGGCGAGAGCGCTCTTGCCATCAACCTGTCAGGCGGAAAGCTGACGTCACGGCTTACCAAACTCGACCTTTATGAGGGCCAGGGAACCGGGCAACTGGTGCTAGATGGATCACGCGCGACACCAAACATCGCCGCCAAATTCGATCTGGCAAGCATTGCAGCCTTTCCACTCCTCAGAGATGCGGCGGATTTTGAACGGCTGGAGGGTGCCGGTACGATCAATATTGACGTTACCACGAGCGGCAACAGCCAGAAGGCAATGATGAGTGCGCTCAATGGCAGCGGGTCTGTCCGGTTTGAAAATGGAGCCATTCGCGGGATCAATATTGCCCAATTGACCCGCAACGTTCTTTCTGCGGCGACGAGCGGATGGGAATCTGGCGGCACACAGAGCACAGATTTCTCTGAGCTCGGTGGAACCTTCACCATTTCCCAAGGCGTGCTGACCAACAATGATCTTAAAATGCTCAGCCCGCTTGTCCGTGTGAACGGCAAGGGCAGTGTCAATATGCCGAACCAGACCCTGAATTATCGTGTCGAGCCCAAGCTTGCCGCAACCCTTGAAGGCCAGGGTGGTGGCACAGATGTAAAAGGCATTGAAGTCCCGATCATCATCACCGGTTCATGGTTCAACCCCAAATTTGCGCCGGACCTCGCCGCAGTCCTGAACAATCGGGAGGGCATCAAGGATGCCATTGATGCAGTCAAGGAGGATGGCGGAAAAGGCCTTTTGCGCGGCCTCCTCGGCGGACAGCAACAACCTGCGGGTGACGGCACACAAAATGGAGATGCGGCGTCGGAGCCTGAGAAAATTGAGCCGAAGGACGTTATACGCGGCCTCTTCGGCCGCTAACTTTTCTGAAAGTGTTTGGGCCTCTTCGGCCGCTAACTTTTCTGAAAGCGTATGGGCCTTCTCGGCCACCAATCTTTCAGGAATTGGGGAACTGATCGTGTGCGCTTATCGCTCCACCTTTTTGAGCGAGGCAATGTCCGTATACTCCCGCTCACCATTGATGCGGTATTGACGCAGTTGCAAGCGCGGGTAAGTGCAGACATCCACTTCCGCCCGCGTGCCCCCCATGAGATAAACCAGATCATCCGGCCCTTCATTTCTCATTGAATGGGCCGGGCCGTTTTTGGGAAACAGCATAACGTCACCAGGCTCAACGAAGATTGTCTCATCACCCAGCAAGGCGACGCCCTGCCCCGCTATGATGTAGACAAACTCTTCGTCCTGCCCGTGAAAATGGAATTCTGTCGTTTCTCGTCCGGGTTCAATTCTGACCATGTGGAGCCCCATATCCGTCAGCCCCGCGAGATCGCCGATAGATTTGACCTGCCGGACCGCATTTTTATTATGCTGATGAACGTGGCTATGTTCTTTCAGGGATGAAATACGTGCTTTGGGGAAGTAACATTGCTCCCGTTCGGTGATGCTCATGGTTTCCTGCCTTTCCGCACGCCGCCCGCGCTGCTAGTCTCTGTCCCGTTTGGACCTACAAGGTCCGGTTTCGAACCTTATACATGGTGTCTCTTGCTCTATAACAGCCTCTCAGCCTTGGTGAAATTTGCCATTGCCTCTGTGGCGATCGGCACGGCGCTGTCAGCGCTGGATATCACTGCGGCCGAAATCCTGACTGATATGGGCATTACGCCTGACCGCGTTCTCTCGCTGTTTTCCAACGCGCTGGACTGGGCCCTGCCGCACTTTCTGCTTGGTGCCATGATACTTGTGCCGATCTGGCTTATTGTTTTTTTGCTGAAACCCCCGGGGTTTGGCAAATAATTGCCGTCTTTTTCTGGCCTTAAAGGCATTCTAGCTTTCTGTCTGCTTTTGATCCGACCCTGGAGGAACAGATGAAGAAAATCAGCCTGGCAACCCTTGTTCTCACATCAAGCCTGGGATTGGGGGCCGCACTCGCAGATGTTGGCACCGGTCTTGTCGGCAATACAGTCACCCTCACCAGCGACGACGGCGCTGTGACGAAGATCTTCTATGCTGATGCGTCCAACCTGGTCGTTAAAACAGCCGAAGGCACCGAAATTCCCGGGACATGGCGGGTGGAAGACAACAAAATCTGCACCAGCGCCGGCGACACACCGGAAAGTTGCACCACACCCATTGACGAGGCCCCCGCTGTGGGCAGTGCGGGCTCCATCGATGGAGAGGCCGGTTCTGTCTCATGGACCGTTACGGCGGGGCGTGACTTCTAAAATCCAGACAATTGGATTTACGTCCTGTTTTCCCAAAACTGTGCTTTTGGATAAGTTCGCGCGCCGGACGCAGGTACGGCTCGCAAATGTAGTCTCTTACAGTAGAATGGCGGGAAATAGCGATTCTTATGGGAGAAGGTCATGACACGTCTGGCAGGCAAGAGCGTCATCATTACAGGTGCGGGTAGTGGCATTGGCCGCGCGAGTGCCATGATCTTTGCACGCGAGGGCGCCAATGTGGTTGCCGTCGATCGCGTAGAGGCCGCAGTTGACGAGACCGCAGACATGGTGCGCTCAAAAGGCGGCACGATCAAAACCGTGGCGGCCGATGTCGGGGATGAACTCGCTGTTAAAGGCTATGTCGATTTCTGCCTGTCGGCGTTCGGGGCGATTGACGCGATCTATGCCAATGCGGGGATCAGCGGCGGTATCGTACCTATTCAGGATCAGACACCCACTATGTGGGAAGAAATCCTGCGGGTGAACCTGATCGGCCCCTTTCTCGCCATCAAACATGTCTCTCCGCACATGATGAAAAAGGGCAAGGGCTCCATCATCTGCACCGCATCTGTCGCCGGTCTGCGTGCGAATGCAGGCAGCACGCCATATTCCGCCTCGAAAGCCGGGGTCATCAGCCTGGTTCAGACTGCTGCCAATCAGTTCTACGGTACCGGTATCCGCGTCAATGCAATCTGCCCGGGCCTGATTGAAACAGGTATGACCGCGCCGATTTTTGAAGGCGCGCGTGCCCGCGGCAGCGAGGGCAAGATTGGACAACTCAACCCGACGGCGCGCTATGGTCATCCCGATGAGATTGCCAATATGGCTCTCTTCCTCGCCAGTGACGAAGCGTCTTATGTGAACGGGCAAGCCATTCCTGTTTGCGGCGGATTGTCGAGTACCCACCCGTTCGCACCGAGCCGTCGCGGCGCCTGACGCGGCTGCCGGAGCTTTCTGCAAGGATCACGCATGACCCCACTGCCATCCCCTCGCCTGACCTGGCGCGACGATGGCAGCCCCGTCTCGTCGGACTTTGGAGATGTCTATTTTTCCGCCGAGGATGGTCTGGCAGAAACGCAGCATGTCTTTCTCCACGGTAATCATCTTCCGCATGCATGGGCGGCATCCCCGCATTTTACAATTGGGGAAACGGGTTTCGGAACCGGTCTCAATTTCCTCTGCACCTGGGCTCTGTGGCGAGAAACAGCGTCCCCCTCTCAACACCTTCACTATGTATCTGTTGAAGGGTTTCCCCTTTCACGTGACGACCTTGAACGCGCGCTTGAAAAATGGCCCGATCTTGCGCACCTGAGTACGCAGCTTCTTGCACGTTACCCGAGCCCGACACGGGGAACGCATCTTCTTCATCTGGACGACAATGTACACCTGACCCTGTTGGCAGATGAGGCACTCTCTGCCCTTACGAACTTCACAGGCCAGATTGACGCCTGGTTTCTTGATGGGTTTTCCCCCGCCTGCAACCCCGAAATGTGGTCGCCTGACCTTTTCCGGGAAATCGCGCGCCTGTCGCGCACGGGCACCAGCCTCGCAACCTTCACTGTCGCTGGTATCGTCCGTCGCGGTCTCACGGCAGCGGGCTTTGAGGTCCACAAAACAAAGGGGCATGGACGCAAGCGCGAGATGCTGACGGGCCGGTTTACGGCGACACCTCAGCCAGACAAGAACCCGCCATGGTATCAGCTTCCCCCTCCGCGCGCGTGCAACGGCCCTATCGCCGTTGTCGGGGCCGGCATTGCAGGGGCCGCAGCGGCGCACGCTTTGCGACAATATGGTTTCAACGTCACTGTTTTTGATGCACAAGGTATCGGATCAGGTGCATCGGGCAACCCGGCTGGGCTGATGATGCCACGTCTGGCGGCCGATCACAGTCCTGACGGACGTTTTCACGTTGCAGCCTATCTGCATACGGAGCGTTTTCTCTCTCAATTGAACAATTCAGACGTCTTCCAAGCGGGTGGCATTCTTCAGCTTGCCCGCACAGAAGAAGAGGCTGCGCGGTTCAGCGCGATTGCCCGCCTGGGTCATCTCCCCCACGACCACATCAATCTGCTTGCACCGCATCAAGTAATGCAAAGCGTAGAGGTTGAAACGAAATTCCCTGCCCTGTTTTTTCCCAAAGCAGGGATTGTTTACCCCGAAAAATTGCTTGAGCAGCTGCTGGCAGATGGTCCGTCGCACACGAACAAGGAGGACCCATCTTTCTACCGTGCGGAGATTGCCGGGCTCGTGCAAACCCGCAACGGGTGGAAACTGATCGACAAGGACGGATCGCAGCACGGCCCCTTCATGCAGGTGATCATCGCGAATGGAACCGGCATCACCCAATATCCGCAGACGGCGCATCTGCCGGTTGAGCCCATCCAGGGACAGTTGAGCCTTGCCCCCGCGGACACGTTGCCGAGATTTGGCCCGGCCATCTCAGCAGGTTCATACATTATTTCCCTTCCCGATGGGCGGACCCTGTTTGGCGCGACATACACGCGTGTGCGCGGTGCTGAACCCGTCCTGCCACGTATTGACGCGCACCACCGCAATATCGCCTCCCTTGCGTCAGCCCTGCCTGCGCTTTCAGGCCCGCTTGCAATTCTTGACCCTGTCCAACTGGATGGCCGAGTTGCCTACCGCGCTCAGGTGCCGGACCGTATTCCGTTCGCCGGACCGGTGCCCGACCATGAGGCATATCTTCATGCCTATGACCGCCTGCGCCATGGGGACCGGTTTGCCGATTACCCTCCCGCCCCCTGTTATCCGGGCCTTTATCTGATGGGGGGCCTGGGTGCGCGCGGTTTCTCCACCTCCCTCCTCCTCGCCGATCTGTTGGCCGCACAGATCAGCGGCACTCCCTTGCCGCTTGCGCGTGATCTGCTGGAAGCTGTGCACCCGGCCCGTTTTATTGTACGGGCGCTTCGCAAAAATACGTGATTAAGGCATTGCTGCGGCTTTCAATCCCCCCGCAAGACGCTATCCTTCCTCAATTGATATTTTATCTTGAGGAGTTTCAACATGCATTTGGGTTTCAGTCAGGCTGATGAAGCCTTTCGACAAGAAGTTCGCGCTTTCTTCAAACAGGAATATCCAGCCGACATTCTGACCAAAGTGCAAAACGGCCAGCAATTGACCAAGCTGGACTATCAACGATCCGAAGCGGCGCTGAATGAACGTGGCTGGGTTGCGGTTAACTGGCCGAAAGAATATGGCGGTACCGGCTGGACAGCGACGCAGAAGTATATTTTCGATGACGAGCTGGAACGTGCCGGTGCGCCCAGTGTGATCCCTATGGGCCTGCTCTACGTCGCACCGGTGATCTATACGTTCGGCACGGAAGAACAGAAGAAGCGCTGGCTACCGGATATTCTCGCCAGTCGCACGTTCTGGGGGCAAGGTTACAGCGAACCCAATTCCGGCTCTGATCTGGCATCACTTCAATGCAAGGCGGAGCGCGATGGTGACCACTATATCGTCAACGGTACAAAAATATGGACCAGCCAGGGACATTATGCCGACTGGCTGTTCTGTCTTGTTCGGACTGATAATTCAGGCAAGAAGCAGGAAGGCATCTCCTTCCTCTGCATGGATGCAAAAACACCCGGCATCACTGTTCACCCGATCATTTCTATCGACGGGAGCCACTATCTCAATCGGATTGAATTTGTCGATGTCCGCGTACCGGCAGAAAACCTGATTGGTGAAGAAGGCAAGGGCTGGACTTACTCCAAATACCTTCTCGGTCACGAACGTACATCCTATGCGCATATTGCCGGCAAGCGCGCCGACATTGCGCGCTTGAAGGAGATTGCCGCCGTGACCCCCGGCGACCATGGTCCGCTCCTCCACGACACCGGATTTGCAAGAAAGCTCGCCGAGGTTGAGGTGGATCTGACAGCACTTGAATTCACCGCTCTACGTGCCCTGTCAGCTGTTGCGTCAGGAGAGGCACCGGGAGAGGAAAGTTCCGCGCTTAAAATTCTCGCGACAGAAAATGCACAAGCCATTACAGAATTGTTTCTGGAGGCCAGTGGTCAGGCCGCCCTTCCGTTTTTTGAAGACCGGACGGACGCAAACTGGAACAAAAACAGCGGCATTCCGCCATTTGCAGCACCTTCCACAGCGGCCTATTTCTTTCACCGCGCCCAGACGATTTACGGAGGGGCGACGGAGGTTCAGAAGAATATTATTTCAAAGCAGGTTCTTGGACTGAGTTGACCGACCCTTTTTTGAGGCAACTTGATTTTGTTTAATATTAAACTATATTTGTTTAACATTAAACAAATGGAGCCTCGCCATGCCCACTCGTCGCGGTTTTTTGAGAATTGCCGGATCCAGCGCTGTCATCCTTGCTGCCGGGTCCGGCACCTTCGCGCTCACGCGTACACCGGCGCATGCGCTTGCCCCATGGGCGATGGCCGGCGACACTGATCTCTATACGGATCCTCGTGTGCGGGCTCTTTCCTACGCCATCCTGGCCCCCAACCCGCACAACCAGCAGCCCTGGCTTGTTGACCTGAACGAGCCAGACACCGTGACACTCTATTGTGACCTTGAGCGTCGTCTGCCTGAAACAGATCCCTTTGACCGACAAATTCTGATTGGCCTTGGTTGTTTTCTAGAGCTTGCGCGCCTCGCGGCCGCTGAGGACAGACGGCTTGTCGAGCTTACCCCTTTCCCTGACGACCAGCCCGGTGAGCGACTGGATCACAGGCCAATTGCCCGGCTGAAATTTGGCCCTGAAGGCAGTGCGGACCCTGACCCTCTTTTCACGCACGTACGAGAAAGACGTTCTTTGAAAGAGCCTTTCGACCTCGACAAGCCCTTGGCGCAGGAAACGCTTCTAGCCTTGCAATCTGTCGTGCCGGAGGCTCTTCATAGCGGGTTCAACCTCTCCGCTGCCCTGCGGGCAGAGCTTCGGACGCTTTCATGGCAGGCGCATCTGGTCGAAGTCACCACACACCGGACCAACATGGAAAGTGTCAACCTGATGCGAATTGGCAAGGCCGAGATCAATGCCAACCCTGACGGCATTGACATTGGTGGCACCGCCCTTCTGGACGGGCTTGCTCTCGTCGGTCTTCTCAACCGTGCGCAGCTGGCCGACCCAAATTCGAATGGCTTTCAGCAAGGTCTGGACCTTTACCGCGCCCTGCTTATGAGTGCTATGGGGCATTTCTGGATTGCCAGTGATGGCAATTCACGCCAATCGCAACTCCTGTCTGGCGCGGCATGGCTTCGGGTCAATCTGAAAGCAACCTCCCTTGGCCTGGGCATACACCCGCTTTCGCAAGCCCTGCAGGAATACCCGGAAATGAGCCCATTGTATCAATCGCTGCACAAAAAATTACCGGATGTGACCGACAGACGTGTGCAAATGTTTGCCCGGGTCGGGTATGGTCCGCAGACACGCCCCAGTCCGCGATGGCCTGTTGAAACAAAGGTACGCCCCAGGTGACAGAAAAAAAAGCCTCGCCCCCAACCGATCACCAGCTCCTGCTGTTTTCACTATTTACCGAGATCGGGATTATTCAGCAATTGTCGTCCAATGCTGTCCGCCCCTTGCTGCCAAAGGGAATGAGCATGGCCCAGTATGGTGTTCTCAATCACTTTGCACGCCGGGGTGGCACGGAAACACCTGCACAATTGGCGTCAGCCTTTCAGGTAACCAAGGGCGCGATGACCCATACGCTGCAACGGTTGGAGGCGCAGCATTTTGTGAAAATCAAACCAGACCCCGCTGACGCGCGCCGTAAACTGGTCAGCGTGACCTCCAAAGGGCTCACAGCCCATGCGAAAACGGGCCGCGCACTTGTTCCCTACTTCACGGAAATATCGACAAAACTGGATGTTCCAGCCCTGCTGGCTGCATTACCCGCGCTCCAGGCTTTACGGGCCTATCTCGACGACGCACGCGACATTGCCGACTCTTAAGGTTTATCTCGCTGATTTTACTTTGCCGAATCGGCTGGAAAGTCACAGAATCGTCACATCCTGTGTACCTCTATCCACCGTGAGGGAGAGATTCATGAGAGAGATCGTCTTTGTCATCACAGCCAATGTCGCGCTGTGGACCATGATCGGCGGAACCGTTCTCTGGATGACGTCACTTTAGGGCGACGAAGGCCGTATGTGAGCGGCGAAAACTTCACATCTTCGATGCGTAGCTGATACGCCTCCCGCACGTCGCACGGAGATCAAACGTGCTGTCCACCATTAATGTGGATCTCCGCCCCGTTAACGTAGGAAGATTGATCTGTACACAGAAAATATATCGTCCGCGCAACTTCCTCCGGCGTACCGAGGCGTTTCATCGGGATTTCCGCGACAATTTTCTCGGTCCCTGGCGACAGGATCGCGGTATCAATCTCACCGGGTGCAATAGCATTTACACGAATGCCGAGCGCTCCAAAATCTGCTGCCATTTCCCGCGTCAAGCCTGCCAGAGCGGACTTGGACGTCGCGTAGGCTGAGCCCGCAAACGGATGAACGCGCGTACCTGCAATTGACGTCACATTAACAACAGATCCTTTCGCCGCCTGCAATTCCTCCACCAATCCACGGGCCAGGGTGACAGGCGCAAAGAAATTCACCTCAAAGACCTGCCGCCACACGTCCATATCGGTCTTGAAGACATCCAGGCGTGCGCCCCCCTCTCCCTTGGGCGAGATTGCTGCATTGTTCACCAGTGCATTCAAACGACTTCCTTGTGCTTGCAACCGTTCTCTCATGACGGCGACAGCATCCGCCAGGTTAGCCGGGTCCGCCAGGTCAACCTGAATATGATCTTCCGGCCCTGCCTCCCACGGACAATCTTCCGGAAAGGGATGGCGTGAGCAGGTAATGACCCGCCATCCCGCGCTCGAGAAGCGTTTGACCGTTGCGTGACCAATTCCCCGGCTTGCGCCTGTTAAAATCAGTGTTTTCTTTTCGTTGGATGAGCTTGTCATGGAGGCAATCTAATTGAACAGCCGGTTTCTGGCCAGACGCTGATAGTAACAGCCCCGCGAGACGCTGTCAGAACCTAAGTTCAAACCCGATGATTTTAGGGCCGCTCAGGTCCGCTCGAACGCCGTGATGTGCTCGGCACCCACGGGATCCTGATGGGAGATCACTTCACTCCCCGGAAATGCCTTTTGTACAGCCAGCTCCACGCGGTCCGCTATTACATGCGCCTGATCCAGGGTCATTCCGCCGTCCAATTCCAGGTGAAACTGAATGAACCCCTGATTTCCCGCCATACGCGTTCTGAGGTCGTGCATGTTCACGACATCCTTGTCTGCCAGCACAATCGCACGAATGCGCTCCCGATCTTCCTCGGGCATTTCATGATCCATCAACTGGCGCACAGCCTCGCGTACAATCGCCACGGCGCTCAACACGATGAAGGCGGCAATCAGCAGCCCGAACACCGGGTCCGCCCAACTAAAGCCGGGGAAGACGGACAGAACCAGGGCCGCGATCACAGCCAGGTTCATGAGCAGGTCTCCCTTGTAATGAATGGAGTCCGCTGCAATTGCCAGTGAGTTGGTCTCGCGCACCACTTTTGTCTGGAAGGCGACCAGCCCCAAGGTCAGGGCGATGGCGATCACGGTGACGATGACACCCACCGCACTCTCCGTCACGGGGGACGGCGTCAACAATCTCTCAATCGCTTCAAATACAATATAGACGGCTGACAGAACAATAATTGCCGCTTGCCCCAGCCCGGCCATCGCCTCCGCCTTGCCATGGCCAAAACGGTGTTCACGATCGGCGGGTGTCAGCGCGGCGCGAACCGCAAACAGGTTCAGGACCGACGCTGCCATGTCGAGCATTGAGTCAAACAAGGTTGCCAGCATCGCAAGCGAGCCCGTCAAAATGAAAGCGCCTCCCTTGAGGCCAATCAGAGCGACAGCGACCAGCACAGCTGCATAGGTTGCGCGGCGCATGAGGACGCCGTCCCGCATTTTTTTATCCTGGTTTGTCACGGGAAAAGGCGGCTTGTCGCCCAAGCCCCTTCGACATTCGTCCGATCAAAGACATAACGGTCATGCAACCGGAACGGCCTGTCCCGCCAGAATTCGATATGGAGAGGCTGCAGGCGAAACCCTGACCAGTGGGGAGGACGTTCCACCTTTTTCAGGGCGTATTTGGCAGCGTATCGCGCCACTTCCTTCTCAAGCTCAAACCGGCCTTCCAGCGGGCGTGACTGGCGTGACGCCCAGGCGCCAATCTGGCTATCCTTGGCGCGGCTGGCAAAATAGGCATCTGCCTCATCCGCGCTGACAGGAACGACCGGGCCGCGCACGCGCACCTGCCGGCGGAGTGTTTTCCAATGAAAGCAGAGGGCCGCTCTTGGATTTTCCGCCAATTCGCTCCCTTTTGTACTTTCAAGGTTTGTGTAGAAAACAAAACCCTTCGGCGAGGCATCTTTCAACAGGACCATCCGGACATCGGGAAAGCCAGACGCATCCGCCGTTGCCAGCGACATGGCTGTCGGATCGTTCACCTCCGATTTGGTTGCGTCCTTCATCCATGCGTCAAACAGGTGAAACGGATCGTCACCAGTGATAATCTCTGCTTCGGCTTCCGCCATTGCGGTCCTCATTTGGCTTATCTTCAACGTCTGGGAATATGTCTTCTTTATACCGCTGACAGAACCACCTGTCGCCCGACTGGCCCGAAAAACATCCGGAAAGACAAATTATCTTCATGAACATATTGGCGCACCGCAGATGACTTTCATTCGCACCACACGCATATGGTTTTGCACGGCATCAACGCTTTTCGGATTGGGGCTGTTGCTGACGTCACCACACTCTCTTCGTGCGGCCAACCTTGAGCAAGAGCTGCTGGAACTTGCGGCCCCTCCCTTGGCGGGGAACCAATCTGTTTTTGACGAAGGCACAGCCGCATACGAGACGGGTGATTATCAGCGCGCCTACGCAATCTGGTTGCCACAAGCAAAAGCGGGGGACCTTGGGGCTCAACGCAATGTTGCCCATCTCCTGCGCCGCGGTCTCGGCACGGACATGGATGCTGAACGTGCGCTCTATTTTTATGAACGGGCCGCACGGGCCGGGCTCGCCGGTGCGGCGCTCAACGCAGGGATGATGCGACTGGAAAGAGACGCACCCTATTTTGACACAAGCCATGCGGCTGAATGGCTGAGCCTCGCTTCCAGTGCCGGTAGTCCCATCGCGCAGTGGGAGCTTGGCCAATTGATGGAACGTGGCGACGGGCTTCGCCAGGACAAAGAAGGCGGGCTTGCACTTATCAAGGCTGCGGCCGATGCCGGGCTTGAAGACGCCGCAAGCGCCTTGCGTCAACGCGGGCTCCTGCCCCCGCTTCCACCGCCTGCACCTGCTATTCCGTCTGGTCACGTCACGCCCGAAACAGGGGCCGCCTTCATGAAAGGCCTGTACGCGTTCAAAGCCGCCCGGTACGCAGATGCGGTGGCAGCCTGGACGCCATTGGCCGAAACAGGGGTTCGGGAGGCCCAGTTTCGACTTGCGCAAATCTACCATTTCGGGCTCGGGGTGCCGCGAGATACGCAAAAGGCCGGTTCGCTTTACAGGCTGGCTGCCACCGCGGGACACGAAGGCGCGACCTCTGCCCTGATCACCTTACCGTCATCCGCCGTTCCACCCGGCGCCTTAGAGGGCAATTGAGGCCTTGTTTTAACGTTTTGGTATGGCTTCATCGCTAAGTTCAGCTCATCTTTTCTTAACCATAACCAGAGCTTCTGCTCATCCCAGATCCGCATGCGTAATCCTTATCAGGTGCTTGGTGTTTCGCCACAGTCCGGCCCGGATGAAATCAAAGCTGCCTATCGGCGGCTGGCGAAAACCTATCACCCTGATTCAGGCCAGGATGACCCGAGCGCGCGGGACCGGTTTCACGAAATCGCAAGTGCTTACGAATTGCTGCGACGGAAAGAGGCTGCGCAGCGCGCCAATGCAGCGCGTGCTGGAGCCAGCCGTGCAGCAGCCGATAGAGAGGCCCGTCGAGAGGCCCGGGCGACCCGCACGGCTCAGGCAGAGACCCGTAGCGAACAGAAGCCAGCTTCTCAGGCCAAAACCAGCGCTAAAACCGACATGGGCACGAAGACTGCAGAGACTGCTGAGACCGCGAAATCAAAAACTGACGGTGACACAGCAGCAAATACGCGGCCTTTTTCCGAGTGGAAACCCCGTTCAGAGGAGAGCGTGCGCGCCTCGGTCGGCGACCCGGCCACAGCAAGCAATGACGGCAGCGCGCCCCGCAAACCTGTCTTTGCAGACTTTCTCAGTCAGATAAAATCAGCCGGGCGCAGAGCCCTGGGCGGGCGCCACACCGATCATATTTACGAGGTCAATATTCCCTTTTCTGATGCTGTAAAGGGAACGAAACGACGTGTGACCCTGCAGAACGGTAAGTCTCTCGACGTTCACGTCCCTGCCGGTGTGGAAGACGGTCAGCAAATCCGACTCCGCGGTCAGGGTGCCAGCAATCTGGCCAGCCGCGAAACAGGCGATGCGTTTGTCCGCATTGCCATTGCACCTCATCCTGTGTTCAAACGGGAAGGCGCTGATATCTACGTGGATGCGTCCATTTCGCTACCAGAAGCCGTGCTCGGGTCAAAAATCACCGTCCCGACCGTCGACGGGGATGTCCAGGTGAGCGTCCCGGAAGGATCAAACAGTGGCTCGATCTTGCGATTGAAGGGAAAAGGCCTCCAATTTCCGCCGGGCAAACGCCGCCTGGGACGGGGCGACCAATATGTCACCCTGACCCTTGTCCTTCCCGACAAGATTGATGATCAGCTCAAGGACTTTGCCGCCACGTGGGCACCGGGGCTCCAGCACCGGCCCCGCAAGGGCTGAGCCCTTCAGTTAACCTCATCACACCTGTGTAATTCTTTGTAATATAAGCACTTTATGGTTCCTTTTCGCTAGACCCGTTAAGGCATTTGTGTAGGATGCCGCCCAAACGATGGTCCCAATGGCGACCGAGAATATTAAGGAATGAGGGAATCTCATGAGCAATCCGGCTGGCCTGATGCAGGGCAAAAAAGGCCTCATCATGGGCGTTGCAAACAACCGTTCCATCGCCTGGGGAATTGCCAAAGTATGTGCCGAGCATGGTGCTGACATTGCCTTTACATTCCAGGGGGAAGCGCTTGAGAAGCGGGTACGGCCACTGGCTGAGTCCATTGGCTCTGATCTGGTACTCCCCTGTGATGTGACCGACGAAGCCTCCATGGATTCGGTTTTTGACACGCTCAAGGAGAAGTGGGGCAAACTCGACTTTCTTGTTCATGCGATTGCCTATGCAGACAAGACGTCGCTGGACGGTCGCTATATCGATACGACTGCAGAGCAGTTCACCCAGGCCATGTCGATCTCCTGCCATTCACTGGCGGCGGTTGCCCGCCGGGCGGAACCGTTGATGGTGGATGGCGGTTCCATCGCCACCCTCACCTATTACGGCGCCGAGAAAGTGATCCCGCATTACAATGTGATGGGTGTCGCGAAAGCCGCCCTGGAGGCCAGTGTTCGCTATATGGCTGTGGACATGGGGCGCAACAATATTCGCGTCAATGCCATTTCTGCCGGTCCTATCAAAACGCTCGCCGCGTCGGGCATTGGTGACTTCCGCTATATCCTGAAATGGAACGAGTTGAACGCCCCGCTTAAACGGACGGTGACGATTGATGAAGTTGGCAAAACCGGCCTCTATCTTCTCTCCGACCTGGGTTCGGGTGTAACCGGTGAAGTGCATCATGTGGACGCGGGCTATCATGTCGTCGGCATGAAAGCGGAAGATGCGCCGGACATGGCCATCGTCTGATCGCCGGCCCAACGCCCTTTTCAGCAACCAATAGCTGTGTTTTTGCCCCTTTTGGTTCCGTTTTTGTACGATTTGCTCTAGAACCGCTGGACCTCTTTCGTTCACGCACTTCCGGCAAGGCTCTGGCGTCATGTCTCATAATACATTCGGTCATCTGTTCCGCGTCACCACATGGGGTGAATCTCACGGCCCGGCTCTGGGCTGTGTTGTTGACGGGATGCCGCCCCTTGTGCCTGTCACCGCTGAAGACATTCAGGTATTTCTGGACAAGCGGCGTCCGGGGCAGAACCGCTTTACGACCCAACGTCAGGAGCCGGATCAGGTCCGTATCCTGTCAGGTACTTTCACCGATGCGAACGGTCAGGAAGTCACGACAGGAACCCCCCTTTCCCTGATGATCGAAAACACCGATCAGCGGTCTAAAGATTATGGGGACATCAAGGACACGTTTCGCCCGGGACATGCCGACTATACCTATGAAGCCAAGTACGGCATTCGTGATTATCGCGGGGGCGGCCGCCAGTCCGCACGCGAGACCGCTGCACGTGTCGCAGCCGGTGCTCTGGCACGCAAAGTACTGCCCGGTGTGCAGGTGCGTGGTGCACTTGTTCAAATGGGGCCGCTCAAGATTGACCGAAGCCGCTGGGACTGGGCAGAGATTGAGCGCAATCCATTCTGGTGCCCTGATCCTGTTGCCGCCAAAGAGTGGGAAACCTATCTCGACAGCGTCCGGAAGGCCGGTTCCAGTTGTGGTGCTGTCATCGAACTGGTGGCAAGCGGTGTTCCCGCAGGTCTCGGCGCCCCGATCTACGGCAAGCTCGATGCCGAACTTGCAGGCGCTTTGATGAGCATCAATGCCGTCAAAGGTGTAGAAATTGGTGACGGCTTTGCAGCAGCTGCTCTGACAGGAGAAGAAAACGCCGACGAGATGCGTATGGAAGGCAATCAGGTTGCTTTTGGTGCAAATCACGCGGGTGGCGTGCTGGGCGGCATCTCCAGCGGTCAGGACGTGGTTGCGCGTTTTGCAGTCAAACCAACCTCTTCCATTCTGACTCCGCGCAAGTCCATCACGCGCGGTGGCGAAGAAATCGATGTCATGACTAAAGGGCGCCACGACCCGTGCGTTGGCATCCGTGCTGTGCCTGTCGGTGAAGCGATGATGGCCTGCGTGCTGGCAGATCAGTGGCTCAGACACCGTGGCCAGGTTGGCAGCAAATAACCAGAGGAAGCGGAATATGAACGACCAGGGTCAGGTTTCACCCCAACCGCTTGTCGTTCCGTTCGACCAGCGCAGCGGCGAAATGATGGTCTATGGCGGTGGCTTTGCTGCCCTGTTTGTTCTTTCGATAGCCATTGCGCGCGCCGCCCCTGCCTACTATGCCGCGAGCTTTGTCCTTGCCGGTATTGCCTTTCACTTTCTGCCTTTCGTCAGCAAAAAGACACCCGCACTTGTTATAAGCTCTGCGGGCTTGAAAATTTCCGGTGTCGGGTTGCTTGACTGGCGCGCTGTGAAGCGGGCTGAAATTATCAACAAGTCTGTGCGCACTATTCGCAATGCAGAGCTTCACCTCACCCTCAACCGCCCTCTGGCAGAGGCGGTTCTATCACCCGACGCCGAAGGGCTGATACGGCACCTGAAGGTGCAGATTGCCCGGCGCGAAAAGGACGTGCTGATCGTGAAACTGGAGCCGCTTGGCTCCTCCCCTGAAGCGATCCTGGAGACGGTAACCCGGTTTCTTTCGCAGCACTAGATGATGTGCTTTTGAAAACACATGACTTTGGTGAGATAACCTGATGTCGTGCTCAACAGTGACATATCCGTTGCCAACCGGTGCTCAAAATCCTCTGCCAGATATGTCTCGAAATAGGGTTCGTGAAAAGCTCTGGGAAAAAACTCCAGCAAGCCATCCATTGAGGTCCTGTCACCTGTCTGCAAGGCATCAATCAGGATGAACCGCCCGCCCGGCTTCAATACCCGCACGACCTCGCAGAGTGCGCGTGTCCGGACTTCGGGTGGCAGTTCATGAAACAGATAGGACGCAGTGACAATATCCTGTGAGGCCTTTTCAAACGGCAGGGCCTCTGCAGCGGCTTGCAGGGTTCTGGTTCGGGACCAACGCCGCAACGCGCGTTTGGTTTTTTCCAGATAGTCAGGGGCCAGATCAACACCCGTGACGTTGAGGCGTGGCCAGTTTTGTTTGATCTCGCGCAGAAAGCGACCGGTCCCGCAACCGATATCGGCGAGGTGTACATGACGCTGGTCCCGCCCTTCCAGATAATCTGCAATCGGCACCAAAGCCTGCCGCCGCATGGCATCTGCCGTACCTGCAAACAAGACTTCCACTTGAGTATCATAAAGCTCCGCCGATCCTTCGGAGAGCCAACCATCTGTCTGATAGTGAAAATTTTGCAGGTAATAGTCCGGATAGATGTTTGAACCAGGGCGCATGTTCACATCATTATGGCGGTCGGCCTGTCTGCGAGCCTCCACTCGCCGTGCATCCAGCAAAAAACGCAATGATTTGTCGACAATGCGGCGAGGGTCGTCGCGCATTTCCGGTGCGCGATAGTATCCAGCCACTACATTTTTCAGATCCCTGTCAAAAAGGGTACGAATTTCTCTCGCAAGAGACCTGATGTCAGGTATGGCTCCAGAAGGTCGGAACGGTTGCTCCCCTGCCCGCACGAGCGGCCCGCGAATGCGATTGATCGCGGCATAGTGTCCCGTATACCAGGCGACACGGGCGGACTGCCCGGCGACATACCGCCATTTTTGGAGATTGGAGATGGTTTTCCCCATCGCACTTCATCCCTTTTTGAACACACCGACGAGTTCAATATGGGACGACCAGAGGAATTGGTCCAGTGGTGTTACTTTTTCCAGTTTATAGCCACCATCCAGCAACATACGCGCATCGCGTGCAAAAGTGGCCGGATTGCATGAAACCGAGACGATGGTTGGCACGATGGAACGTGCGAGTTCTGCCGTCTGGGCGGCGGCACCCGCCCGCGGCGGATCAATCACAACGGCCTCATGTTTGTTCAGCAACTCAGCTGGCAAGGGGCGACGGGCGAGATCGCGGCGCTCCACCACAAAAGGCTTCAAACCTACGGCTGGCCCGTTTCTGCGCACAACCTGTTCCAAAGCCTTGCACTGAGCGCTTGCACCTTCCAGAGCGTAAACCGGCGCACGTCGACCGAGCGCCAGCGAGAAAGTGCCGCATCCGGCAAACAGATCGACAATACTGGCGGCGTCCCCCACCCCTTCGAGAATGAGCTTCACCATTTCGGCCTCGCTTTCGCGAGTGGCCTGCAGAAACGCCCCGGGAGGCAGGGCGACATCAACACCAGCAAAGTTCAGCGTGGGTGTGCGTCGCTCCGCGACAATATCGCCATCCCATGACAGACGGGCAAGATCGGCATCTGCCGCCCCCTCCGCCAGAATTTGCCGCAGCGTGACGTCCAGATCTTTTTTCCCACCGGTGACATCCACATCAAGGCCGGCCTTTGTCATTGTTACCTGAACCGATGCCAGTCCCTTCCGCGTCAATCCCGGCGCAATGAGGTTGGCGACTTTCGGCATGGCCGTTTCGAGTTCATTTGTCATCACCGGGCAATGCTTGACGTCCACCAATGTATGGCTGCCGCGCGCAAAAAAACCAAAACGTACCGTCTTCTTTGTTCGCATGGCTGCGAATACCACCCGACGACGGGTTTCAGGTGCGCACGGATGACAGGGCATGACTTCCGCTTCTATATTCTTCTGCCGCAATGCTTTTTCGACAATGCCCCGTTTCCACTCAAGGTAAGCTCCCGGTTGCCAATGCTGCATTGAGCACCCGCCACACGCCCCAAAATGGGTGCATGGGAAATGCGAAGCCCTGTCGGGTGATGCCGCCACTACCGCATCCAGGCGCACACGCAAGGTGTCGTGCACGTCGCCGGGTTCGCGGGGCTCAGGGATCACTTTGACCCGTTCTCCCGGCAGCACGTAGGGCACATACACTTTCTCGCCATTCAACGTTGCAACGCCGTCCCCCTTCGCCCCGACTTCATCAATCGTCAGCTCCAGTCCTGTCTCTTGTTTCATGGTCGCTGTGCTCCGATGAGAAATTCTTTGTTGCCATCCCCGCCTGCAATCGGGCTGTCGGTCAGACCCAGCACCTGCCAGCCCATTTCATGGGCGAGCCACTGCCTGATGCGTGCGCACACGTCTTCATGCAGAGCCGGGTCCTTAACGATACCGCCACGCCCCACTTTGCCGGGACCAACCTCAAATTGCGGTTTGATCAAAGCAACCAGACAAGCACCAGGAGCTGCAAGGCTCAAGGCCGCCGGGAGTGCTTTTTCAAGGCCGATAAAACTTACATCGCTCACGATCACCGATGGTGGTTCGGGCATGTGCTCGGCCGTAAGCAGCTTGGCGTTCAGGCCCTCCAGTGACGTAACGCGCGGGCTTTGCCTGACTTCATCAGCCAACTGCCCGTGCCCGACATCAACTGCGTAAACGCGGCTTGCCCCGCGCTCCAGCAACACTTGTGTAAAGCCACCCGTTGAAGCCCCGATATCAAGAGCCTGCTTTCCGCTCACCGCGACATTGAAGGTATCCAGACCATGGACAAGTTTCAGCGCGGCACGCGAAACAAATTTGTTTTCCGATGGCGCCAGGCTGATGTCCACATGATCGGGGACCATATGTGCGGGCTTGGCTACAACACAGCCATCGATGGATACATGGCCTGCCTTGATTTCCGCTTGCGCCCGGGCACGTGTCGCGACCAGGCCGCGTGCCACCAGGGCCCGGTCCAGCCGCACAGTCATCCCAGATGCTCTGTCATCAAGGTCACAATTTTACCGGATGCGCCCGGCCGATTTCGCGGGAAACGTCCATCAGCTCTTTTTCAAAGCCGAGGGTCTGAAGTGCTTTCGCGGTAATGTGAGCGGCAGTCAACCCAGCCTCCACATACATGGCTTCCGGCTTGTCGTGATCCTGGAAAACATCAGGCAGACACATGGTCCGAACCTTGAGACCATGATCGATCAGGCCATTTGCGCTCAGAAACTCAAGGACATGGGAGCCAAACCCGCCGACGGCGCCCTCTTCGATTGTAATGAGCACTTCATGTTCGCGCGCCAGGCGAGACAACAAGTCCCGATCGAGCGGTTTAGCGAAGCGCGCATCCATGACGGTCGTGGAAATGCCACGGGCAGAAAGGTCTTCCGCTGCCTTCAGGCTCTCCTGCAAACGGCACCCGAATGAGACCAGTGCGACGCTTGTCCCCTCTCGCACAATACGACCTTTGCCGATTTGGAGCGGCGTCCCGATTTCCGGCAATTCAACCCCGAAACCCTCACCGCGCGGGTACCGGAATGATGACGGGCGATCATCTATTTCAGCGGCCGTGGCGACCATATGCATCAGCTCTGCCTCATCGGACGCCGCCATCACAACAAAGTCCGGCAGGCAGGCGAGGAACGTCGTATCAAACGAGCCTGCATGGGTCGGTCCGTCGGCACCAACCAAACCAGCACGGTCAATAGCGAAGCGCACCGGCAGGTGCTGCAGTGCAACGTCATGAACAACCTGATCATACCCGCGCTGCAGGAAGGTTGAATAGATCGCCGCAAACGGCTTCAACCCCTCTGTCGCCATCCCGGCGGCAAACGTCACGGCATGCTGTTCTGCAATCCCGACATCAAAAGTTCGATCCGGAAATTGCTTGGCAAAGAGATCAAGCCCAGTGCCGGACGGCATGGCGGCTGTCACCGCGACGATCCGGTCATCACGCTCTGCGTGTTTTGCAAGGCTTTGCGCAAAGACTTTTGTATAGCTCGGCGCGTTGGCCGGCGCTTTGGCCTGCGTTCCCGTAATTACGTCAAATTTGCTGACCCCGTGATATTTGTCATCGGAGGCTTCAGCGGGGGCATAACCTTTGCCCTTTTGCGTGACCACATGGACGAGAATTGGCCCTTCATCTGCATCACGCACGTTTTTCAGGACCGGTAGCAGATGATCCAGATTGTGACCGTCAATCGGGCCCACATAATAGAAACCAAGTTCCTCGAAAAGTGTCCCTCCGGTGGCCATACCACGCGCGTATTCTTCTGCGCGACGTGCCGTTTCTTCCAGTGGCTTCGGCAACTTCTCGGCAAGGTGTTTCGCGAAATGGCGAAAACCACGATAGGTCCCGCCCGAGATAAGCCGCGCCAGATAAGCACTCATGGCCCCAACGGGTGGAGCAATCGACATATCATTGTCGTTCAGGATAACGATCAGACGGCTGTTGCCGGATCCTGCATTGTTCATCGCTTCGTAAGCCATGCCGGCGCTCATTGCACCGTCACCTATCACGGCAATGACATTGTTCTTGCCACCTTTGATATCGCGCGCCACTGCCATGCCGAGCCCGGCGGAGATCGAAGTTGAAGAATGCGCAGTGCCAAACGGGTCATAGTCGCTTTCGGCCCGCTTGGTGAAACCTGAAAGACCGCCCGGCTGACGCAGGGTACGAATGCGATCACGACGCCCGGTGAGAATTTTGTGTGGATAGGCCTGATGGCCCACATCCCAGATGATACGGTCCTCGGGTGTATTGAAGACGTAATGAAGCGCCGCTGTCAGTTCGACTACACCGAGCCCGGCACCCAGATGTCCACCCGTTATGGAGACAGCATCAATGAGTTCGGTACGCAACTCATCAGCGATCTGGCGCAGGTCACTTTCAGCATGGGCACGCAGATCTGCCGGGACCTTGATCCGGTCCAACATGGGCGTTTTGCTTTCGCTGGTCACTCTCGTCCTTCTCTGGCGCCACTCACGCCTGATTGTTACCGGCTCCCCTGCCTGAACGCTGCACAATCCTACGCGGATGCGGCATTTTCAGGGCGTGTGGTCATCCCCGTTCTTTGCGCCAGGAAGCTGGCGCACCGCGCGGGCTCCGGTATAGCCCTTACGTTGTGCGGTTTATAACGAAGCTTGCTGCACTGCGCAAAGAGTCTGCCTTTCCATCAAACAAATCAAGATGCTGCACCGCCTGATCGGCGAGCATACGTGCCTGTTCCCGTGCCCGTTTAACGCCCAAAATGCTCACAAAGGTCGCTTTTCCAGCATTTTTATCCTTACCGGCTGTTTTGCCAAGGGTCACACTGTCCCCCTCTTCGTCCAGCACATCGTCGGTAATCTGGAATGCCAATCCAAGGTCATGAGCGTAAGCATGGAGTGCGTGTCGTGCCTCCTTCGAGGCTTTGCCCAAAATGGCGCCGGACTCGCAGGCGTAAGCGATCAACGCGCCCGTCTTGAGTTGTTGTAGGCGGGTTAAAGCCCCTATTTCCAGGGTTTTCCCTTCACTCGCCATGTCGATTATCTGCCCACCAACCATGCCGTGCGCACCGATGGCCTGCGACAAGCCCACGACAAGATCCGCGCGCACCCGGGCGTCATCATGCGTTGCTTCATCCGCCAATATCTCAAACGCAAAGGTTAAAAGCGCATCACCAGCCAGAACGGCCGTCGCCTCGCCGAAGGCCTTGTGCGTTGCTGGGCGCCCACGACGCAAATCATCATCATCCATACATGGCAGATCATCGTGGACAAGCGAGTAGGTGTGAACGCATTCGATGGCTGCCGCCGTGCGCAGCGCCCGATCTTCGCTGACGGTAAAAAGTTTGGCAGCCTCGCATGCCAGAAACGGGCGGAACCGTTTACCCCCGCCCAGAGCGGCGTACCGCATAGCTTCCGCGACCCGACCTTCCGGCCCCGAGGCGCGCGGCAGAATGCGTTCCAGCAAACTTTCCACCTGACTTGCCGTTTTTTCCATGCTCTGGATCATGAGAGCTCCGCGTTCAAGTATTAACCTCCAAGAGGCCTTCAGGACTGTCGGACCATGGGGTCCTGACAAGATCGTCGATCACTCGATATTGGCCGGCTCTGTCCCCACGTCGCCAGAGGCAGACAATGTAATTTTTTCAACCTTCGCTTGTGCTGCCTGCAACCGTGCCTCGCAATGTGCCTTCAACTGGTTGCCGCGCTCGTAAAGATCGATCGACTTCTCCAGTTCGGCTTCGCCCGATTCGAGCTGACGGACAATCTCCTCCAGCTGCGAGAGCGCAACTTCAAAGCTCAGTTTCGCAATATCGGCGGGAATATCTGCTTTTTTTGCGGCCATTCTGTCCTCGGACTTCGGTTATGGTTAATTACCCATTAAGGCCCGCACATGGGCCTGGGCACTTCGGGCAAGTGCCTCCAAGTCATACCCCCCCTCCAGCGTCGAAACAATGCGGCCATCGCACACATCATCTGCAACACGCATGATCTCCCGTGTTGTCCAGCCGTAATCGGCCTCGCGCAGGTTGAGCCCGGCCAGAGGATCATCCGCATGAGCGTCAAACCCGGCTGAAATAAAAATCATGTCCGGCTTGAAGGCACGGAGCGCAGGCAACATCAGATCCCCCATAACATGTCGGAAGTCCTCTCCATCGGCACCCCCCATCAGGGGCAGATTGAGAATATTGCCAACACCGGTCTCAGACGGTGCACCTGTTCCAGGGTAGAGCGGAATTTGATGGCTGGATGCATAAAAAAGATCTGCATCCGCCTCGAACATTGCCTGGGTGCCGTTGCCGTGGTGAACATCAAAATCGACGACCGCAATCTTCTGAAGGCCATGTTTTGCCCGCGCGTAGAGTGCGCCTATTGCAACATTGTTGAACAGGCAGAACCCCATCGCCTGATCGGGCTCGGCATGATGTCCCGGTGGGCGGATCGCACAAAAGGCATTGTGAGGGGTCCCTGTGACCACACGATCCACCGCATGGATTACGGCACCGGCCGCACGCAGTGCCGCCTCACCCGAGCCAGAAGACATGCCGGTGTCAGCGTCAATCCGTACAAACCCTTCTTGCGGCACACGGGAAAGCAGTTCTTCCGCATAAGCGCGGCTATGGACGCGCGCAATATCGTCCAGGCTCGCGCGGGGAGCCTCTTCGCGCATCAGAAACTGAAAAGCTTCCCCCTCCAGCGCATGAAGAACGGCGCGAAGCCTGTCGGCGCACTCAGGATGTCCCAAAGGGGTTTCATGGGCGAGACAGGCTGCATGTGTAACAAGAAGTGTACTCATATCCTTAGTTTCACGCTCTGTCGGTCAGCAATCAAGCGGCAGATTTTTCGTACCAGTCCACACCCTTGTCATCGCGCGTGACCTTGATATCACCCCGCTCGCGCAGGCATGCCAGATGCGCCAGGCTTTCGCCCGTTGCCATGAAGAAAACATCCGGCCCGATCTTGCGCTTGAAAAGCGCCGGGAAAACATCAATCGCCCGTTTAGGCTCGACCAACATTTCGTTCAGCTTCGTCAACCCGTCTTCATGACCCTCAACCAACGCATCCAGGCGACGATGCAGGCCATAGAACGGCTCATTATGCGCGGGCAGAACAAGCGTATCTTCCGGCAACGCCGCCTTGATCTTGCGACAGCTGTCAATCCAGTCCTGCAACGGGTTGGCCAGGGCTTCGGTCGGGTGCAGGCTCACATTGGAGGAGATACGCGGCAGAACCTGATCACCAGAAATCAGGATCTTCAGATCATCGCAAAAAAGACAGACATGTTCAGGCGCGTGACCAGACCCGACAATCACCCGCCAGGTGCGCCCTGCGATGCGCAACGTGTCACCTTCTTTCAGTCGCTTGAAAACATCAGGCAGGCGCGAGATGCGCTCACCAAACCCGCCAAAGCGTTTGGCATAGGCGTCCACTCCGCGTTCGGAGAACCCCGCCGCACGGTAGAACTTCAAGGCGTCCTCGGGGGGCGGGTTGCCGGTGTCCGCAGCAAGCGTTCGACACATGAGATAGTCGGTTCGCGACATTTCGAGCGTCACACCGAATTTGCGGGTGATCCAGCCTGCAAGCCCCACATGATCAGGGTGCAGATGTGTGACGATAACCCGTGTGATCGGCTTACCGCCCAGATGTTCGTCAAATATCTGCTGCCATGCCGCCTTGGTGCGCTCATCACCGACGCCGGTATCAACCAGCACCCAGCCATCACCATCATCCAGCAACCAGAGATTGATATGATCAAGGGAGAAAGGCAGCGGCATCCGCACCCAGAAAATACCGGGGGCCACTTCGCGCGTCTCCCCATGCGCCGGCGCTTCTCCACACGGATAGCTCAGGCCTCTTTCATCCACTTCCCCTAGCGACACATCACTCATAGGATTATCTTCCCAATATTTTGCTTTCGCGGAGTGTGGCCGCGTGTTGCGGTCAGGTCAAATGGCGTTCATGCACATCATGCCCCGAAAGATTGCACATCGAGGGCAAAAAGCGACGCGGCCCCTGCGGTCGCGGGCGTCACCAGGCCTGCACAAAGCGGCAATGTATTTTCGGCAAAAAAGCGCGCCGTCGTTTTTTTGGCAGCCAGATAGGAATCGTCTGGTGTGTCCGCTGCCGCAAGCGCTGCCCGGGCGAGATAGTGTCCCCCTGCCACATTGCCGAAGAGCCGCGCATAGGGTGTGGCACCAGCAAGACAATCATTGGGGTTTTCGCTGATATTCTCCAGCATCCAGTCGGTTGCATCTTCCAGCGCATCAAGCGCATCGCCCAACGCATGGCCGACAATGTTCAAATCCGCATCATTATGCGCGCTCGCTTTTTCCGCCGTCTCCCGAATTTCCGCAAGATAGGTCTTCACCACCTCCCCATTACCAAGGGGCAGCTTGCGGGACACGAGATCAATCGCCTGGATGCCATTTGTCCCTTCATAGATGGGCGTAATGCGTGCATCCCGATAATGTTGTGCGGCCCCTGTTTCTTCGATGAAACCCATACCGCCGTGGATCTGCACACCGATGGAAGCGACCTCGACACCGATATTCGTGCTCCAGCTTTTGGCAATGGGTGTCAAAAGGTCCGCACGGGCCTTGCCTGCGTCACGCGCAGCCGCGCTTGTGCCTGCATGGGCGGTATCGATCGCGACAGCGTTGGCGTAGCAGATGGCCCGCGCCGCCTCTGTCATGGATTTCATGGTCATTAACATGCGGCGAACATCCGCGTGGCCGATAATGGCCCCCATCTCCCCCGCAGGCAGATCCTCCCCCATCGGACGGCCCTGTTTGCGGTCCATCGCATAGGCCAGCGCCTGCTGGTATGACCGCTCTGCAATAGCGACCCCCTGTACACCGACAAGCAGGCGGGCATTGTTCATCATCGTGAACATGCAGGCGAGCCCTCTGTTCTCCTCGCCGATCAAATAGCCGATGGCCCCTTCTTCCTCGCCATACGCCATGACGCATGTAGGACTGCCATGGATGCCAAGCTTTTCTTCCAGGCCAATGCATTTGGCATCATTGCGCGCGCCCAGAGACCCGTCTGCATTCACCAGAAACTTCGGGACGATGAAAAGCGAAATCCCCCGGGTGCCGGCAGGTGCATCCGGCAAACGGGCAAGGACAAGATGAATAATGTTGTCCGTCATATCGTGATCACCATAGGTGATGAAGATCTTTGTCCCCGTGATACGGTACGTGCCGTCGCCCTGCGGAACGGCTTTGGCTTTCAGGGCATTGAGATCGGATCCCGCTTGCGGCTCGGTCAGGTTCATTGTCCCTGTCCATTCCCCGGAGATCAGCTTGGGCAAATAGGTTGTTCGCTGCTCGTCTGTCCCGTGGGCCGTGATTGCCTCAATCGCGCCCTGGGAGAGAATGGGACAGAGGCCGAAAGAGAGGCAGGCCGCATTCCACATTTCCTGCAAGACAGCCGACAGCGCCAGGGGCAGACCCTGCCCCCCAAAATCCGGCGATGCGGCGATTGAGCCCCAGCCCCCTTCCACCCATTGCTGATAGGCCGCCGCATAGCCTGGCGGTGTCGTCACACCTTGTTCGCCAAGGCTTGCGTGATGCGCCTCGCCCGCAGTATTGAGTGGCACAATCACATCGCTCGCGAGCTTTGATGCTTCCTCAAGAACGGCCCTCAACAGATCATCCGACAGGTCTTCATAAGCCCCGTCTTTTTGAAGCGCGTCGAACCCGGCCAATGATTTCAGGGTGAAAGCCATGTCCAACACGGGGGGGCGGTAGGTCATGTGGATGTCCTTTTTGCAATTAGCCTTGAAGAAATGCGTGCAACGGGTGAGCGCGTCCGGTTTTTACTGTATCCTGCCGCCAAGTCGAACCCCCAAATTTCTCAGGTTTTACCTACATGAATGAAAGTAGTACCGACAATCGCCGCACGGCCCTTATAACAGGGGCTTCGGCGGGTATCGGGCGAGAGATTGCCCTGATTTTTGCCGAAAACGGTTTCGATCTCGTCCTTGTTGCGCGACGTGCGGAACGATTGCAGGCATTGGCGCAGGAAGTGCAGGGAAAATTTGGCGTTCGAGCTGAGATTTGTGCGATGGACCTGTCTGATCCCGCTGCTCCTGCCCGGTTGGAACAAGAAATGATGCAACGCGGCCTCCATATCGATGCGCTCATCAACAATGCCGGATACACGGTCACCGGTCATTTTCGTCACACTGACTGGACAGCGCAGGCAGACCTTATTCAGGTTATGGTCACCTCATACGCGGAGCTTTGCCACAGGTTCGGTCCCAAAATGGCTGAACGCGGCTATGGACGGATCATCAATGTGGCCTCTCTTGCCGGGCATCTTCCGGGTGCGGCGGGTGGCACGCTCTATGCCGCGTCCAAAAGCTTCATCATCAAAATGTGCGAAAGCCTGTCTCTGGAATATGCCAATGACAACGTACATGTAACCGCTCTTTGCCCGGGGTTTACCTATTCCGAGTTTCATGATGTTGCCGGCAATCGCGATACGGTCTCCAAAATGCCTTCCCTGCTCTGGATGAACGCTGACATTGTGGCGCGCGAAGCCTATGATGCCGTCATGCGCGGCGACCCTGTTTTTATCAACGGGCGGGCGAACCGGCTGGTGGCACTCTTCGCCCGGCTGATGCCGCAGGTACCCTTGCGCAAACTGATGGCGCGGAACGAGCGAAACGCGGTTGCCCGTGACACGTAAGCTGTTTCAACCGGATAGTGATATGCTTGATCTCGCGGGTGCCGCCTTGCGCGATGGGCGTCTCGTTGCGTTTCCCACGGAAACGGTCTACGGGCTCGGGGCAGATGCAACCAATGACAAGGCGGTTGCGTCAATCTTTGAGACGAAAGGTCGCCCCAGCTTCAACCCCCTCATTGTTCATGTGGCCAACGCGAGTGAAGCAAGACGCTATGCCGAGATTGACCAGCGGGGCGACGCGCTTGCCGCTGCTTTCTGGCCCGGCGGGCTGACCCTTGTTGTTAAACGACGGGATGATTGTGCGCTCTCCCTGCTCGTCAGTGCAGGGCTTGAGACAGTGGCGCTTCGTGTTCCCGATCACAAGATTGCACAGGGTCTGCTTGCGCACGCCAACAGGCCTATCGCAGCCCCGTCCGCCAATCCGTCCGGGCGCTTGAGCCCGACCGAGGCCATCCACGTGCAGGAGGGGCTCGAGGCCGCACCGGCACTTGCCTATATTCTTGACGGAGGGCCCTGCTCGCTCGGCCTTGAGTCAACCGTTGTCGGCCTGCCGGCAGACGGGCCCGCAACGCTTTTGCGACCCGGAGCAATTGCGCGAGCAGAGATCGAGGCCGTACTTGGGGAGACATTGGCGGAACCAGCCATGGCCGGGGCACACGACGGACGTGCATCGCCCGGCATGCTCACCAGCCATTACGCACCCGACGCACCGATCCGCCTGAATGTTACCACCGTGCATGATGATGAACTGCTGCTTGGCTTTGGCGACGTGGAATGTGCTCTTAACCTCAGCCCCGACGAAGACCTGACGGAGGCCGCAGCTCATCTTTTTGCCATGCTTCGATTGCTTGACGCGCGCGCAAAGGCAAGTGGCGGGCGAATTGCCGTGAGCCCCATTCCCAGTCTCGGGCTGGGGGAAGCCATCAATGACCGGCTGGAGCGCGCGGCGGCCCCACGCGCCTGAATTTTCTCAAGGCCGCCAGATTGGCGTCAGGCTGCCAGGTCCGGCCCGATCAGAATGGTGGGGATCCCATGTGTCTCCGGTTTGATCGTGGCAACCATGGTGCCTTTCTTACGTCCACGCGTCACATCGGACATTGTCGCGCCTGCAGCCTTCAACCGGGCCTGCATGCTTTCAACGTTCGGGCAGCGATAGGCCATGCCCCACAGATTGTCTTCTGTCGGTTGTTTATCCTTGGCGATTGGGGTGATGATTTCCAGGGTGATCCCCCCAAAACGGAAAAAGAGCTGCCGCACCCCCCATTTTTCGATCGTGTGGTCCAGGGCCAGCCGCAAACCGAGCTTGTCCTTGTAAAAGGTAATGGCCGCGTCGGGCTCTGGTGTTTCAATCACCACATGATCAACTGTTTCTGCGGCTTGCGCACCTGTGACACCCGGCGCCAGGGGCGAAAGAGGCAATGCCAGGCGATCAGCTTGTTCAATAATGAACATGAAGAGACCACCCGTCTCTTCCGGCTTCAACATAATGTTGCGCCATGCCCGCGTCTGGCCATCTGCATCGGTCCCGCTGCCGGGCAATGGATCTGTCGGGTTCAGCCCTTTGCCGCGCAGATATTTTACGCAGAGATCAGCGTTTACCGTGCCGAAAGCCAGCCCGAGCAGACCTTCGCCGCTCTTCTCCAGCTTGTTGCGGATAATATCGCCAAACGGCCCTTCTCCCGTTGCCTCGACAAATTCGAGATAGGTATTGCGCAATCTGTAAATAAGGTTGGCGGAGCCCAGACCCGGATGCTCGCCTTTCCAGGTCGGCAGCCGCCCAAGAATGCGCGTGTATGTTTGCTCGGCCTGTTTCAGGTCCCGAACGGCGATAAGAATATGGTCAAGAATGTCTATCATCGTTCAAATCTAGTCTGATGGTCCGGTGCCGCCAAGGTCGTATTTGCGCCAAACTGGTGGCATGTTTGCTAGATTGCAATCTGTCTTTACGCCGTTCCATGGATGCCATGCCTTATTCGACCATTTCTCCCCCGCCTGCGCTCGCCGATTTCTCTGACCTTGTCAGGCAGTTTCATGTCCCCGGTGCCAGCCTTGCCGTTCTACACGGAAACGACATTTACGAGATGGCCGCCGGCGTTGCCAACCTCAACACCAAAGTGGAAGCAACCCCCGACACGCTCTTTCAAATTGGCTCCATCACCAAACTGTATGTGAGTTGTCTTGTTCTGCAACTCGTTGATGAAGGCAAGCTTTCGCTTGATGACAAAGTGCAGAAATATCTGCCAGCATTTTCGCTTGCTGACCCGGCACGGGCTGCGGCGGTCACAATCCGGCACCTTCTGACCCATACAAGTGGGATTGATGGCGACTACTTTGTCGATGCCGGCCGTGGCGAAGACCGTATCGAAAAGTTTGTTGATATGCTTGGAACCCTTCCAAGCCTTCACCCGCTCGGCAGTCATTTTGCATATTGCAATGTTGGTTTTGTTGTCCTGGGCCGCGTTCTGGAAATTGTGTGCGGCGAACGATGGGACAAAGTAATCCGCAAGCGGCTTATCAAACCACTCGGTACACCAGCTTTTTCCACCTTGCCCGAACAAGCCATGCGCTTTCGCACCGCTGTCGGCCATCTTGGTCATGGGCCTGATGGGCTTGCCGTAACACCCCTTGTCTATCTGGCACAATCGAACGCGCCGGCCGGCTCCATGTCGATGGCGTCCGCGCGGGATGTTGTTACATTCGGCGATATGCTGATGCGGGACGGCATCGCTTCCAATGGCACACGCCTGTTGAGCACCGGCAGTACCCGGGCCATGCGTGTGCCGCACATGGCTTGCCCACCTGGCGGCCCGCTGGATGCAATTGGATTGGCTGCCTTTCTCTGGCAATGGGATACTGACACGTACAATGTCTTCGGCCATGACGGATCAACGATCGGACAGGCCGCGTTTTTACGTATTCACCCGGAAAGTGGAACCGTTTTTACGCTCCTCACCAATGGTGGCGATGGCAAGGGTCTCGCGCAGGTTCTACTGACCCGCGTCTTTACCGCCGCTGCCAACGTCTGCCCTCCAACAACCCCAGACATTCTGCCGAGCAAGGGCAGCCTTGAACCTTATGTGGGTGTCTATGGCAAATCGAGCGAGACGGCGCAGATATCGCTCTCACAGGGCAAGCTCTTTGCGCTCATCCGGCCGAGTGCCGCCTATCAGGTCATTTCAGGCGGACAACAGATCGAGCTCCACCCGGTTGGCGAAGGACGTTTCATCGGCTATTCAAGGGGTATGACGCAGGCGGTGAACTTCAACTTTCTTGACCCGGACGCCCATGGACACGCTACCTATCTATATACAGGTGCCCGTCTGTTTACACGCGAAGAGGAGGCGTCATGACGACAGATCCGCTCATCAATCGTTTGCGCGAAATTGTCGGCGATACAGCTCTTCTGACCGCATCAGAGGACATGGCTCCCTATCTGGAGGAAAGACGTGGTCTTTATCACGGCTATGCCCGTGCTCTTGTGAAGCCGCGCACCGTTGCGGAAGTTTCAGCGGTCATGACACTGGCCTATGAAAGCGGCACCCCTGTTATTCCTCAGGGCGGCAATACGGGTCTCGTCGGTGGGCAAATACCACGGGCTGAAGACCATGGTATCCTTCTCAATCTGTCCCGCATGAACAATGTCCGTGCCGTTGATGCTGCCAACAACACAATAAGCGTGGATGCCGGGGTGACACTCGCCGATGTCCAGCTGGCGGCGGCGCAGGCAGACCGCTTCTTCCCGCTCAGTCTCGCTTCCGAAGGCACATGCCAGATCGGTGGCAATCTTTCGAGCAATGCCGGGGGGACAGCGGTTCTGCGCTATGGCAATGCGCGCGACCTGGCACTTGGCCTTGAAGTCGTGCTTGCCGACGGGCGGATATGGGACGGGATGCGCGGTCTGCGGAAAGACAATACAGGTTATGATCTCAAGCAGCTCTTTCTGGGGTCTGAAGGCACGCTCGGTGTCATTACGGGTGCTGTGCTGAAACTCTTTGCCCGCGCCCGCTCCAAAGCAGTTGCCTTTGCCGCTGTTCCCTCTCCCGCGGCAGCCGTTTCTCTGCTGAGACTAGTTGAAGATATGAGCGCGGGCGCTGTCACCAGTTTTGAACTGATGCCGCGTATCGGGATCGAGATGGTCACAACCCATGTGCCCGGCACCCGTGACCCGCTCTCCACCGCGCACGAGTGGTACGTGCTGATCGAGCTTTCATCGGGTGACGAAGGTGATGTGCTGACCGCCAGGCTGACTCAGATTTTGAGCTTTGCCATGGAGAAGGCACTCGTTCAGGATGCGGCGATTGCGCAAACCGACACACAGGCCAGAGACTTCTGGCATCTGCGGGAGGCAATGTCTGATGCACAGCGGCACGAAGGGGGCAGCATCAAACATGATATTTCGGTACCCGTGTCCGAGATCGCAACTTTCCTTGACCATGCGTTGGCCCGTGTACGGGCGGCAATGCCGGGCATTCGCCCTGTTCCCTTTGGGCATATCGGCGATGGCAATATCCACTTCAATCTAAGTCAGCCCATTGGCATGGAGCCCGCTCATTTTCTGGATCAATGGAACCATTTCAACGATATGGTCCACGATATCGCGGTCGGGCTCGGCGGGTCCATCAGTGCGGAACATGGTATCGGGCAGTTGAAGCGGGATGAACTTTCGCGTCGCAAGTCTTCCGTCGAAATGGACATGATGCGTGCGCTCAAAACCGCCCTTGACCCCAAGGGACTCCTGAACCCGGGGAAAATCCTGAAAAACAAGTGAGACCCGTCTCAGGCTTCCTTCGGTGATTCCAGCATGACATTGTTGTTGGACGCTGTCGGCGTCGGTTCATCCGCCATCAGGAACTCACCAATCGGCAGGTTTTGCGCGGGCACAATCAGCACCTTGTCGATACGCGGTCCGTCCATGTCCGCTACTTCGAACCGATAACCGTTCCAGGCAAAATAGTCACCCTCTGTCGGCATCTTCTCAAACCAGTGCAGAATAACCCCGGCAAGGGTGTTCACATCACCCGTTTTGTCACCGGGCAAATGGGTGAGCATCAGCAAACGCTTCACCTCATCCACCGAGACAACACCATCCACGAGATATGAGCCATCCTGACGCTTTACGATAGCGGTGTTGTTGGTCATCGCATGGTCTGATGTATCGCCCACGATGGAGAAGAAAATTTCGGCCATCGAAATGGTGCCGACAATGTCCCCGTATTCATCGACGATGAACGCCATGAACTTGTTTTCAGCCTGCAACAAGCTCAATGCCTTCAACACGCTGGAGGTGCGGGGAATGTAGAGCGGCTTTGTCATCTTTGCGAAGAGCGCATCATTGTTCGCGTCTTCGATATTGGAGAAAAGATCCTCCATGCGCACCATGCCAATGGTGGGACCGTCGCTGCCCGCACGCACCGGGTAGCGCTGGTTTTCGTGAATTCGGATGGTCCGCATATTCTCGTCAAAGCTGGCCTGGGTGTCGAGCCACACTAGTTGCGTGCGCGGGCGCATAATTTCACCGACACGCATATCACCCATACGCAGAACCCGGTTCACAATATCACGCTCAACACTGTCAACAGCGCCGGTTGCGACACCCTCTTCCACCAGATGGCGGATTTCTTCTTCCGTTACTTCCGGCACGCTCTGGCCGGCAGCGCCATAGGCCTTCAACACGGCCTCGGTTGAATAGGAGAGCAATGTCACCGCAGGTGACAGGGCTTTGGTCACAGTCACCATGGGGCGCGCAATGACTGCGGCAATCGCCTCCGGGTTGGCGAGCGCAATGCGCTTGGGCACAAGTTCCCCCACAATCAGGGAGAAATATGTAATCGCAACAACCACAAGCGCAAAGGCGATTGGTTCAGCGTATTCGACAATCTCCTCGATGCCGAGCCCGACAATCATCTCCGCCACAGGGGCTGCCAATGTGGCGCCACCGAAAGCACCGGCGAAGACACCCACCAGCGTGATCCCGATTTGGACAGTCGAGAGGAAGCGCCCTGGCTCCTCGTTCAGCTCAATCGCTGTTTCGATACCACCTGTCCCGCCCTGGCCTTTTTCCTGACGGCGGGTCAGGTTTGCACGCAACCGCTGCCGCCGTGACGACACGATCGCCATCTCGGATAAAGAGAAAAAACCATTCAGACAAATGAGAACGGCGAGAATTATTATGTCGGCTGCCATGACCTCTCCAGACTGCGATAAATAGTATATCGCGGTCTGCATTCAAGCGGAATCGTTTGGGGACCAGTTTCTTTGTACAAATATCGGGAATGCGTCATTCAGATCACAATGGCCCAACAGCGGATCATAAAAGGTTCAATTGCTTCTTATCGTTCTTTTTGGGCTGTTTTGACGCCAATTTGCGGCTTTCCGCGTCCGGATTAACGGGATCGAGCAATGAAGCCCCCTCTTCGCCGGCTTTGTTGACCCGCGACGACACGGGTTCCGCCACCAGCAACTCGTTCGATGCGGGCCGCATAAGCGGCTCCATATCGCGCGGGCGAGCTTCCTCCGCGCCCAACCATTTGTCCCACTCGCTTTGCGGCAGAATCACCGGCATGCGGTGATGGATGGGTTTCAAGGTGTCATTAGCCACCGTTGTGACAATGGCACAAGAATCCAGTTCAGACCCATCCGGTGTCAGCCAATCCTCCCATATTCCCGCCATTGCAAACGGTGCATTGTCCGGACGATGAATATGAAACGGCTGCTTGCCGCCCGCGCGCGCCTGCCACTCGTAAAACCCATTGGCCGGGATCAGACAGCGACGATGCCGAAAAGCCCCACGAAACGAATGCTTCTCCTCGATGGTTTCGGCTCGTGCATTGATCAGGACTGTTTTGGGCATTTCCTTTGACCAGGACGGTACAAAGCCCCACCGCACAAGCCTGAAATGGCGTTTTCCACTGATTAGATGAACAATCGGGACAGGTTGGGTTGGTGCGATATTGTATCTGGCAGGAAAATTGGGTTGTTCAACATAGTTGAAGAGACGACGGAGCTCTTCCGGTGAAGTTGTGATGTTGAAACGGCCACACATAAAGACGCCTGACGAGTGAAATATTGCCTGTCTGATTTGCCATCAAACTAGCCTATGTTGTCAGGTCGGCCCAAATCATTGCTTCGTCAAATCGACTTGAGGAACGGCATGCGCTAGGGTGCGCGGCTTTTTTAAACAAGACCTTTGCAGGCCCATGTCCAAATTTCATGCTGAGCCCTCTTCAGATCATCCCGCCCCCGCGGACGCGCTGCTTGTTTCGCTGCGTGATATCCACATTCGTCTGGGAGACCGGGATGTGCTGGAACATGTGAACCTCTCCATCTCGCCCGGTGAAATTGTTACCTTGATCGGTCCCAATGGCGCGGGCAAAACCACGTTAGCGCGGACACTTCTTGGCATTTTGAAGCCAGTCAGTGGACAGGTGCACCGCAAGACCGGGCTTAAGATCGGCTATGTCCCGCAGCGGATTGAACTGGAGCGTGCGCTCCCGCTCACCGTGCGCCGCCTTCTGGGCCTTACAGCCCGATATACCGAAACCGCGATGATTGAGAGCCTGAAGGAAGTGGGGGCAGACCATCTGATCGACCGGCAGGCGTCCGAGCTTTCCGGCGGCGAGTATCAGCGGGTCCTGCTGGCGCGCGCCCTGCTCGGAAACCCCGAACTTCTCATCCTGGATGAACCCACTCGCGGGATCGATTTTGCCGGCCAGAGCGCGCTGTATGACCAACTTGCGCATATCAGACGGGACCGCGGGACAGCGATCCTGCTGGTCTCCCACGATCTTCATGTGGTGATGGCGGCATCAGACCGTGTCATCTGCGTGAACGGTCACGTCTGTTGTGAAGGAACACCGGAAGCGGTTACAAGCGATCCGGCCTATGTCGCCCTTTTTGGGCCGGGACACACCGAGTCGCTCGCGATCTTCAAACATCACCACGATCATGTGCACGACCTGTCCGGCGACGTGCATGATCATTCTCACGACCCACATCACACACATGGGGGCGGGTCAAATGTTTGAAGAGTTTTTCATTCGCGCGTTTCTGGGCGGGCTGGGCGTGGCTCTGGTCGCCGGCCCGCTGGGTTGCTTTGTCGTCTGGCGCCGCATGGCCTATTTCGGGGATGCGCTGGCACACTCTTCTCTTCTGGGTATCGCCCTTGGTCTTATTCTGGGACTTGACCCCACGCTTGGTGTGCTTGCAGCAAGTGTGGGGCTTGCCATCATTTTCACCTATTTGCAGACGCAACAGCGTTTCGCTGCCGATACCGTGCTGGGCCTTCTTGCGCATTCCGCGCTTGCACTCGGTCTTGTCGCTCTGGGCCTGATGGAAAATCTGCGCGTGGATCTGCTGGGTTATCTTTTCGGGGACGTACTGGCCCTCTCGTGGAACAATGTTTCGCTGATCTATCTGGGGGCCGTGTTGGTATTGACCGGTCTTGTCCTTGTCTGGCGACGATTGCTCGCTGTTACGGTTGATCCGGAGCTTGCGCAGGCGGACGGCATCAGTCCGTTTCGGACCCGCCTGTTTTTCAGTCTTCTGCTCGCAGTGACCGTCGCGATGGCCATGCAGGTCGTTGGTGTTCTGCTGATCACCGCGCTTCTCATCATTCCGGCCGCAACGGCCCGTCGGTTTGCGTCCACGCCTGAGCAAATGGCCGTTCTCGCCGCCTTTGCCGGGGCACTCAGTGTTGGATTGGGGCTGTTTGGCTCCTTGAGCTTCGATCTGGCGTCGGGCCCCGCGATCGTTGTCGGGGCTATGGGACTTTTCCTGGTTGCCAGTCTGGTGAACCTGGTTCAGGCCCAAAGAGCGTCAAAAACCTGACGGATACGTCATTTTTCTAGGAAAACTGGGGGTTTCTCGTACCTTCATCCCGCCTGTCGCGCAACGAAATATCAAGGTCTGCCGCGTAAAACTGGCAAGTGTGTGATTGTTCAACTATGGGGCGAACGGGGGACGCGTGGCGGAAACCGGAACAAAATCGCTGACGAAAACTCAGGAAGTCCGGATCCAGACCATCCGAGACGATATTGAACGACCAGCGGATGGCATCGGCTTTCCGCGGACGTTGCGTCGTCTCGTGGAGGGAAAGAACATCCATACCGACACGTTGCTGGCTACAGATTATCTCAATCATTTCAACGAGATTGTCATGCTTCTCGAAATTGTGCCGGATATGCCTGAATGTCTGGATGACGCCCTGGAGTGGCAGCCAAAAGCTTATGAAGATCACTTCGCGGATTCCACCTTTCAGGACAAAGCTCTCGCCGCTTTTGCGTATGAGAATGCACCGCGCCGCTACCGCGAACCGTTTGATCAGCTTGTCGCACAGATGGACCATACCGTTCTCACCACGCTCACGCGCATTCAAGACGCAATGAAAACCGAGGACCTTGACCGGGTTCGCCACATTGTCGCAACGACATCCAAAAAGATGCAGCGCTATGTGGATGTTGCCAGCGCGGTGATTCACGGACGCGCCCTGACGTCCGGGCAGGACGAGATTGATGCGATGCTGGCAGAGATTGAAGTTGAAACCAGCAACCCGGCTTCAACATCCGTGCAAACCACAGCGCCCGAGCCTGCCCCGGCGGAAAGTGGTGCGGGTGCCACACAGGACGATGTTGACGCCCTGTTCGACTGAGGCATCCTTGCCTTGACGTGTTCGCAACAACGAAGAGAGAGCTCGTGCAGATGTACGGCAGTGCTATAGTGTGCCCATCAACATTCCAATAATGGGGAGACACATGGCTTACAAACCTTTTGATCTTACAGGCAAAGTGGCGCTCGTGACGGGCGGCAATGGCGGCATTGGCCTTGGTATGGCAGACGCGCTTGCGGCATCGGGGGCTGATGTTGCGATCTGGGGCACGAATGAAGAAAAGAATGCGAAGGCCGCCGAGGCCCTAAAGGCACATGGCACGAAAATCATCACACGGCGGGTAGACGTATCGAACGAGCAGGAAGTTGTGGACGGCGTCCTCGCCACGGTGAAAGAGCTGGGCCGTATCGACAATGTCGTCGCCAATGCCGGCATTGGCTTCGGGTCGCCATCCTTCGTTGATATGAGTACTGACATTTATCGCAAAACGCTCGCTGTCAATCTCGACGGTGTGTTCTGGACACTGCGCGAAAGTGCGCGCCATATGGTGGAGCGTGCGAAGGATGGAGACAAGGGTGGTTCACTCGTCGGCATTGCTAGTCTCGCAGCCATTGAAGGGGCCGCACGCAACCAGGCGTATGCCGCGACCAAGGGGGCCGTCATCTCCATGATCCGTGCTTGCGCCAGCGAGTATGGCCGTTACAACATTCGTGCGAATGCCATTCTGCCAGGCTGGATTGCGACCGACATGACAGCCAACGCGCAAGCGGCCCCTGCCTTTGCTGAAAAAGTCATCCCGCGTGTGCCTATCCGCCGCTGGGGCGAGCCCGCTGACTTTGGCGGCATGGCGGTCTTCCTTGCAAGTGACGCTTCATCCTACACGACCGGCACAACGATGATCATCGATGGTGGTTATTCCATTTTCTGATCTGCCAGTAACGCACAAGAGAAACGCCGCTCCCCCACGGGCGGCGTTTTTTTGTTTCGGCCCGTTTTATGCAGCTCTTCGGGCATGATTATAGATTATGTGCGAAATCGGCAGCAAAAGCTCATCAACCTGTCCTCTATTGGAACAATCGAGCTGGGTCGTGCCATATTGGCGGGGGCGGCGGTGCTGCTGACCCTTCTGGTTCTCATGCCTGCGGCTATGGGAGCAACCCGCAGCACCGCAAGCGAGGCTGATCTGGTTCGCCTGTCGGAGATTCTGGGGGCGGTCCATCACATTCGCGAGGTCTGCAATGCGAATGAAGGTCAATTGTGGCGCGGAAAAATGCAGGAACTTCTCAAACTCGAAGCCCCGGATGCAGCGCTTAAAGAATTGCTGATTGCCCGCTTTAACCGTGCTTACCACCAATATCGGCTCGCCTACACCCGTTGCACCGGCCAGGCGCGAACAGATGCCACCCGTTTACTTGACGAAGGGGCTGCACTGACGGAGCGCCTTGCCGCCCGGATCCGCGGATAAGAGCTGTTTTTCAGAAAAAATCCGATTTTGAGCATGATACGTTAACCTTTGCCTGAAGTTCTGGGAGGACAAAGCGCCTGCATGTGTTAAAAGGGGGGTCTATCGCCTGTCTCAAATTGAGACGCGCGCTTGGTTCCTATGTGTGGTCGGGACGGACCACCAGTTCAAGAAAGGCCTTAGCCTTCATGGCCGACACCCGCGACACGCCTCTGGATGCTCTCTCTGATGATGAGGAATTTGACTTCCCGCTGCCAAATGATGATGAGCAGCGCCGGATTGCGCTACAAATTTTCCTTGATGCTTGGGATGATGCGCTCGCCGAGGGCGTAGATCCTGACGTCCTCGCCAACACGGCGATCTTTGCCGCATTCTCCGACATGGTGGAGACGTATGGGGAAGAATCAGTCGCGGAGTTGGCGGATGGTCTGCGTGATCGTGTGCGCCAGGGCGAGTTTACGCTCAATCAGACGCGCCACTAATCGGCCTTCAATTCCACAAAAAGGGCGGCTCTTCGATCCTGTGTGATCAGCGAGAGCCGCCTTTTTTGCTGCGTTATTCAATAAGCTCGGATCAAGAGGCTCAGATCACCGCCTCAATGAGGTGAGGCCCCTTTTCCTTCATGCAGGCTGCGAACTGTTCCGCAAACTCTTCTGCTGTTTCCGCCCGCATTGAGTTCACGCCCATACCGCGACCAAGTTCAACCCAATTCAGTTCCGGGTTATGGAGATCAAGCATTGATAGCGCTTTCGGGCCCGGATTTTCTGCCCCGACCCGCATCAGTTCCACATTCAAAATCGCGTAAGACCGGTTGGCAAAAATGACGGTCGTCACATCCAGCTTTTCGCGAGCCTGCGTCCAGAGTGCCTGAAGCGTATACATCGCGCCCCCATCGCCGTGGAGGCAGACCACTTTCCGGTCCGGGCAGGCAACAGCCGCACCGGTTGCGAGAGGAAGACCCTGCCCGATTGCGCCCCCCGTCAGAGACAGATGGTCGTGCGGCGCAGCTGTTGTGGTGTAGATCGCTGGCCCGATGCCACTGGTGGCCGCTTCGTCCGAGATGATGGCCCCTTCCGGTAACAGCCGGGCGATCACTTGTCCTGCTGTGAAACTGTCCAGTTTGCCATTTGGCAGATCCGGCAGTTCCAGGCTGGCGACATTGATGGGTTCCTTCGGTGCGCCGAGCGCATCCGCCAGTGCTTCCAGCGCCGCCGTCGCATCTTCATGTGCATGTGCCAGATAAGCGATGTCGCAACCATCCGGCGTCAACCAGCTTGCCTTGCCCGGATAAGCAAAGAATGACACAGGGGGCTTTCCGCCAGCGAGAATGAGCTGTTCTGTTCCCGCCATGGTTTCTTCTATCTGCTCCGCAAAATAGGGCAGACGATCCAGCATCACCCGTCCTGCACCCCGCTGGAGGCGGGCCGTGAACGTGTCGCACATCAACCGAACACCCGTTGCAGCCGCTATGCGCCCTGCTGCCTTAAGGCCACGTTCCTTGAGCGCAGCCCCTCTAATAAGCAGCACCGATTTTTTTCCGCTCTTTAGCAGTCTGGCAATGCGATCAACCGTATCGCCGGAGACGACAGCGGGGCCCGCATTTGGCAATGCGGGGGCTGGCCCATCCGCATCAAGCCAGGCTGTGTCCGCGGGCAGAACAAGCGTAGCGATCTGGCCCGGGGCTGACATCGCCGCCTGCACAGCGCGTGCACCGTCTGCTGCCACCGTTTTGGGAGAGGCAGATGAGTGATACCAGCCCGACACTGGCGAGGCGAAACCTTTCAGGTCAGAGGCGAGTGGTGCATCATATTGCGCATGATAGGTTGCGTGATCGCCGACAATGTTGACCAGCGGCGTTTCAGCACGGCGCGCATTGTGCAAATTTGCCAGTCCGTTAGCGAGGCCCGGCCCCAAATGCAGGAGGGTTGCAGCCGGCTTTTCGGCCATGCGGCCATAACCGTCCGCAGCACCGGTTACGACCCCTTCAAACAAGGCGAGAATGGCGCGCATGCCATCCACCTTGTCGAGAGCTGCAACGAAATGCATTTCGGATGTGCCGGGATTGGTGAAACAAACTTCAACACCTGAATCAACAAGCGTGCGAACCAGACTTTCAGCGCCGTTCATGCGCATCCTCCTATCATCAATTGTCGGCGTCTGACGCTACGCCCGACTTGTTTATTCGCTTTTTGCAATAATGATATTCTATAGCCACGATCTTACCAAGATCAGCCTCTCGGTCCTATGGGATCTGGCCAACTTAAATACGAACCTTGAGCAGGTCAGAGTGACAGCCAAAGCCGCAAAAGATGGCGGCGTTCGGCAGGGTCACCATGGTCTTCATATTCCGTCCTTGCGTGCAGGTTCGTGTGATTGGACAGAAGCTGTATGGTGCCGGGCTCAAGCTCCATATCCAGATATAGATCCGGATCACTCGCAATTTCCTCATATCGATCCAGACACGCCTGTTCCTGTTGCGAAAAAGCCGGCACGTCCGCGTGGCGAACGGCAGAGCGGAAATAATCGGCATGATAAAAAGTACGCAGTTTACCGTCCGCATATCGACAAGGCGGGATCGGCACAGCCCCCGACGCCCCTTCCCTCGTCTCGTTGCGCGAGTCGAGATAGAACGGTTCGAACAGGCGGGCGGCAAGCGCCGGCTGCTCTGCAACCAATCGATTGAAAACGGACACCGATGACACAATGCGGCTTTTCCCGCCGGTTTTTGCCTTTTTCAAGCAAAGGAGTCCGACGACATCGGCCGCATCACAATGATAATCAATGTTGGCTGATGTCTGATAGAGACGGACCATCGGGTCTGCCTTGCTTGCGTGGGTATCGCGAACATGACCGAGCAGGTCTTCATTCGGGTTCTGCCCGCCAGGTCGGCCAAGGTGGAGACCGAGACACCAGAAGAACAATGCTGCTTCTTCCTCACTCCACCGATCCACCGGCACACCGCGGACGACCTGCAGCCCGAGGCCCTCTTTCAGTTCAGTCCGCCATCGGGCAATCATGGGCTCCAGGCGCGGTAGCGGGAAGTCAGCGGCAACCATGTCTTTCTGCGCCTTGCCTGTTTCTTGCGCAAATGCCAACGCGGCATCAAGCTCAGCCACTTCGTCGGCGGAAAGCGAATAAGCCATGTCGGCTAACCGCGGCATGTCTTTGCCGACCCAGGCTGCCGGCACGTCCAGAGGCCGGGTCAGCGCCGCTTCATGCGGGCGATCAAAATAATGCAGCGTCTGTTCCAGAAACGACCTAAAGCCCTGAGTCATGTCATTTTCCCCGTTCAACTTATTTGGAAAACATTGTTTTCCTTTTTTTAGAAAGCTAAACTCTGCCCATGCAAACAGCAAGTAAAAAGACGCACATGCCAGACGACAAGCGCCAGCTCTCCTCTGCCAAAAGGGAAGCCATTCGGCGTGTGATTGTGGACCTGTTTGCGGGCGCGCTTTTTCACGATGTGGGCATGCGTGACATTTGCGAGCGTGCGGGCGTGACCCCCAAAACCCTCTACAAGCATTTTGGCAACAAGGATGCTCTGCTGATCTGCGCGATTGAACCGGACATGCACCGTTTAACGGCCAGTATGGAGGCTGCTTCCCTCACCGGCGGAGGTGTGGCTCAGCGGTTTAGCGCGGTTGGACGAGCCTTCTTCCGCTTCTATTTTTCACATGTGCCCATTGCGCGTATTGTCTTCCTCAACATCCCTTCCGCCTACTTTGTCTCGCAACCGGACTTCATTCAAAGCGATCAGCTGGCTGTAATGAAGAAGCTTGTGGTCGAAGGACAGAAGGATGGAACAATTCGCGGTGACATGGCGGCCGATCTTCTGGTTGAGGCACTGGCCGGGATTGCCATGCGCACCATGTTCCGGCTGTTGACAGCGTCGACGCTGCCAGACCCAGACCAGGCGGCAGCAGATTTTGCGTTGTTGACGGGACCACTTCTCATCGCCCCGTCATCGCAGCCTTCAGACAGGTAGTTATCGCAGAACACGCTCACCGGTTGCCGTGTAGGCAATGATTGATGCAGATTTCACGTTGGCAGTCGCGATGGCCTGTGAGAAGGCTTCGTCGGGTACCTGTAAATGGGTATTGAGTGCGTCCGCACTTTCCCATTTCTCCAGAACGTGCATCACGTTTGGTGCCCCGACCTCGATGGCAAAGCTGTAATCGATGCAACCCGGCTCTTGTCGGGTCCGCTCCATGCGGGCTCTCAATGCTGCCGATACCCGTTCGATATCTTCGGCTGTACCTGTTTCGATCTTTCCATTGACGATAATCATGAGAACGCCCCCTACCTCTGTCTGAGTTCAGACCGCAAGACGTTCCACCACAAGGCGCACGAGCACGGCCAATCCAAACAGGAAGATGATACCAGCAGAAACCTGATTCAAGATGACGAGTGCGTTATCTGTCATTCGCTCCCGGAAACGTGAGGCAATTGAACAGATGATCACCCACCATAGGGCCGAACCGCCGATCACGGACGCCACCAGAATGCTGGCGCGCACGTAGTCCTCATCACCGATCGCAAAATCTGCAATACCGCCGAAGATCGCAAGAAATCCCAGCATGGTTGCTGGGTTGGTGATGGTCAGGACAAATGTTGATACCACGACCGGCATCAGTGCACCGAGAGAGCCTTCCGGCAGTTTGGCATCAAGGCTTGGGTGGTCAAACCAGGTTCGCACGGCAAGCCCGATCAGAAAAAATCCGCCAACCAATTGCAGCCATAGCGCATAGGTTTGCACGAAAGCGATTGCTGCCGTGACTCCAAAGGCGGCCATAATGGCAAATACGCCATCACCGATCGCCGCACCAGTGCCGGAGGCAATACCGTTTGCCATCCCAAAGCGTAAAGCCCGCCGAATACAAATGAGGTTGACCGGGCCAATGGGGGCCGCAACAACAATCCCCACGACCAGACCACTTGCGACAAGAGAAAGAAAATCCATCAACGCTCCGGCTTCATCCTCTTATCATTTCAACGACTGTTCGTGTCATTGATGTGTCGTTGCCCTAAAGGACAACGACATCGTTTCCTGCGGGCTCTGCGTAGAGCTTTTCCACCAGATCAGCGCGCCGTGACAAGGCTGTCGACTGATTGATGTAACCTTTATCTGTCAGTTCGCCCTTGTCCACACTTGGTGGCTCCACCATCAACAGAGCGCGTTTCAGCCGTGTGCTGGACGCCGGGTTTTTCTGGTTATGAGCACGTAACCCTTCAGCCAGGGTTTCCAGAACCTTCGGGTGGCGGACCAGCTCTTCAACCGGCAGTTCCGCCTCACCTGCACATTTTCGACAGGCCGGTACGTTCGGAAAACCGAGGATGCCAATATATTCCCGGTCGAGCCCTGCAACGAGAACATCTTGCAAAAGCCCCTTCCCGCTCTCAACCGCCTGCACCCGCAAACGACCGGCGCTTACCCAGGTTCCTGTTGAGAGTTTAAAATCTTCCACAACACGGCCGTCAAAAACGAGCCCTTCCGACGGATCGTCCGGATTTACAAATTTGGCGGCATCGCCCAGCTTGTAAAATCCTTCTTCGTCAAACGCTTCCAACGTCTTGGCTTCGTTTTTGTAGTAACCCGGTGTAATGCAATCGCCCTTCACCCGGACTTCGAGCTTGTCACCGGTCGGGACCAGCTTGATCTCGATCCCGGGAAGAGGCAGGCCCAGCAGCCCCATCCGCTCTGTCGCCCAATGCACATTCATGATGGTTGGTGCTGTTTCTGTCGCGCCATAGCCGGAGGAGAAGATAAACCGTTCACCAACTGTCTGCACCGCCACAGTCTGCAACCGATCATAGAGGTCCTGAGCGAGCGCTGCCCCACCGTAAGCAAGAAACTTCACTCTCGAGAAGAAATTCCTGGCCAGCACTTCATCCTGCTCCAAAGCTGGAACAAGCATGCCGTACGCTGCAGGAACATTTGAATAGGTTGTGGGCGCAATTTCGCGGAGGTTCTGAAGTGTTTCTTCAAAGCCGCCCGGCACCGGACGCCCCCCATCGATATAAAGTGTTCCACCGGATGTGAGGAGATTGTTCAGAACGGCGTTGCCCCCAAAACAATGGTTCCACGGCAGCCAGTTCAACAAAACCGGTGGTTCTTCATTTTCATCTTTGATGATGAGATTTTCGCCCATGACCGAGTTCACACACTGCATACGGTGTGTGGTAATGACAGCTTTCGGCATGCCGGTTGAGCCGGATGTGAAAAGGTATTTTGAGACCATATCCCAATTGAGGTTCTTGTAACTCTCCTCGACCGCATGGGTGGGGACCGTTTCAAGCAGATCTGTATAGGTGACATCACACGGCCCCTCGCAGGCAACCACCGTGATCCCCGTCAGGTCGAGAGCGGCCAGTGCTTTTTCAAACGGACGGGTGTCCTGCACAAAAACCATTCTGGGTTGAATGAGATCAAAAACATATTTGAGTTTTTCGTGGTCACTGCTCATCAGCGAGTAGCTGGGGGACACCGGCACCGCGGGTGCACCTGCCAGAATTGCACCATACGTCATGAGCGCGTGTTCGATCGAGTTGCCCGAAAGAATGACGAGCGGATTTTGCTGATCCATCCCTTTTTGCAGCATAGCTTCCGCCAGTGCATTGACGCGGGCATTGGCCTGCGCATAAGTCACAGTTTCCCAATCACCAAATGCCTGGCCCTGCTCCGGGGGTTTACGCTTGCCTAGCCAGATACGGTCCGGCCGCTCGCCGGCCCATTTGCGCAAAGGCTCAATCATGTTGGAAGCTGGATCACCGATCGGGTGTGGGTTCCGCAGCACCATGCTGCCGTCTGCCCGACGATCAATATCCACGCGGCGCTCGACATAGTTCACGTGTCGGAAGGCTGGCATGTCCATACGTCTGTCTCCTTCCGGCACGTTATGCGTTTACATCAACAACAACACGACCACGCACCTGACCTGCAAGGATCTGCGGTGCAAATGTCGCAACATCGGCAAGACCGATTTTTGTTGTCATCGCATCAAGTTTTGCAAGATCGAGATCTTTCGCGAGACGGTCCCACGCTTCCTGGCGCCTTGCTTTTGGTGCCATCACGGAGTCGATGCCGATCAACTGGACACCGCGCAAAATGAATGGCGCCACTGATGCTGGCAAATCCATACCCTGTGCGAGACCGCAGGCAGTGACGGCGCCACCGTATTTTGTCATGGAGAGTACATTGGCGAGTGTGTGAGAACCAACCGCATCCACAGCACCAGCCCAACGCTCTTTGCCCAAAGGGCGCCCTGGTTCAGACAATTCATTACGGTCAATAATGTCCGCTGCACCCAACGCCTTCAGATAGTCAGCCTCGGACGCACGACCTGTTGATGCGATCACGCGGTAACCCAGTTTGGCGAGCAGTGCGATTGCAACGGAGCCCACGCCACCGGCGGCACCGGTTACAAGAATATCACCATCATCCGGTTTCACTCCCTGGCGCTCCAGTCCCAGCACGCTGAGCATGCTGGTGTAACCGGCTGTACCAATGGCCATGGCGCGCTCTGGTGAAATGGTGTCCGGCAAGCGTACAAGCCAGTCTCCCTTGACCCGCGCCCGTCCGGCATACCCACCGAAATGTGTTTCGCCGACACCCCAGCCGTTCAGCACAACCTGATCGCCTGCTTTCCAGTCAGCGTGTTCGGACTTGGTGACGGTCCCGACAAAATCGATCCCGGGAACAAGCGGCCAGGTGCGCACGACAGGTGCCGCGCCTGTCATCGCCAGGCCGTCCTTGTAGTTAATCGTCGAGTAAGAGACTTCGATCGTTACGTCTCCTTCCATCAGATCATTTTCTGTCAGATCGACGATGGCCGATGTTTGACCTGAGTCGGTTTTGGAGACCTGGATCGCGCGGAATGTATCGCTCATGTTTCGTCCCTGTTTTTCTGCGTTCTGGCTGTTTTCGGCCCTTTTTGAAGCGGACCACGCCATTTTCGCGTGTGTTGAATAGGTGTTGGCGCTCAACCCACCCTAAAATACGCGCGGGGTCAAGCGACCGCGAAGGAAAAGCGGCCTTCCGGCCATTTTCCCTGATTGGCTGATTTCCTTGAGACACGTGACCACTCCGTCACGTGGATGGCCTCACGCCCCTCTTGGCAAGGTGTCCACAAAACGGATCGGCTGCCCTTCTGCCGCGCCGGGAATTTCGCCTTCCCACATCGCGCGGCGTCCACGCACAATGGTGCCGACCGGCCAGCCCGTCACCGTCATCCCATCGAAAGGGGTCCAGGCACTGACGGACGCGATCCAGCTATCCTCAATCTTGCGGGACTTTTTCATGTCCACGATTGTCAGGTCCGCATCATAGCCCACCGCCAGCCGTCCTTTGGCGGACAGGCCGAACACGCGATTGGGTCCATGGGACGTCAGGTCCACAAAACGCGCCAAAGACAGACGCCCTTCGTTCACATGGTTGAGCATAATCGGCACCAGCGTTTGTACACCGGGCATGCCGGAAGGTGACTTTGGATAGGCTTGTGCTTTCTCCTCCAAAGTATGGGGTGCATGGTCTGACCCGATAATATCAACAATCCCCGCCGCCAGACCACGCCAAAGCCCTGCCCGATGACGAGCATCGCGAATGGGCGGGTTCATCTGCGCACGTGTACCCATTTCTTCATAACAGTCCGGAGCAGCCAATGTGAGATGCTGCGGTGTGGCTTCGACGGTAGCGATATCCTTGTTTGCAGCCAGAATATCCATTTCGTCCGCAGTTGTGACATGCAGTACATGAATACGCTTGCCTTCTTCCCTGGCCAGGCGCAGCAAGCGATTGGTGCATCTGATGGCCGTCTCCTCATCCCGCCAGACGGGATGGGTCAACACATTGCCTGTTTCAGCAAGCTCTCTACGCTCACGCAGGCGATACTCATCTTCAGAATGCACAGCCACGCGGCGTGAGACATTGCGCAGAACCGCGCGCACATGATCGTCATCGGGCACCAGCAAATTGCCGGTGGATGACCCCATGAATATCTTGACACCACAGCAACCTGTCTCTCGCTCAAGGTCGCCCAGTATGTCCGCATTTTCTGTGGTGGCACCTGCGTAGAACGCAAAGTCACACTGCATGCGATTGCTGGCCCGTCGCACCTTCTCTGCCAATGCGGGTGCGTCAGATGTTGGCGGTTTCGTATTAGGCATTTCAAAAACAGCCGTCACACCACCGAGCACAGCAGCCCTGCCGCCTGCTTCAAGGTTTTCCTTATGCTCAGCACCCGGCTCCCGCAAATGAACTTGCGTATCCAGAACACCGGGCAATACGTGCAGGCCGGAGACATCCACCCGCTCACCGGCGCTTGCCTGAGACAAATCACCAATGGCGGCAATCCGCCCGTCCTTGACACCGACATCACCCAGCCCTGTGCCGTCATGATTGACGATCGTGCCGCCCGCGAAAATCGTATCAAATGTCTGGCTCACGCCTTTTCTCCTGATTTTTCTCTGTCCGATTGAGCAACGCCATGGCGGCTTGTTCCACCGCCTCTACCGTCAGGTCTGCCATCTCGCTTGCTGGCGAATGAAAATCATAGTCCGGATCGGCCATGATTTGCGCATAAGAACGCGGTCCACGCACAAAAGATGCATTCTCGCCCCATGGGGCATAAAGGTCATCGCGGGTTGGACCAAAAAGGCCAAGTGTTGGTGCGCCTGCTGCCGCGGCCAGATGCATCAGGCCAGAATCATTACCGATGAAGAGAGAGACACGCTCAAACTGAGCATAAGTGCTGAGCAGTTTCGCCCCAATTTCATCAATCAGTTGATCCTTTGGTACACGGTCATAAAACGCCTGCACCTGTTCTTGTTCTCCGGGGCCGCCCGTCAGCAAGATCCTGGCCCCTTCCAAAGCGCCTCCTTTGCCGGTCAGCCTGAGGGCCAGGTCGAGATAGGCTTCCACCGGCCACATTTTCTTGGGCCAGTTAGCTGTTGGCCCTACTGCCAGCACTTTCTCCCCCGTGGGCAGGCGCTTTCTGGCAGCCGCTCGTTCCAGCTCACTTGGCCACAAGCACGGAGAGGGCGGCGGGGTCAAGCCCATCACACTCCCAATGTGTTCAACACGCGGCCGCGTGTGATCGGGACGCAAAACATAACGCTTACGGGTCCATAGTATGTAGGCCGTGGCGGACCCTCGCAAATCCACAACAATGTCCCACCGGGTGGTAAAAACCCCGCGCAAGAGACGTAACCAGTGTTTTCCCCATTTCTCCTTGCGCATGGTGTGGACTTTGACCACACCGGGTGCCCCGGCAAACAGCGGCGCGGCGACCGGACCGCACGCGACCGTGATCTCGGGGTTGTCATACGCTTCCGCCAGATGGCCAAGCAGTCCTGTGGACAGAATGGCGTCGCCAATCCGGTTCGACGTGATGAACAGAGCCTTCATGAGATTTGGTCCGATGTCCCGTGGTACCTCACTTATAGGTGGCTCCACGGCACCTGCCAAGAGGGAGACAGAGAGGCAGGTACCCCACCTTGTCCGGCCAGAAGCAACAATGATCGGCTTGAGTGAACGCTGACGCTTGCGGGGGGCGTCATTGAGCCCTACATCTATGGCCTTGTAAGAATGGTGCAAGACAGAGGGTGGTCCAATGGCGCACAAGTGCCTCTTGCCGGATAGAACTGTTTTCGCAATCAGCGGGCCTGATGCGACTGATTTTCTGCAAAACCTGCTTACCAACAATGTTGAAGCGCTGGAAGACGGGCATGCGCAATACACGCTTCTGCTGACACCGCAGGGGAAATATCTGTTTGATTTTTTTCTACTGAAAGATGGGATGCGGTTTTTGGTCGACTGCGATGCAGATGCCGCGCCGCAACTCCTTCGGCGACTGGCATTCTACAAACTTCGCGCCAAAGTGGATCTCACGCTTCTGGGAGACGAATGGTCCGTCGCTGCGGGCTGGTCAGACGATGACAACCAGTCACTGCCCGCCCGTCCCGACACGCGCGAAGGGTTTATTTTTGCAGATCCTCGTTTGCCAGCACTGGGTTACCGGTTTCTATTACCCGAGAGCGACGCCGTGCCTGCATTGTCCGCTTTTACTGGCGAAGATGCGACACCTGCTGACTATGACCTGTTCCGGCTGCAACTTGGTGTGCCGGCCGCCGCGGACCTGCACTCAGAGCGTACGTTTCCGATGGAAGCAGGTCTCGACCTCCTGCACGCTATCGACTTTCACAAAGGTTGCTTTGTCGGCCAGGAAGTCACATCGCGCACCTATCGGCAGGGGAAAATCCGCAAACGTTTGCTCCCGGTTCGCACCGCTGGAAAGATGCCGCCGGCCGGTAAAATTATCATGGCGGGGGACAGACAGGCGGGAGAAATTCATTCCGCACGCGGGGCGCAAGGTCTCGCGTTACTGCGGCTGGACAGGTTGAACCAACCGCTCGACGTTGATGGTACGGATATCGACTATCTCTGGCCGCACTGGCTCCCGATGCTTGAGGGGGCAGATGACGACAATGCATCGGACGAAAACACATGACACTCAAGCGCTGCAGCTGGCCCACAGACGACCCGATCTATCTTGCCTATCACGATGAAGAATGGGGCGTGCCTGAATGGGATGATCGTGCGCTGTTTGAGAAATTACAGCTCGACGGATTTCAGGCTGGCCTTTCCTGGATAACGATCCTGAAGAAACGGGATAATTTCCGTCGCGCGTTCGATGATTTTGCCCCGGAAAAGATTGCGCGATACAGCGAGAAAAAGATCGAAAAACTGCTTCAGGACGAAGGTATCATTCGTCATCGTGGCAAGATTGAAGCCACGGTCGGCAATGCCCGAGCTTATCTTGAAATTATGGAAACGGACGGCAGTTTTTCAGACTTTATATGGGACTTTGTCGATGGCACGCCGGTGCAGAACAAGTTCAAGTCCATAAAGGACGTACCCGCGCAAACTGAAATGAGCCAGAAGCTCTCCAAAGAGTTGAAACGACGCGGTTTCAAATTTTGTGGACCAACGATTGTTTACGCGTTTGCACAGGCTGTGGGCATGGTGAACGATCATTTTGCGAGCTGTTTTCGCCATCACGAATGCGCTGCACTGGCTGATCGCGGCAAAAAATAGTCTTCAAGGTCGCGGGCCCCCGCTCAGGGCACGCACCAGTTTCCGCCCCACCCACTGTCGGCCTCAAACCTGAACGCCGCCCGCCGATTCTCACTTCCATCGAGCAAAAGCCATTCGATTTCATCAAAACGGATCCGGATCGCGGTAAAATGATGACGCCCCTGGCGCAGTCTGGCTTCATCAGGAACTATCGCGGCGACGTCCGCTGGCAACCCGGACGCCGGGTACTTGATGCTGCTTCCCGGCCCTGCTTCCGTGAGATAAGCTCGGCGGCTGGACCGGCTTGCCCCTGTCCATGCGTCTTCCGCATAGACATCATCCTGATGCAGGGAAGCACAGCCTTTCAACTGAACCTGTACATTCGCCACCTGATCGTTGAAGACCAGCATGACGTAGGGGTATGCGCCAATTTCTTCCACTTTTCGGGTGCGGCTGTCGGTATGAAGGCGAACTTCCCGTGCCTCAAAATCCACGTGTCGCAAAATCAGCGCCCGCGCCGACGGCTTTCCCTCACGGTCAACACTCGCCATGATCGGTAGTCGAAAGCCATGACCATTGGCAGTTAAACCAGCCTCCAGAAGCCTGCGTATGTGGGCCAAGACGGTTTGCAAATCGTCCATCTTTTTATCCAACGCGCATTTTACCTTTCGGAAAATCAACCATTCCTGACGGGAGTTTGCCAAAAAAGTAGCCAGTTCCCGCCCGCTCCACTATTTTCGCTTTTATAAATCAATTCCAACGTGCCGTACGGGCCGATTTGCTGACATTCAGTCCGGATCCCCGAACAGGCAGACAAAACAGGTGGGCAGCGTGGCAAAAGTCGTCATTAGTGGAACCGGGGTTTTTACGCCCCCTCATTCAATCAGCAATGATGAGTTGGTGGCATCGTTCAACACTTATGTCGAAAACTTCAATCAGACGCACAAGGCTGAGATTGAGGCAGGAACTATTGCGCCACTGAATCCGTCCAGCAGCGAATTCATCGTCAAAGCGTCCGGCATCGAGAACCGTTATGTGATGAACAAGGAAGGGATTCTCGACCCGGAAATCATGTGCCCTCGCCTGCCGGAACGGTCTAACGACGAACCTTCCATTCTGGCAGAAATGTCAGTTGCCGCGGCCAAGCAGGCAATGGCGCGCGCCAACAAGACGCCTGAAGATATTGATGCCGTACTTGTCGCATGCTCCAACCTGCAACGTCCCTACCCCGCAATAGCTGTCGAGGTACAGGAATTGCTGGGTATCGAGGGTTTCGGTTTTGACATGAATGTTGCCTGCTCATCCGCAACGTTTGGTCTGAAAGCCGCGCATGACATGGTCATCAGCGGCGGTGCGGATTGCGTCATCGTAGTGGATCCGGAAATTTGCACCGGCCATCTCAACTTCCGTGATCGCGACAGTCACTTCATCTTTGGCGATGTCTGCACAGCCATTGTGATTGAACGTGATGACACTTGTACAGTTGGCGGTGCCTGGGAAGTGCTGGGCACGAAACTGATCACCAAGTTCTCAAACAATATCCGCAACAATTTTGGCTTCCTCAACCGGACTGCACCAGAGACGGCGCAGGATGCAGACAAGCTTTTTGTTCAGGAAGGCCGTAAAGTGTTCAAGGAAGTTGTGCCCATGGTGGCGCAGCTCATTCTTGACCATGTCGGTGAGAACGGGATTGATGCGACTGACCTTAAACGCTTGTGGCTCCATCAGGCCAACAAGAACATGAACGATTTTATCGGCAAGAAAGTCCTGGGACATGAACCCAGCGAAGTGGAATCCCCCAATATCCTTAAATATTACGCGAACACGAGTTCTGCCGGTTCCATCGTCGCCTTCAACCAGTTCAGCGATGATATGAGTGAAGGCGATATCGGCGTCATCTGCAGCTTTGGTGCAGGCTATTCCGCCGGCAGCGTTATCGTTCGCCGTCTGGCTGCATAAAGCCTGGATCTTGCGCCGGATTTCCGGTTCAGCCCTTCAAGTAGGGCTGAACCGAAACAATCTGGAAGGTGACAAGATCACCATCTGCTTCCTTGACAGACAAATATTCGCCCACCTCAAGCTTGTGCTTATCCAGCTTGAAAAAAGGCTCATTGTCGTCGGTGGTTGAGGGATCATAGTCGATCACCCATCCTTTACCGATATGACGCAGCGTGCCCCGCTCTTCCGGCTCATTCGCCCAAAAACGGCGCACCCAGCAATCCTTGGCATGTGCCTTCCATGCTTCCGGATCAAGCAGACTGTCCCCATCCAGCGGCGCAACAAAATCATACCCATGCTTGTCACTTCCATTTGGAAAGACTTCACTTCGGGCGGCGTTCATGTGGATACGGAAAAGAGCCATCGAAATGTCCTCGCTTAATTTTGTTGCTCAAACGGTGTGAAAGTCAGTGTGCCATCAAGACAGGTACACTGGCATGGGCCCGGACGTGACGGGTCGCCCCCCCAAACAAAAACTCGCTAAGACGGCTGCGACCATAACCACCCATCACCAGCAAATCCGCCCCGGCAGCTGCAGCTTCCTCAAGTAACACCTCACCGATCGGACGTCCCATTGCCTCCACGGTGCGGCTTTCCGGTTTGGCACCATGAAGGGCCAGATAGGTTTCCAGCATTCTGGTCGCGTGGATATCATCTTCGTCTTCATCGATCCGCAAGATGGTGACCTTGTTTGCGCGCTGGATAAACGGGATAGCGGCGGAGACAGCCGCGGAGGCTTCCATACTGCCATCCCAGCCAATCACAATGGAGGTACCAATGGATTTCGCCGCCGCCTTGGGGGCGATCAGCACAGGGCGATCTGCGCTCAGGAGCGCGGCTTCCAACGCCTCTCCGCCCGCGATACCATCGCTTGCGTCAGCGCCGGCGAAGACAACCAGATCAGACAGGCGACTTTCCTCAGACACGACAAGGTCCTGGCGTCCCGTCACTTCCATAAAGCGGACCGACGGCAGCGGAGAAGTGCCAGAGACAACAGGCAACCCGGCCGCCTGTGCACCATCCTCAAGATTTTTCAGGGCTTTGGCGGAAGCAGCATCTGAGCCTTCCTTCGCCGCCTGCAACAAGTCTTCAATCACCTGCCCGGAGACACCATCTCCCAGATAGGGCAGAGCCTCGCTTGGATCCGGTCGCACAAAAATGGCCTGCGCCTGCGCACCGAACGTCTTCGCGATGGCAAGAGCTGCATTTAAAACCAGCTTGTCCGTGTCTGTCCCTTGTACGGGGGCGAGAATTTTCCGAATAGGCATTGGCCGACCTCCTTTTGCTATTCACTTAAGCAAGCCTACATGCTTGGAGGTCCAACGCCCATGACACAGATCAAATATTATCGCCCGGACCCCGCCTGTGGACGTTTTCGTTCCGACCCCAACAGGAAAACCGGGCATCCCGCAGCGATTGATAATTTTGTGACACTCTCGTCCTGCGAGAAAATGGCAGAACTGGCATTCACGATCACAAGACTGGGGGCCAATTGACGCACCAGATCGACGACATCAGCCAGACTGCTCGCCCCTGTGCGCAGGGGGATGAAATTCATACCCGCACGGTCTGCAAGGTCCTGGGCCATCGCACAGCAGGCCTCACCGCGGCTGGTCATGTCGTCCAGCGCCACCAGCGTGCCACGGGGCACGGTGTCTGTGACGCGACGGGTTGCACTCCCTCTCGCCCCTCTGCCCGTCAAAAGAACGTCAGCATGAATGTCGGCTGTTGCCGCGCGCACAGCCCGTGCCAGTTCACCAACAGGGGTCAAGCGCGCACCCGGATTAAGGACGACGACATCTTCCTGCGCCGCTGCCTCCAACATCGAAAAAATCGGTTTTCCCCGCCGCACCTCGAACGACCAGGCCAAACCAGCTGCACTGGCAGCGGCGGCAAATGCCGTTTCCGCCTGTTTGGCCTGCGCCTCCCATTCCCGCTCCAGACGTCCGCGTTCGAAGGGTTTTACTGTTCCCCCAAACGATACTTCCGAAGCAAAGGGAAGGGCGACCAGATCCATCAAAGCCTGATTTTCCACGAAACAGCCTGCAAGTTTTGCATGGAGGACACCGGCCATGCGTGCGGCAAACTGGATGGCTTGAGGCTCAGGCGTAAGTGTATCGGCTTCCACAAGGATTTTGTGAGCAGACTGCGGTTCTTCTTGTCCGCTATCATTGCGTTTTTCCGGTTCCTCACTCATCCGCGCCGCCCCCTGTCACCTGAACTGAAGGCTCTCTGGGTCTCCGCAAATTTTGTGAGCTGGACTTCCACCCTTTCAAAGACGGACCCGTCCGGGAACGCACCTCTTTCATCGCGCAGTCCCGCCGGGCGACCCATCATGAGCTCAACCGCCTCTTCGATCGTTTCAACAGGAAAAATATCAAACACGCCACGCTCCACCGCATCGACGACATCGCGCCGGAGCATCAGATGCTTAACATTGGCATGGGGGATCAGCACTCCCTGATCGCCGGTGAGCCCGCGCCGGGCACAGATATCAAAAAAGCCCTCTATCTTGTCATTCACTCCACCGATCGCCTGTATCTGACCAAACTGATTGATCGAACCGGTTATCGCAAAATTCTGCGCGACAGGCAGTTTGCTCAAAGATGATAAAAGCGCAATCAGCTCAGCGGCCGACGCACTGTCTCCGTCAATGCCGCCATAGGATTGTTCGAACACGAGGGACGCAGAAAGCGAGAGTGGAATGGACGTCGCAAAATGGGCAGACAGAAACCCGCTCAGGATCATTACACCCTTTGAATGAAGGGGACCGCCAAGGTCCACCTCGCGCTCTATATCGACCAGGTTTCCATTGCCCATACGTACGCGCGCGCTAATGCGACTGGGACGGCCAAAACTGGCCTGCCCCAGGCTCAGGACGGACAATCCGTTCACCTGCCCGACCACCTCGCCTTCGGTATCAATCATGATGATCTCGCGGGTGATCGTCTCCAGGCTTCGCTCCCGCAAACGGTCATTGCGGCTGATCCGTGCATCGACGGCTCTTTGCACGTGACGCGCGTCAATCGCGGAGGCTGCTTCCTGCCGTGCGTAAAGATCAGCCTCCCGAACCAGATCCGCCATCGGCTCCAGTTCGAGGGTAAGTTTTTCAGCATCCTCGGCATACCTTGCGCTCTCCTCGATGACACGGCCAAGCGCATCAGGCGTTAGATGCAGCATGTCTTCTTTACGACAGATTGTCGCTATGAGCCCCGCATACAGAAGATCACTCTCGGCATCACGATCAATCTGATCATCAAAATCAGCCGCGACTTTAAACAGATCCCCAAACTCCGGGTCCGCATCCGCCAGCATGTAATAAAGCAACCTGTCACCGAACAAGATGACCTTTACATCCAGCGGGATCGTGTCCGGCTCCAGCGACACGGTGCTGACCAGGCTGAGATAATCTCCCGGTGTTTCCAGAGCGATGCGTTTTGTACGCAAGGCCCGCTTTAACGCATCCCACGCGAGAGGCTCGCGCAAAATGCGATTGGCATCAAGCAACAGGTAACCACCATTAGCACGGTGAAGCGCGCCTGCCTTGATCAGACCAAAGTCCGTGAGAAGGGCCCCCATCTGGGATACATGTTCGATACGCCCGATCAGGTTTGTGAAGGTTGGATGTTCTTCGACGATCACGGGCGCGCCGCCACCGATAAAATCACTGTCGGCATTGCCATTTTCGGGCTCTCTTTCCTGCCCCGCCCGATTGTCCACAATCACGTTCACCTGATAGCGACGAAAGAGATCAGCACTTCCCATGCCCATCGGGCCGGATTGTGTTTGCAGCGCCGCCTGCTCCTCTCCATCCAGAGTAAACAGTCCAATATTCTCGACAAGATCGGCTTCAAGCGTATCCAGCCAGACGCGTACCGGCTCGTTTCCTTCAAACAAAGCGGCCAGATCTCGTATGGAACGACCGACAGCGTTTTCCGAGACCTCCCGGTTCAGCTCCCGCACCTGCTCGCGACGATCTTTTTCCCAGCCGGGGACGTGCTGGAAAATCCGCGCCAGTTCCTGCTCCAGCTCGCCGATTGTGTTCTTGATCCGCTCCCGCTCTTCGTCGGGCAATTTGTTAAACTCATCCGGCTTCATCACCTCACCTTCGCGCAGCGGCGCAAAAGCAAAACCGGAAGGTGTCGACAAAAGTGTGATATTTTTGGCCTCTGCCCGAAGGCGTAGTGTTTCGAATGCCTGGCCCTGATGTTGTGAGTATTCAGCATCAATTGACATCAGGCGCTTTTTATATTCCTCGCTTTCAAGAATAGCCGGGATTGCCCCTTTAAGATCATCAATGAGTGCGGCGACACCATTACTCAGCAAGGCCGCCCGCCCTGCCCCCATGCGCAAGACGATCGGCTTGTTGGGGCTTGAAAAATTGTTCACATAGGCCCAATCGCTCGGTGCAGGTTTAGTGCTGGCGACTTTTTCCAGATACCGCGTCACGGCTTCGCGCTTGCCCGCCCCGGATGGGCCCAAGGCAAATATGTTATAACCCGTCCTCGCCATCGCGACTCCGAACTCAATCGCTTCCAGCGCGCGTTCCTGTCCTGTCAGGCCCAGCGTGTCCGGCAATTCGGCTGTGGTTGTGAACTCGAACTGTGAAACATCACAATTTCGGTAGAGTAGGTCCGGGCTCAGCGGTTCAGGTTTTTGCACAGGGCTCATTTCTCTGTTCGTGCCTTCTTGAGGATCTTGATTTGCTGCTGTTTGATGCTCTTCATTCCCTAACAAAAGATCAAGGCAGGCATAGACCGAAACCGCCTCTGTCAGCTTGTCACAAATCAAAGCGCAACTACAAGAAGAGCTCACTCGACATTCGCTGATCCCGTCACTAGGCTTTCGCTTCATTTGATTTTAGGGACCGTGTGCTGCATGCCTTCACCCAAACAGAAGCCAACCAGCCCTCGGGCGTGGCAGCGCATGCTGTCCGGGCGGCGGCTGGACCTGCTTGACCCTTCTCCACTCGATGTGGAGATTGAGGACATTGCTCACGGGCTTGCGCGGGTTGCACGCTGGAACGGGCAGACCACAGGTGACGAAGCTTTTTCCGTGGCCGAACATTCTGTCCTGGTCGAAGAAATCTGCGGGAAGTTCCGTCCTGGCTGGCCTGCACGATGGCGGCTTGCCGCCCTTCTGCATGATGCACCTGAATACGTGATCGGTGATATGATCAGTCCCTTCAAAGCGGCACTCGGATATGATTACAAATCCTTTGAGCATCGACTGGAAAAGGCGATCCATCTGCGATTTGGCTTGCCGGCAGACCTGCCCAAGAATGTCGAGGCGCTGATCAAGCGAGCAGACCATGCATCTGCATTCCTGGAAGCGACACAGCTCGCCGGGTTTGCCGATCAGGAGGCTGCAAGCCTGTTTGGACGACCTAAGGGGCTTGTCCCCATCAAACTGAAGCCACTCCCCCCTGCTGTTGCCCAGGCCCGGTTTCTGAAGCGTTTTACTATCCTGTTAAAGGAAAAAGACGCGAAATAGTCCCGTCACAAAAATGCCAGAGAATCACGTAAGCTGGCTTCCAACCATCCAACACTCCACCTGCTGGAGATATCGGGGCTCAGGGTTGGGGTCCCTCGCCCTTGCACAAGCCACCCATCAAGGAGACAGGCACTCATGCCGTCCGCAAACAGAGGCCTCCCAGACCGGCACAACAAACCAGTTGTGATCGACCTTAACGCAGCCATTGTGCGCGTTGCTGACGGGTCGCCCGAAATTCTGGCTGTGCGTCCCTCGGGGGCCAAAGACGAGGACCCTGCGGTCTGGGATGCACTTCCCTTCGGCCCGTTTGATCCTCTCAAACACCGAACGATGGAAATCGGGTTGAGAAGCTGGGTGCAGGAACAAACACAGCTTAGCCTGGGCTATGTCGAACAGCTTTATACTTTCGGCGACCGCGGGCGCCATGCACAGGAAGTGCTGGACGAGATTGAACACATAGTGTCTGTCGGCTATCTCGCACTGACCCGGGGGGGCGAAGAGCGCGACGGCGTGTTCTGGCGAAGCTGGTATCAGTATTTCCCATGGGAAGACTGGCGTGACGGCAAGCCCGCGATCATTGACCGGGTGATCATGCCACTTCTGACTGATTGGGCCGCAAGAAAACCTGACCCAACAAGCGATGAGTTATCACGCGGGCGGCGCGCCGACCGGGTCCGCTTCATCTTCGGGTCTGATGACGGGAACTGGGACGAGGAAACCGTGCTTGAGCGATACGAGCTGCTTTACGAAGCCGGGCTTGTGCGCGAGGCCGCACGTGACGGGCGGTCCAATGCGATTGCCCTGGGGCGTGCAAACGATCCTCAACTCGGCCTTCCAATGCAACATGACCATCGTCGCATTCTCGCCACCGCGATGAGCCGCCTGCGTGCTAAGCTCAAATACCGTCCCGTTGTGTTTGAGCTGATGGATGACACTTTCACGCTCTATGAACTACAGCGCACCGGCGAAGCACTGCTTGGTCTGCATGTCCATAAACAGAATTTCCGTCGGTTGGTTGAAAAAGCAGGTCTGGTGGAAAAAACCGGTCGTATGAGCACCCGCACCGGCGGCCGACCGGCAGAACTCTTCCGTTTTCGGCGGGAAGTTTTTAGCGAACGCCCCGCTCCCGGCCTCAAGCTTGCCCCCACTAGAACGCGTGCAAACACCTGATTTTGTGACTGCTTCTTGTGAAGATCTACTTTTTTCAGGGCTCTTCATTACCGCCGAAACTGCTTGACCTCGGTAATGCTCAATAGTAGCATAAGCATCAGATCGGCTTTGCCGGTGTTTTTTGACCCCTACTTTTGCTCAAAATGAGCAAAAGAACGAAAGGAGGCATCCATGACTGCCGACCTTCAAATCGAGACACGTGTCCAAACAGCGCAAAGCCTGCCCGCGTACAAACCGCTTGAGCGCCCTGAACTGGAGTACACGCCGGAGGTTGCCCGTGAGATGGCGCCTTACTACGAGCGGGTCAAGAATGTTATCCCACCAGTGGAGTGGCCTTTTTTTGCGCCTTACGTAAAGGCGATTAATGATCTGAAGAAGGAACGCAACGCCGTCATCCTCGCGCATAATTACATGACCCCCGAGGTCTTTCATTGCGTAGGGGACATTGTCGGCGACAGCTTGCAGTTGGCCCGTGAAGCCGCAAAGACGGACGCTGACGTTATTGTCCAGTGCGGTGTGCACTTCATGGCCGAAACGGCCAAACTGCTGAGCCCCGAAAAAACCGTTCTCATTCCCGATGCCGGTGCGGGCTGTTCGCTCGCAGAATCCATTACCGGCGAAGACATTCGCAAACTCCGGCTGCAATATCCCGGAGTGCCGGTGGTGACATATGTCAATACATCAGCGGATGTGAAGGCGGAGACGGATATCTGCTGCACATCATCAAATGCTGTGCAGGTTGTGGAAAGCCTGGGCGTACCTGAAGTAATTTGTCTGCCGGACGAATATCTGGCGCTCAACATTGCGCGTCAAACCAATGTGAAAATCATCACATACAAGGGTCATTGCGAAGTACACGAGCGTTTTACACCGCAGGAACTTCGGGACTATCGCGCCGCTCACCCCGGAATTTCGATCATTGCACACCCTGAGTGTCCACCGGAAGTTTTGGACGAAGCCGACTTCTCAGGTTCAACATCCGGCATGATCAATTGGGTAAAGACCAACCGCCCGCCGAAAGTGATGATGGTGACGGAGTGTTCAATGAGCGACAATGTTGCAGCCGAAGTCCCTGATGTTGATTTCATTCGGCCCTGCAATCTTTGCCCGCATATGAAGAAAATCACGCTGCCAAAAATTCTCGACAGCCTGCTCTACATGAAGGACGAAGTTGTTGTTGACCCGCAGATCGCGCCGCGTGCCCGCGCAGCCGTTGAACGGATGATTAATCTGCCGGGATAAATTTGCAGGCGGCAAAGTCGATAGATCGGGAGAAACCCATGAGCCAGACGCACCAGACAGGAGGCCATATCGTCAATGCCGGCGATGTACTTATTGTGGGTGCAGGGCTTGCAGGTCTTTTTACCGCACTCAAGCTCGCTCCCCGACCCGTGACCGTGCTGGCTGAAGCTCCGATCGGGGACGGGGCTTCGTCGACATGGGCACAAGGTGGTATTGCTGCGGCGATTTCCGAAGGTGATACACCGGAAGAACATGCAGCAGACACCATTGAGGCCGGTGCCGGGATTGTTGACCCCGAGATTGCACAGCTTCTGGCGGAGGAAGCGCCAGCCCGCATTCAAGACCTGCTTTCACTTGGTGTCCCTTTTGACCGTGACCTTGAAGGCAGGCTTACTGTCGGCCTTGAGGCCGCACACAGCCGCAGCCGGATCGTGCATGTGCAAGGAGACCGGGCCGGGCGTGCCATCATGGAAGCATTGATCGCGGCCGTGCGGGCAACCCCGTCTATCCATATCGTTGAAGGCTTCTCTGCTTACGAACTTGCTGTTGAAGACGGGCGCGTGGCCGGGGTCTTTGTCCGCCCGACAGGGGACATGCTGCCCTCCCCCCTTTTGCTGCGAGCACGCTCGGTTGTTCTTGCCAGCGGCGGGTCCGGTGGGCTTTACGCGGTAACAACCAATCCCCTCACCTCTCGCGGCGAGGGTTTTGCCATGGCGGCGCGAGCGGGGGCAACCATTGCGGATCCGGAATTTGTGCAGTTCCATCCGACGGCCATTACCGGCCCGCGTGACCCGGCACCACTGGCGACCGAGGCCTTGCGTGGTGCGGGTGCCACACTGATTGACGAAGCCGGTATGCGCTTCATGAAGGCCGTCCATGATGATGCGGAATTGGCGCCACGCGATATCGTTGCGCGGGCGATTGCCCGGGTTATTCAGGAAGGCGGCAAAGCCTATCTGGATGCGCGGGACGCCGTTGGCGACCGTTTTCCAACCGCCTTTCCAACCGTCTATGGCAATTGCCAATTAATGGATATCAACCCCATCCGGCAGCCCATACCCGTTGCCCCGGCCATGCACTACCATATGGGGGGCGTACTGGTTGACGCGGACGGACATACTTCCCTTCCCGGCCTGTGGGCGTGTGGTGAAGTCGCTTCAACCGGAGCGCACGGCGCGAACCGCCTTGCCAGCAATTCACTTTTGGAAGCGGTTGTTTTCGGAGCACGCATTGCCCTTGATATCCTTCGCACTGTTGAACCCAGCCATGACGTGCCGCGCATGCCAATGATGAAAGCCATTCCACGACAACAGCCACCTTCTCCGATTATCAAAGAGCTTCGGCAGCTGATGACGAACTATGTCGGTGTGGTGCGTGAGGAGACGGGGCTGCGTCACGCTCTGCGCGAAATCCTGCGTATTGAGCGAGCGGTCGGTACGGCTCCCTCTCTGGTCAATATGGTGACCGCTGCAAAGCTCATTACAGTCGCTGCGCTGCAACGACAGGAAAGTCGCGGCGGGCACTTTCGGGCGGACTACCCGCAGACAGATGTCGCGCGGCAACACCGGACATTCATTACGCTTGATGAAGCAAATATTGTTGCCCAGACCGTGCTCGACACGCCTTCTTCTCTTCCCCATCAAGGACATGCCTTGTGAGCCAGTTAAACGATCTTCACCCTTTGCCGTCTTTCATTGTTGAGCGCGCCGTGCGAGCCGCTTTGGAGGAAGATTTGGGCGATGCAGGCGATATTACGAGCCAGTCAACCATTCCTGCAGGCACCCAGTCACGGGTTGTTTTGCGCGCACGCCAGCCGGGGGTCATCGCGGGGCTGGACGCCGCTCGCACTGCATTCAGGCTGATGGACCCCAACATGAAAATTTCTGTCCGCAAACCGGACGGATCCCGGGTTGAGCCCGGTGATGTGATTGCCGTGATTGAGGGTGACGCGCGTGCGATTGTTACGGGTGAGCGGGTGGCGCTTAACTTTCTGGGCCATTTGTCCGGCGTTGCCAGCTCCACCGCACGCATTGTTGACGCGGTTGCCGGCACCAGCGCCCGGATCTGTTGCACCCGCAAAACCACTCCCGGACTGCGAGCTCTTGAAAAATATGCGGTGCGGGCGGGCGGCGGTGTCAATCACCGGTTCGGCCTCTACGATGCGATCCTGATCAAGGACAACCACATCGCCATGGCGGGTGGCGTCGCAGCCGCGATAGACGGCGCCCGTGCCAAGGCCGGTCACATGGTCCAGATCGAAATGGAAGTGGATACGCTGGAGCAGTTTGAGGAGGCGCTCAAACTCGGTGTGCCGGTCATCCTGCTGGACAATATGGACCCCGCAACCCTGAAGCGGGCGGTCGAGCTTAACCAGGGTCGCGCGGTGCTGGATGCATCCGGTCGGGTGACAGAGGAGACAGCGGCGGAGATTGCGGCGAGCGGTGTGGACTATATTTCCGTCGGGTGGATTACACATTCCGCGCCTTGCCTCGATATTGGCCTCGACTATGACGCGGTCGTCCTTTGAGTTTTTAGACTCCGGTCCAGTTTTCTCGACAGGCCGCACTTTCTGCCCTTAAGATGTCGCCATAAAAATTGACATTCAGGGAGGCTTTCATGGCCAAGTCAGAAGCGCAGGTGGGAACACGAAAATCAATTTTCATTACGGGAGCCGCAAGCGGCATGGGGCTGGAGACGGCCCGGCTTTTCTCCAAAGGCGGCTGGTTTGTCGGGGCATATGACGTCAACAAGGCGGGTCTGGTCTCACTCGAAGCGGAACTTGGAGCTGAAAACTGCCTGACCCGGGTGCTTGATGTGACGGACAGGGCCGACTACGCCAAAGCGCTCGAAGAGTTTTCGACCGCCACCGGGGGGAAGCTTGACCTTCTGTTCAACAATGCCGGAATTGGCAAGGGTGGTTTCTTCGATGAACAACCGTTTGAAGATGTCCTTGCTGTCGTGAACATTAATTTTATTGGCGTTTTGAACGGCATTCATCTGGCAACGCCATTGCTTAAAGCAACGCCGAATTCATTGTGTTTTACCACCAGCTCCTCTTCGGCCACGTATGGCATGCCCGGTATCGCCGTCTATTCTGCCACCAAACACGCAGTGAAGGGCCTGACAGAAGCACTCTCGGTGGAGTTCAGCCGCTTTGGCGTTCGGGTCGCGGACACATTGCCCGGCCTGATCGATACACCGATCCTGCCTGACGCTGCCAAAACCAACGCGCCGACAGAGGGCATGTTCCGTCTGATCCAGCCTATTGAGGTCGCAAAGGCTGTTTGGGCCTCCTATCACGACAATCCGGATCGTCTGCACTGGTTTGTCCCGGAAGAGATTGGGGACCTCGACAAGGCCTCCGCCATGGACCCAGAGGGAACACGGGCGGGCATCGCATCACAAGGCTCCGTTGCAGCGCTTATAGAAGAAGCAAAGAAGGCTGCGGCGGCCGCAGAATAAAAGCATGAACGAAAAGCGTGCAATCTTTATCACCGGCGCAGCGGCAGGCATTGGCCGTGCCACTGCCCGGCATTTTATTCGCCGGGGCTGGTTTGTCGGTCTTTATGACCTGGATACGGTAGGGCTTGCCCAATTGTCGGAAGAGCTTATTGCCGTTCACGGCGCTGGCTCTGTCACGATGGGCGAGCTTGATGTCACCAACCCTGAAAGCTTTCAAGCGGCTGTTGCAGCTTTTCTGAGTGCAAGTGGCGCGCGTATGGACGTTTTGTTCAATTGTGCCGGCATTTTGAAGATGGGGCATTTTGAGGAGATCGACCTCTCCACGCACCACAAGATCATCGACATTAACGTCAACGGCGTCGTCAATGGGGTTGATGCATCTCTTGATGCTTTGAAGACGACCGCAAAGAAATTCAAAGAAGCGCGCATTATCTCCATGGCTTCTGCTTCCGCTGTGTATGGCATGCCAGAGCTTGCCGTTTACTCCGCCTCCAAACATGCCGTGCGGGCGCTCACGGAGGCCTTTTCCATCGAGCTTGAGAAATACGGCATTCAGGTCAGTGACGTTCTGCCTTCTTATGTCGATACGGGCATGGTGCAAAATCAGGAAAATAAGTCGAACAGCCTGAAACAGATGGGGATTGCCCACAGTGCCGACGACATTGCCAAACTTGTCTGGCGGGCGGCACATGGCGAAGAGCTCCACTATTTCGGTACCAAGCAGATCGGCATACTCGACAAGCTTGCGCGTATCTTTCCCGGCTATGTCCGCCGCAGGATCAAGGAATCATCGGGCTTTTGATACCCGCAACGCGAACTTCGTATGGGCTCGGGATCTGGGGCCGAAGCGGGCGCATCACATCAGGAAATCATTGGAGCGGGAAACCATCGGAGCAGGAAAGTGTGATGACGGGGGAAAGTGCACCTCGGGGTGGTCGGCCGATGAGGTACATCGCTTGATGCGAGCACCAAAGACGTCCCGCCGTCATCCTCTACGACGATAGTGATCACGCCCATGCCCCACATTGATCTGCGTCAACACGGGCAAATCAGTTTCAGGCTCAGGATGCGGAATTGGTGCGCGAATAAAAAATGTGACGGCCAATTTTCGCCACGCGCACCATGCTGGAGGCCCAATAAGGCTCCACATAATCAGCGTGATAGAACAACACGTTTTCCGCCACCAGGCGTTCACGGGCATTTCTCATTGTCACGATAGATGCGAGCCTGTCTGCCAGACGCCAGGCCCGCAGATCACGTGGCCGGTCGGACGCCCCATCACAGGTGAAGGAGAACTGACAACCTGTCTGACGGTAAGCCCCCTGGAACACGACACCACAGACGGTATTTGGATAATCCACAGAGGCCACGCGGTTCATGATGACATCCGCAACGGCCATCTGACCTTCATAGCTTTCGCCACGTGCTTCAAAATACAGCCCCGTTGCCAGACAACGACGCTCCTGTTGCAGCCGATGCGCTTTATCACCCACAGCGCGGATCAACGTTGCGGCTGTGCCTGAACGCTCTTCGATGAGGGCCAGCTCCGACAATCTGGTCGGTCGGTCCATCAGCTCGGCATTGCTCAGGCTGGAGAGGATCAAACGATTACCCCTGTTGCCGGAGATAGGATCAAGATGTGTGTCTGCGATATTGACCCAGATTGAGCTCACAATGGCGAGCGTCGTCGCAAGCCCGACCAGTGCATGTGCCGGTTCACGAACAAAATTTCCCAAGTCGAGCCATTGTGCGAGCTTTTTCATCGCTGCGGTCCGTTCTTTCGTCCTGCCCGGCTAGCTTTCTTTGCCTACCGGCCTTGTTTCAGTCTGCCCGCTTTCAAACACAAGCGGTCTCGCCTCTACCCAGCAACGTCTGTGCCACCCATTCTGGGTCACACTGACACCCGTCCCCGCAGCGGTCGGCCTCCTCAGGCCGTCCGAGCTGCTGGGGGATATCATAAACGTTTTGCCCAGACAATGGCAGCATAGCCACAGCTGGCACTTTTGAAGCAACCCGTTGTTATTATTGAATAAATAGGCACAGAATGCTGCCAAAACAGAGTCGATTTATGCATTTTTAAGGTTAACGGCGGAGGGCATTCTTCATCATTTATTCACCACAAGCCCACCCGTGGCTTTCGAAAACCGAGGGAAATCCTTAGGAATCTTCAGGTGTCGCCGGGTTTTTTCCGACGCATTGATGACGGGAGAATCAGAGCCTGACCGAAGGCGCGACAGAGGGTCGCGCCCCGCCGCCCGTGTCCGATTTCGGGTCACTCATGCTCACAATCCCCTGATCGGGACCCGGTTTGACCCTATATTTTTCAGGCTTTTCAGACTAGGAGGTCAGCTTGTCCGCGTGGCCTGTGCGGCGGCGAGCCGGGCAATGGGCACCCGGTATGGCGAGCAGGAGACGTAATCGAGGCCCGTCGTCTCGCAGAACTGGATCGAAGCCGGGTCCCCGCCATGCTCCCCGCAAATTCCGAGTTTTATATCTGCGCGCGTCGCACGGCCGCGTTCTGCTGCAATCTGCACAAGCTCCCCCACCCCTTCCTGGTCGAGCGAGACAAATGGATCTGCCGGCACGATGCCTTTACCCAGATAGTCTTTGAGGAAGTTGGCACTGTCGTCCCGCGAGATGCCGTAGGTCGTTTGTGTAAGGTCATTGGTGCCGAAAGAGAAAAACTCTGCTGCCTCGGCAATCTCACCAGCGCGGAGTGCTGCACGTGGCAGTTCAATCATTGTACCGACCTGATAGTCGAGCGGCTGCCCTTTCTCCTTTGAGACAGCTTCCGCAATCGCGATGATACGCGTCTTGAGATAGCCAAGTTCCGCCCGGCTCGCGACAAGCGGTACCATCACCTCCGGAATAACGGCAGCACCGGTTTCTTCCGCAGCCACAAGAGCGGCTTCGAAAATAGCGCGGGCCTGCATCTCGTAGATTTCCGGGTAGGTAATACCAAGCCGACATCCACGGTGCCCGAGCATAGGATTGGTTTCTTTCAGCTCCGCCAAGCGCTTGCTCATCTTATCGGCAGACAGGCCTGCGGCCTCTGCCACCTCCGCAATCTCTTCTTCCGTATGTGGAAGAAATTCATGCAAAGGCGGGTCCAGCAAGCGAATGGTCACCGGAAGACCGCTCATAATTGTAAAGAGCTGCCGAAAATCCTCCCGCTGCATGGGCAGGATTTTGGCAAGTGCCTTGCGGCGCCCGCCCAGATCATCCGCGATAATCATCTCGCGCATTGCCAGAATGCGATCGTCGGAGAAGAACATATGTTCGGTACGGCAGAGACCGATACCTTCCGCACCAAACTCGCGCGCAACGCGGGCATCCTCTGGTGTTTCAGCGTTGGCGCGCACTTTCATGCGTCGCACCTTGTCCGCCCACTCCATCAGTTTGCCAAAATCACCTGACAGCTCCGGCTGGAGCATGGGAAGCGAGCCACGCATAACCTGCCCGGTGGACCCGTCCACGGTAACGACATCCCCCTTGTTGAAGGTCTCGCCGAGGATCGTCATCGTCTCTGCGCGGTAGTCGATCTTGAGTGCATTGGTGCCGGACACGCAGGGCTTGCCCATGCCGCGCGCCACCACTGCCGCGTGACTGGTCATGCCGCCGCGCGACGTGAGGATCGCCACAGCTGAATGCATGCCATGAATATCTTCCGGGCTTGTTTCCACCCGTACAAGAATGACATCACGGCCTTGCGCCTTCAGCGAACCAGCTTCCTCAGGCGAGAAAACAATCTCGCCAGATGCAGCACCGGGTGATGCGGGCAACCCCGTTGCCAGCACATCACGGTGTGCGGACGGGTCAATGGTCGGGTGCAACAATTGGTCGAGCGATGCCGGATCGACGCGCAGGATAGCCTCTTCTTCGGAGATCAGGCCTTCGCTCGCCATGTCCACCGCGATTTTGATCGCTGCTTTCGCGGTGCGCTTGCCATTGCGTGTCTGGAGCATCCAGAGCTTGCCTTCCTGGACAGTAAATTCCAGGTCCTGCATGTCGCGGTAATGCCCTTCGAGCTTTTTGTAAGTCTCCACAAGCTCATCGAACACAGTGGGCATCACCTCTTCCATGGAAAGAGCAGCTTCACCGCTTTCTTTCCGTGCGAGCTTTGTCAGGTGTTGGGGAGTACGAATGCCGGCCACAACGTCTTCACCCTGCGCGTTGACCAGAAACTCACCATAGAAAGCACGCTCGCCGGTGGACGGGTTCCGCGTGAAGGCGACACCGGTTGCTGAGGTATCCCCCATATTGCCGAAAACCATGGCCTGCACGTTGACGGCCGTGCCCCATTCTTCGGGAATGTTGTGCAGTTTGCGATAGATGGTCGCGCGCGCGTTCATCCACGAGCCGAAGACGGCACCGATCGCGCCCCATAGCTGGCCATGCACGTCCTGCGGGAAGGGTTCGTCAAGCTCCTCCTCTACCCGTTCCTTGAACTGGTGGACGATGGTACGCCAGTCATCGGCATCCAGATCCGTGTCGAGATAGTACTCGTTCTCTTCCTTGTAGATTTCGAGGATCTCCTCGAAATTGTGATGATCAACGCCGAGCACCACATCGGAATACATCTGGATGAAGCGGCGATAGCTGTCATAGGCAAAGCGCGCGTCATTGGCCTTGATAGCAAGGCCCTCCACCGTCTCGTCATTGAGACCCAGATTGAGAACCGTGTCCATCATGCCGGGCATGGACGCACGGCCACCAGAGCGTACGGAGACGAGAAGCGGATTGGCCGCGTCGCCGAAGGCGGCTCCAACCGTTTTCTCCACAGCGCAGAGTGCTGCTGTTACCTGCGCTTCCAGATCAGCCGGATACTGGCGCTCGTTCGCATAGAAACTTGTGCAGACATCCGTTGAAATGGTGAAGCCCGGTGGCACCGGGAGACCGAGATTAGCCATCTCTGCCAAATTGGCACCCTTTCCGCCCAGAAGGTCCCGCAGGCTTGCATCACCCTCTGCCGTGCCACCACCAAAGCCGTAAACCCATTTCGTTGAACCGGTCATTCACATCACGCTTTCAGTTGGGTCCGGATCGAAGTCTATCCCTCGATCCTGGAGAAATCAGCCACTTCATGGAGAGCGGTGCGGATTTCCGACAGGAGTTTAAGCCGATTCTCGCGAACCTCCTTGTCATCAGCATTTACCGTGACTTTTTCAAAGAATGCGTCAACGGGTCCGCGCAAGGTGGCAAGTGCCGCCATCGCGGATACGAAATCTTCTCCTTGAATGGAGGCCGAGGCTAACGCGCGTGCCTTGGAAATTGCATCGCCCAGCACCTTTTCTTCCGCGTCCACAAAGAGAGCTGCATCCGGCGCGCCTTCGTAAGGCGTGCCATCCTTCTTTTCTTCAATGCGCAAGATATTTGCCGCACGCTTGTAACCGGCGGCAAGGTTTGCCCCGTCATCGGTTTTCAGGAAGTCGGCAAGCGCTTCGATCCTCTTCACCATAAGCTGAAGATCAACCTGTCCTGGCAATGACAATACAGCTTCAACAATGTCATGGCGCATTCCCTGATCACGAAGATATGCTTTCAACCTTTCCGTAAAGAAGGAAATCAGATCTTGTCGCTGCTCATCGGAAAGAGACAGGTTGTTCCCAAGATGCGTCGCCGCGTTTATCAAGCGCTCACCTAAGTCGAGTGAAATTTTACGCTCAAGCACAATTCGAATGACACCGAGCGCCGCGCGACGAAGGGCAAACGGATCTTTGGAGCCGGTTGGCTTCTCGTCAATCGCCCAGAAGCCCACCAGCGTATCGAGCTTGTCTGCCAGTGCTACAGCCTGCGCAATCGCCCCTTGCGGCACATCGTCTGACGGGCCTTGTGGCTGGTAGTGCTGGGCAATCGCGTCTGCGACTTCCGCGTCTAGACCATCATTCAGCGCATAGTAGCGCCCCATAAAGCCCTGAAGCTCTGGAAACTCGAACACCATGCCGGAGACGAGGTCGGCTTTGGCAAGGCGTCCGGCGACTTTCGCGCGTTTAACAATATTAAGCACTTCCGCCGGTTCTGCGGTAGAGGCTTCAGGCAAATCTTCGACCAATTTGCCTGCGAGCTTGGCAATGCGGTCAGCCTTTTCTGCCACCGTGCCGAGTTTCGCGTGGAAGGTCACTTGTGTGAGCTTCTTTGCAAAATCTTCCAGCGTTTGTTTCTTGTCTTCCTCCCACAGGAAGCGCGCATCGGCGAAGCGGGCGCGCAGCACGCGCTCATTACCGTTCACGACGGCGGTGCCGCCATCTTCCGCCTCAATATTTGAGACGACGATAAAGCGTGGTGCGAGGGCCTTTGTCTTGGGGTCGCGGAGCGCAAAGTATTTCTGGTTTGCCCGCATGGTCGATGTCAGCACCTCCTGCGGCACCGACATGAACTCATCGTCGATCTGGCCAATCAGCACGGTCGGCCATTCGATCAGACCAGCGACCTCTGTCAGCAGCGCTTCATCCTTGATCAGTTCGAGGTTCTGCGCGTGAGCCAAGTTTTTCGCATCGGTCAGAATATGGTCGGCGCGCGCTTGCGGGTCGAGCATCACTTTCTGACGTTCGAGCTTTTCCACATAATCGTCAAAGGTTTTGACGGTAATCGCCTCTGGCCCCATGAAGCGATGGCCATAGGTCACATTGCCAGACTTGATGCTCGCATCAGGCTCGTTAGCAACTTCAAACGGCACCACGTCCCCGTCCAGCGTGCAAAGAATGGAATGGAGCGGGCGCACCCAGCGAAGCGATCCTTTGCCCCAGCGCATGGATTTGGGCCAGGGGAAGTTCCGCACCACATTTGGCACGATCTCGGCGATCAATTCTTCCACTGCGCGGCCGGGCTTTTCAATCACGGCAACGTAGAAACTGCCCTTTTTGTCTTCCTGCACGGTGCATTGATCAAGCGTCACACCGGCTGACTTCAAAAAGCCTTCAATGGCTTTTTGTCGTGCGTCGGTGCGCGGGCCTTTGCGTTCTTCCTTGCGGTCTTCCTGCGCGAGCGGCAGGCCGGAGACGGCAAGCGTCAACCGACGCGGTGTCGCGAAGGCTTTCGCCCCGTCAGCGAAAATGTTTTCGGCGGCGAGTGCATCCATGACGAGCTTTTGCAAGTCTGCCGACGCACGACCTTGCATGCGGGCCGGAATTTCTTCGGAGAAAAGTTCGAGAAGGAGATCAGCCATTATTTTTCTCCCCCTGCCTGCGGGGACTGGAGATAAGCCTCGCAACACGCCTTGGAAAGGTTGCGCACACGACCGATAAAGGCCTGACGCTCGGTTGCCGAAATCACGCCGCGCGCGTCCAGCAGGTTGAACGCATGACTTGCCTTGATGCACTGATCATAAGCCGGCTGTGCCAATGGTGGCTCATAAGCGAGGAGTGAGGCGCACTCCTTTTCCGCATCTTCAAAATGTCGCAGCAGCATGTCGGTATCCGCCGCTTTGAAATTGTGGTGCGAATACTGAACCTCGTTCTGATGGAAGACATCACCATAGGTCACCTTCCGGTCACCTTCCTGGCCATTGAAATCGAGCTCATAACCATTGTCGACGCCTTGCACATACATGGCCAGGCGCTCCAGACCATAGGTCAGCTCGCCGGCGACGACGTCGCATTCAATGCCGCCGACCTGCTGAAAGTAGGTGAATTGCGAGACTTCCATGCCATCGCACCAAACTTCCCAACCCAGACCCCAGGCACCCAATGTCGGGCTTTCCCAATCATCCTCGACAAAGCGAATATCATGGTTCTTCGGGTCGATGCCCAGCTCATAAAGGCTCTGGAGATATAGCTCCTGAATATTTTCAGGGCTTGGCTTCAGAATGACCTGGAACTGATAATAGTGCTGGAAGCGGTTGGGGTTCTCGCCATAGCGGCCATCCGTCGGGCGACGCGAGGGCTGCACAAAAGCGGCCTCCCAGGGTTTTGGCCCCAAAGCCCGCAAGGTGGTTGCCGGGTGAAATGTGCCCGCCCCCATTTCCACGTCATAAGGCTGCAGGATCACGCAACCATAATCCGCCCAATATTGCTGGAGGGTCAGAATGAGGGACTGGAAAGACCTGTTCCGGCCTTTAGGGCTGGTCATGTACGGCACTCAATTTTTGAAGCCAAAGCGGCAATTGGGACGAGCCACCAGGGACCGGACATGCGCCCCGCAATCGACCGGGACATGTTGGATGGCAGCGCGCGCAACCTAGCCCTCACCCGTGAAATGGTCAAGAAATCCGCCAAATTGAGCTAAAAGCCCGCGGATAAAGATCAGGATGCGCCGCCTGCCTGATTATCAGGTGCGAAGCTGCCATCTGACCGGCGGGTCAGGGTGCCAAGGTTACGCGGCTCCGGGGCGCGGACCTGCTCTTCAATCCGGGGGCGCGCCGCAGCCTGAAACTTCTTCAAAAGCTTTGCCGCGCCCAGCACCCCCGCCATCACCAGGCTCGCGATGACAATTTCATTCATAACGACCCCTTGCTTGAATCTGATTTATCAAGCTTTGAGTTTATACGATTTAAAGGCCAAATCGTGACCAAAAGGATCTGGTCTCAAGGCCGGCCAGCAGATCGCCCGCAAAATCCCTCCCAAAGGGGCTGCTCATCCCCTGAAGTCCGGACATTTCGCTCGCGATAGAGGCTCTCCGGCGCCACCAGGGGCGCGGGCCACCAACCAGGCGCAATTTGGTCTTTTCCCCGAATTTTTCCCGCAGAACGCCCCGGATATCTCCGATACCGTCGATCAGACCAAAAGGCAGGGCCTGGGTTGCCACCCAGAATTCGCCGGAAAACAGGCCCGGTGTTTCTTCCTTCAGACGCGCCCCGCGTGATGCTTTCACCAGGTCTTTGAAACCCTTGTGGACCTCCGCCTGCAACGCCTTGAGCCGTTCAACGTCTGCCGGGTTTTCGGGTTTGAACGGGTCGAGCATGGATTTGCTCTCGCCCGATGTGTGGACGCGACGTTCAACACCCAGTTTTTCGATCAAGCCTGTAAATCCAAACCCGGAACTCACAACGCCGATCGACCCGATGACGGAATGTTCGTCGGCATAAATCTCATCTGCTGCGCAGGCAATCATGTAGCCACCTGACGCCGCCGCATCTTCCACAAAGGCGTAAACGGGGAGCTCATGTTCATTTGCCAGCGCCCGAATACGTTTGAAAATCAGCGAGGACTGCACTGGCGAGCCCCCCGGAGAATTGATAACGAGGGCAACCGCCTTCGCACCGGGCTGGGTAAAAGCAGCCTCCAGATCCCCCGCGATCCCGGCAAGGTTCAACCCGTCTCGCAACGGAGAGGCTGAAGCGGAAATAACCCCACCCAAGCGCAACACAGGCACGATTGCGATGTCTGGATCAATCCAGGCCAACAATCGTTCCTGCAGCCCTTTGTGAGGAATGGTTTTGATAAGTTTTTTTCTGCGTTCTCTTTTAGCCATAGCCCATACATAAGCCTTTTCGGGCCGTACTCAAGCGATCTTGAAAGGCAAAGCACCACCTTCCTTCAAAATAGCGTCGGCTTCCGCTGTGAAGCCCCCCTCGCGGCGGTGCAAAGTGAAGCCTGACATCATTGTAAAGGGTGCCCTTGATCCCTTGGTGCCGCGCAGGAGGATACGTTTTGCGTCCTCTCCCTGCCGCGACCAGAGAGGCAAAACCGTCAAGTCCCCAAGACGTTTTCCAACATGGAGTAGAAGGTCCGGCAGCGCGTCCGCGCGATGCACAAAGGTCACGGTCCCTTTGGGCTTTGCCATCGCACATGCCACTTCAACCCAGGTTTTAAGGTTCACTTCATCAAATGCATGGGCTTTCGCCTTGCCTGCATCAGGAGAAGGCCACACCTTTTCTTCGTCGTAAAAGGGCGGATTGGTCATCACGTGATCAAAAGATCCGTATGCGATCTCCTTTGTTGCGAGGGAAGCTGCTTTCTCTGCGACGGACCCTTCAACGAAGGTAGCGCGTGCGGCCAGTCCGTTCCGCCTGGCATTCTCCTGTGCCAGCACCACCAGATCTGCCTGCACTTCAAGACCCGTCACCGCAATGTCAGCCAGGCGGTGCGCGAGACAGAGAGACGCTGTCCCCACCCCGGCACCCAGGTCGAGCACCCGTTCGCCCGGCTTTGCATCGACGGACGCCGCCAGCATGACAGCGTCTATGCCTGCCCGATAACCTTTGGTTGGCTGCAAGATCTGTAACCGGCACCCCAGGAAACCATCATCGCTCAGATCTGCCCGGTTCATCACTACAATCCCGTTATTGCTCATCTGTGCTGTTGCCATCTGCTTCCCGGGCTTTGCTGACAATAGCGGTTGCCAGATCAAAATCATCATCCACGACCATCAATCGTCGCGGCAGAATACCGATTGAACCTTCCACAATGCTCGTATTTGTATCCATGACGAAAGGTTCAATACCTTCTTCCCGCAGCCGGAACTCCAAAAAGGAGAGGAAAACCACATCATTTGTCCTCAGAATCTCTTTCATATTTCCTCTCCTGTTCGCGTTCACGGTCTTTTCAACACAGGTTTTTCTCCCGACCGGGGTATTTCCCGGGATCCGGTTGGCAGCGGCGCTGGGCCGCACTTGCCGCGCCGCGTGCGAGAACCTATTGTGACATACATAAGTGGTCGGTTTCGCGCCGGTTTTTCGATTTTCCGTTATTCGCCTGGGGGTCCTTGTGGGTGTTGTCGTCCCGCTCGAAAATGAGCGCCAAAACAGTGAGCAAGCGGTCCGCAATCTGCAACGGCTGGTTGCAGAGGATATGGAAGCCGTCAACGAGCTGATCCTGTCGAGACTGGGCTCGGATGTCTCCATGATCCCGGATCTTGCGACCCACCTGATCGACAGTGGCGGCAAACGATTGCGCCCCATGCTGACCCTTATCTGTGCCCGGATGTGTGGGTATACAGGTGAGGATCATGTTCGGCTCGCCGCCTCGGTTGAATTTATGCACACCGCCACTTTGCTGCATGATGATGTGGTGGATGAGAGCGATCTCAGGCGCGGACAAAAGACAGCCCGCCTCATTTGGGGCAACCAGGCCAGCGTTCTCGTGGGCGACTTCCTGCTGGGCCGGGCTTTTAAAATGATGGTCGAAACCAAGTCTCTCCGCGCGCTGGAAATTCTGAGTGAAGCAGCCTCCATCATTGCTGAAGGCGAAGTCATGCAACTGGCCACCGCCAAAGATACAAGCACCACGGAAGATGCCTATCTCAAAGTGATCAGCGCCAAGACCGCCGCCCTTTTTGCCGCCGCAACCGAAATCGGCGCGGTTGTTGCCGGACTGAACGGCGAGAAAGCGGCAGCGCTGGAGAGCTATGGTCGCAATCTGGGCATTGCATTTCAACTTGTTGATGACGCGCTCGACTATTCAGGTAAAGCGGCCACACTTGGCAAGAATGTGGGGGATGATTTCCGCGAAGGGAAGATCACCCTGCCTGTTGTGCTTTCCTTTCGTCGAGGCGACGACGAGGAACGCGCATTCTGGCGCCGTACGCTGCAAGACGGGGACCAGCAGGAAGGTGATATCGAACGCGCGTTTGATCTCATGTCCAGACATAATGCCATTGAAGACACCGTCACTCGCGCCCGTCATTATGGCGATATGGCGCGGGATGCGTTGGGCATTTTCCCAAGCTCTGAACGCCGTGATGCACTGGCTGGCCTTGTCGATTTCTGCATCAGCCGCGCCTATTGAGTGCCCTTAAACCTGGTCGCCACTATCCACCAGTCGGGATGGGTTTCTTTTAGCGCCGCCGCTGCTTCTGCGGCATCAAACGGATTGTCATAAAGCCCAAAACATGACGCGCCGCTCCCGCTCATGCGGGCGAACTGGCAATTCTCTGCCTCACGAATAGCGTTCAGCACGTCGGCAATAGCAGGTTGCACGCGCACTGCAGGTGCCTCCAGATCATTCGGATGGGCCATGAGATAGTCCAGCACATCGCGCTTGGTCTTCAATGATGGCGCTTCCGTCGTTTTGTCCATATCCCAGCCCTGGCTTGCGCCCAATGCCTTAAACACCTCTTTCGTGCTCACGGCGACGACCGGATTGACGAGAATGGCATCAAGCTCCGGCATGGTTTGAAGGGGTTGCAGCGCCTCCCCAATGCCGGACATAAGGGATGGTTTCTTCCGCAGGCAGACCGGCACATCTGCCCCAAGGCTCAAGGCGATGTCTTCCAGCGAGCTCTCCGGGTCCCCCCAAAGCCGCACCAGCGTGCGCATGGCCGCGGCGGCATCAGCCGAGCCGCCACCAATGCCGCTTGCGACGGGCAGGTTCTTTTCGAGCGTCAAGGCAAGATTTGGCGTGCGGTCCATTTCCACCGCCATGCGCCGTGCTGCCTCCAGGATGAGATTGTCGCTTTCGCCTTCAAGGGCCGACGCGAAGGGGCCAGACAATTCCAGGGAGAGATGGTCGGCCTCCGCGCAGGTCAGGCGGTCGGCAACATCGGCAAAAACGACCAGACTTTCGAGAAGGTGATACCCATCCGCCCGCTTGCCCAACACTTTCAAGGTGAGGTTTATCTTGGCGTTCGCCGTTTCAAGGATGGCAGACATTCAAAGCCCGGCAGCGCGGTCCGGTTCAGGCGTTGGACCGAGCCCACTTTCGAGTTTTTCCTGAATGGCGGCAGCAAGATCTGCCTCCGGGTCCAGCTCCAGGGCGTGCAGCCACTGAAAGCGCGCTTCAATTTTCCGACCTACCCGCCAGAAGGCATCTCCCAAATGATCGTTGATTGTTGGATCTTCGGGTTGTAACTCCACCGCACGCTCCAGATGCGTTACGGCTGCTTCGAAATTGCCAAGCCTGTAATGCGCCCATCCCAGACTGTCCACGATGAAACCGTCGTCGGGACGCAGATCCACCGCTTTCTGGATCATCGCCATGGCTTCATCAAGATTTGCGCCCTGCTCTATCCAGGAATAGCCGAGGTAGTTGAGAACCAGCGGATGCTCATTTGACAGTTTCAACGCGAGCTTGAGATCCTTTTCAGCCTCGTCCCATCGCTTCAAACGCTCCAGGCACATGCCGCGCGCATAGTAGATGGTCCAGGTGCGCGGAGACGGTTCCCCGGCCAATGTAATCGCCTTGCTGTATTCAATGGAGGCGGCTTCATAATCCTCCCGCCCCCGCAATATGTCCCCCAAAGCCGTTAGCGGTTCCAGCGAGGCGGGGAAAGCCCGCGCCAAAGCCTTTAAACGTGCAACGCCATCTTTCGGCCGATCCATTCGGTCCAGATTAACCGCTATTTGTATCTGCGCATTTTCGTAAAGCGGGGAGTTGCGTGGCACCACACCATAAGTGGCTACCGCATCCTCCAACCGGTCAGCGCGCTCATAAAGATCCGCGAGCAGCGTTCGGGCCACATCAAAATCAGGCCGGAGATAAAGCGCCAACTGGATATAGAGGATCGAAATGTCGATACCACTTTCCTGCGCAAGCGCTGATGACAATCCGTAGAGAGCCTCTGCCAGTCCCTCGGGCGGCGAAGAGACCAGACGTGAAGGCGTTTGCTCTGCCTCAATGCGCGCGAGTGACGCCTGGATGATCGGGTGGTTGGGTGCGAGGCGCGCATAATTATTGTAGATCTCACGAGCCAGATCCACGTCCCCCTGACGCTCCAGAAAACGGCCATAGGCCTCAACAATCCGAAGGCTTGCCCCACTACTTGCATTCTGAGACTGGATATAAGCTGTGCGGGCTTTACCCGCGTCTTCCATGTAATCGGCGATCATCGCCTCATGCATAATACGGAAGAGGTCGAAGGCGGGGCGATCCCGAAAACTATCGAGAATTGCACCGGCGGCCTCTACATCTCCGCGACCAGCCTCGGCCCACGCTTTGACGAGTGTTCCCACGAGTGCGGTAAAGGGCCCTGGTGCAGCAGCATCAATTTCGCTGATTGCCTGGTCGTAATGTCCGGCCTTCAGTTCCGACAAGGCCTGGACAAGCCGGGCCGTTCTGTTGTCGGGTGAAGTTTCGATAATCTGTCGTGCAAAGCGTAACCCCGCCGGTACATTGCCGGCCGTGACAGACAGCAGAAAAGCCCTTTCAATGATGAAAGGATTTTCGGGATCTTCGGCCAGTGCTTGCTCGTAATAGCTCGCTGCCGCGTCCATATCCCGCAGCGAACCTGCATAGCGGCCCGCCAGATAATTGCCGTATAGAGATTCCGGGTTGCGCTGACTGGCACCAAAGTCGCCCGCAGCACATGCGCTGAGCCCCACTATGAGCATAAGTGAGAGAAGGCGTCCCCCCGCACTCCGTGTCCAAAGACGCCTGATCACTGCCGACTTAATCACCTGGACCACCTTGGAGGGTTAACCTTTCGCCATCTCGGCGGTTTGTCCCGGACGGGCACCGCCAATCATCGCAAATCAGCTCGCGATGCATTGACCCTAACCCAAAATCCGAGACGATGGATACGAAAGAGGGAAATTTCATTGAAATTCCCCTCTCACATTCATCACATATTCGGGTAGTTCGGCCCGCCAGACCCTTCCGGCACCGTCCAGTTAATATTCTGGGTCGGGTCCTTGATGTCACAGGTCTTACAATGGACGCAGTTTTGCGCATTGATCACAAAGCGCGGATTTGATCCATCATCTTCGCGCATCACTTCGTACACGCCGGCCGGGCAATAGCGCTGTGCCGGTTCGTCGAACAATTTCAGATTATGCTCAATCGGAATAGACGCGTCGGTCAGGCGCAAGTGGACCGGCTGATCTTCTTCATGATTTGTCGCTGACAGGAACACAGACGAAAGGCGATCGAAAGAGATCTTCCCATCGGGCTTCGGATAATCAATCTGTTTGCAATCAGCCGCCGGCTTCAGCGTCTCATGGTCTTTCTTGCCATGTTTCAGCGTGAATGGCAGGCCGATACCGAGCTGGTTCATCCACATGTCGATGCCACCGAGGCCCACACCGATGATAGTGCCGAAGCGGGACCAGAGCGGTTTCACGTTGCGAACCCGCTTCAGGTCTTTTTCGACATGGCTGCCAACATAGGCTTCTTCGTAAGCAGACAATGTGTCTGCCTGGCGCCCATCCTTCACGGCTTCAAAGGCTGCCTCGGCTGCCATCATGCCGGTTGCCATCGCATTATGGCTTCCCTTGATACGTGGCACGTTTACAAAGCCTGCCGAACAACCGATCAGAGCCCCGCCCGGGAAGGCAAGTTTCGGGACGGACTGATAACCACCTTCGGTGATTGCCCGCGCGCCGTAAGAGATGCGCTTTCCACCTTCAAACGTATCCCGAATCGTTGGATGCGTTTTGAAGCGCTGGAACTCTTCAAACGGAGAAAGGTGCGGGTTCTTGTAGTTCAGGTGAACCACGAAACCGACAGCCACGAGGTTGTCGTCAAAGTGATAAAGGAAAGAACCGCCTCCGGTGCGATCGCCGAGCGGCCATCCGAATGAATGCTGGATCAGCCCTTTTTTGTGCTTGGAAGGGTCAACCTGCCAAAGCTCTTTGATACCGATCCCGAATTTCTGTGGATCCCGGCCTTCATCGAGCTTGAATTTACGGATCAGTTCTTTCGAGAGCGAACCACGCACGCCTTCGCCAAAGAGCGTGTACTTGCCGCGCAGCTCCATACCGCGCATGTACGTGTCTTTTTGTTCGCCCTCTTTGCCGACCCCCATATCACCGGTTGCCACACCGCGTACCGAGCCGTCTTCGTTGTAGAGAACTTCCGCACCCGCAAAGCCCGGATAGATTTCAACACCCAGTTCTTCTGCCTGCGCACCGAGCCAACGGCACACATTGCCAAGGCTCACAATATAGTTGCCATGGTTTGACATGAGCGGCGGCATGAGAAAATTCGGCAGGCGAATGGAACCTGACGGACCCAGAAACAGGAAATGGTCTGCATTCACTTCCGTGTTGATTGGCGCGTCTTTTTCTTTCCAGTCTGGAATAAGCTCATTAAGAGCAATCGGGTCCATCACCGCGCCCGAGAGAATATGAGCGCCTATTTCCGACCCTTTTTCGATCACACAGACCGAAAGGTCGAAATCTTCTTTCATGGCCAATTGGCGCAGCCGGATCGCAGCAGACAGGCCTGCAGGCCCCCCTCCGACGATGACGACGTCATATTCCATATATTCCCGTTCGGGCAGTGCAGCGGCTTCTTCGCTCATTTTTGTCTCCTCGGGCGGTGATGCTGGTGGCAGCGACCGCGGCGGATTGGCTTGGCTCCTCCCCCCTTCTTTGACGACCCACAAGGCGGGCACGTGACAAAGTCGGCTCTGAGGCACCGGAATTTGGCCCCTCTTATCCTGTTTCAGCGCTTTAAGGTCAACCAGACCGATCATAAATCGGTGCGAAATCAGGTGACGTATTGCATTCAGGGGGGCAAAATACGTTGTATAGGAGAGTCTAGAGACTTCCTTTCGCCAATCAATGGGTGCTTTGCCTGTGTTCACGCAGGGGAATGCATCTTTTCCTGATATTTCAACGGATTTTGAGCCAAATTTGACCCTCCAGACCGACATTGACGCCTCTGAGGCGATCCAGCTCCTGCGGTTCTACGTGGAAGCTGGTGTTACAGACGGGCTCGATGACGCGCCGGTTGATCGCTACGCGCTGTTGCCACAACAAATGGCTCCCGCAGTGACCACCACGGTGGAGGAAAGGTCCAGCCAAAGAATCACCGGCACCGTGCCTGAGCCGTCCAGACGCAGTCCGGTCGCACGGCCCCCACTTCCCGCTTCACCCTCTCCTGCAGGTCATTCCCCTGCCGCCATCCCGCTTTCTTCCGTTGAAGAAGCTGGTGCAGCCAGGGCCCTTGCGGGCGCTGCGACCAGCCTGGATGCGTTGAGAGAGGCACTTGCATCATTTGATGCCTGCCCCTTGAAGGCTACTGCCAAAAGCCTCGTGTTTGCAGACGGCAACCCGGAGGCTGACATCATGCTGGTCGGGGAAGCCCCCGGACGCGATGAAGACATCCAGGGGTTACCGTTTGTGGGCCGGGCCGGACAACTGCTCAACAAGATGCTCAGCGCCATCGGGTATGATCGCTCGAATGTCTACATCACGAATGTGCTGCCCTGGCGCCCACCGGGAAACAGGCAGCCGACCCCCCAGGAACTGCTTATGTGTGCACCCTTTGTGGAACGCCATATCGAGCTTGTTCAGCCCAAACTGCTGATGCTGGTGGGCGGGGTTTCCGCAAAACAATTGCTGACCACCAGCGACGGGATCATGAAACTGCGTGGTAAGTGGAAGACGGTCACCGTTGGATCGCTTGAAATTCCAGCCATGCCCATCCTTCACCCGGCTTATCTGCTTCGACAACCTGCGCACAAGAAGTTGGCCTGGACCGACCTTCAGGCCTTCCGGGATAAAGCCCGGTCTCTCTCCTAGGCTACCTGCATTCCGGCTTAACTTTCGTCCCGGGCAGAGCCTGCTGCTTGCCTGTTAACCAAACACTCACTAATTTCCGCGTCCGGCCTTGTTCAACTTGTTGGCAAGGTTGGCATGTGTAAGATGACAACCAACAGGGTTCGGGGGAACTTGCGTGTCAGTCCGTTTTGCGTCCGTTAAGCAAATAATTTATGCCATTTTCATGGCTTGCGTTGCTGTGCCTTACGCAACGGGTCTCGCGCGGGCTGCCGATCTCCCATCTTCGTCCTACAGCACTGAAAGCTTCTATGGGCTTGGCGCAGAAATGCCCGCCATACTGTCTGAACATGACAGGGACCAATACGCCCGCATCTTTGCTGTGCAGGAGCGTGGCGACTGGCGCACAGCAGACCGGTTGATCGCCACTCTCGAAGATCCCGTTCTCATGGGGTATGTGCAATACCAGCGTTACATGCACCCCACCGCCTATCGCTCCCGCTATCACGAGTTGAAAGACTGGCTTGCTTCATATGCTGATATGGCTGAGGCGTCTGATATCTACAAGCTTGCCGTCAAGCGCCGCCCTTCCAATGCGGCACGGCCTGCACGGCCTGAACCGCGGCGCTACCGTGCTGTCGCTCATCGCCAGTACGCTGTAGCTGAAGGACCGCGTATGGATTTCTCCCGGTCCTTCCGCAATGCTGCCCGAAAGGTCCGCTCACTTTTGCGGCGGGAGCGGCCGACACAAGCGCTCAACTATATTTCGCAGGCCAGCGTCCGGCGTCCTCTCACAGCGGTTGAATTTGACACGCTCCTGTCTCGCATCGCGACGTCTTACTATATTGAGCACCGGGACGACCGTGCTTATGAAGAGGCCGTGAAAGCCGCGAGACGGAGCCGCACCGGCGTCCCACTCGCTGACTGGATCGCGGGCCTTGCGTCGTGGCGCATGGGGCATTTCGACAAGGCTGCTGAACATTTTTCCTACGTTGCCAAAGCACCCAACGCCTCTGACTGGACACGGGCGGCCGGTGGGTTCTGGGCTGCGCGTTCATTCGTTGCCATGCGTGCACCGGAGAAGGCTGCTCCCATGCTGGAAACAGCCGCGAGCACCGGCGCCACATTCTATGGCCTCCTCGCGGCAGCTCAGCTTGGTCGTGATGTTCGTTTCCACTGGGTCAAACCACCACTTGATCAGGCCGGACTCTCGTTGTTGATGGCCGACAATGGCGTAAGGCGGGCAATTGCGCTGGCGCAGCTTGGTCGTACTGCCGATGCAGAAAAAGAGCTTGCGCGTGCGCATGGACGTGTAGACGCGTCTCTCGATCATGCGCTGATCGCCCTTTCAGAACGCTTGAGCCTGCCCGCTGCCCAGTTGCAAGTTGCGAATGCTGCTTATGTGCCGGCAACCTACGGACCTGATCGTTATGTCATGAATGCTGGCCTCTTCCCGGTTCCGGGATACCAGCCAGCAGATGGCTACCGCGTTGACCGGGCCCTGGTGTTTGCCCTTATGCGTCAGGAAAGCAAGTTTCGCCCGAGCGCCCGTTCACGCGCAGGGGCACGTGGCCTGATGCAGATTATGCCCGCTACCGCGTCACATATTGCGCAGGACCGGTCTCTGCGCCGGTCGGGAGCGAACGGGCGTGATCGGCTTTTTGACCCTTCATTCAATTTGACGCTCGCCCAGCAATATATCGAAGAATTGATGGGTAGCGGAGAACCACGCGGTAATCTCTATATGCTGATGACGGCCTATAATGGCGGGCCGGGCAATCTCAACCGCTGGCTGAAAAGCACTGACTATCGTAACGACCCGCTACTCTTTATTGAAAGCATTCCTGCCCCGGAAACACGCGGCTATATTGAGCGCGTCTTGACCAATTACTGGATTTATCGCGACCGGTTAGGACAGGAAACTCCCTCACTGGAGGCAGCAGCCCAAGGAGAGTGGCCGGTTTACAGCTCTCAGGAAAGCAACAGCTCGTTCGCGCAACGTCAGTAATTCTCTCGTCTTCCTCTGTCTATCTGCTTCAGCGTGAGCTGTTTCAGGGGCCTGCGACCGTTCGCAGACTTGTAGATCTGTCTGCTTGCGTTACCTTTCAACAAACACCTGAAAGGACGCCCCATGCCCGGCATTGATTCATCCCGCCTCTTTATTCCCGTTCGTATTGCCGTGATGACGGTTTCTGACACACGGACAATGGAAGATGACACGTCGGGCGCTACACTTGTCGCAAGGCTTGAGGAGGCTGGCCATCTGCTTGCTGACCGGGTGATTGTGAAAGATGAAGTGGCATCCATCACCGCCCAGCTTGCCCGCTGGATTGCCAACAAGGAAATTGATGTGGTGATCTCAACCGGCGGGACAGGCCTGACGGGCCGGGATGTCACACCGGAGGCGTTTCACTCTGTCTATGAGAAAGAGATAGACGGCTTTTCAGCTCTCTTTCACCGCGTGTCCTTTGAGAAGATTGGTGTCTCGACCATTCAATCGCGTGCAACAGCGGGGGTCGCTGGCGGCACCTACCTCTTTGCCCTGCCCGGCTCCACCGGCGCGGTAAAAGACGGATGGGACGAGATCCTGCAGTATCAGCTCGACTATCGCTATTTGCCCTGCAATTTTGTCGAGATCATGCCGCGGCTGGAAGAACACAGGCGGAAGTAGTATTCGGGCTTTTGCGGTTGTCACCCCTGGCACCTTACGAACGGCGACACATTTTTTGTGATCCCGTTTCTCAGTCCCGCCTTCGCAACACATAAAACAGGTAGGCATATTCGCCTGAACATTGCTCGAAGAGACGAATTTCGGTCTCTTGTGCATCAAGCATGTTCTCAACGCCGATATCGCCCGCATGGCGGCGTCTGGCTTCTTCGATCAATGGCACGAGCGGTTGATAATACTCGCTCCACCAATCCTCATCCGGCAATCGATAGGTTGTGAGGCAGTCAAAGCCCGCTCGCTCTGCCCGCGCAATGTTTTCCTCCTGCGTCCCCATATCCGGGTATTCCTTAGCCCAGAATGTCTGCGCATCTTTGGACGGCGCTGTGGTGAGCCACGTGGCGTCCGAGATGACGGCAAGGCCGCCGGGTTTCAGATATTTCTTCCAGTCTTCAAGCCCTTCTTCAAAACCGATCGAATAGATCGCGCCTTCCGACCAGATGAGATCAAAATAGTGGTTCGGCAGATCAAGCGCCTCAAAGTCGGCACAGATTGTGAGAAGCCGCTCTCCGGTCACACCTTCGGCTTCCGCTTTTTCTTCCAGCCTTTTGATGAAAGGCTTCATGATGTCGACAGCCGAAATGCGCGCGTCCGTTTTGCGCAGCAAGGTCAGTACATCGCAGCCCTGCCCGCAACCCATTGCGAGAACTTCCGGTTCGTCCGGCAGCGCCCCGGCAAGAGACAGAACATGCGCCGTCGCGCGGTCGCTGCCCGGCGCATTCCGTTTCAGGCCAAGCTGCATATCCAGAAAGACACGAAAAGGATCGGCCTCCATATCAATTTTTCCTTTGTGTCGCGGTCCAACGCTCAAGGTCCGCGCCTGTGTCTATATCCAAAAGTGTCTCAAGCTTTGCAATACGTTTCCCTGCCAGGTTCCGCATTGTATCGGCGAGCGTGTACTGCGTTGACCAGCGCACATTGTTGAACATTCGTTCTGTTCGTCTTTTTCGAGACTGGCCCACAAGCCAGTAGCCGCCATCGTCGGCAGGTCCAAACACCGCATCATGCGAACCCAAGGCCTTGAACGCGCCTGCAATATGCGATGCGGTGAGCCCCGGAATGTCACAACCAATCAGCACAACCCGGCCTGGCGGCATGGCGAGCATCATATTGTCCATCCGCTCACCCAGATCTCCCCCGCCTTGTGGTACACGCGGCAAGTGGTCCGGCCAGAACCCGGTCTCTTCCAGGCTTGTGTCGGGGGCAGCAGCGATCACCGCCTGCCATCGCGGGTCTTTGCCTATTCGGGACAGAAGGCGCCGTGTATTGGTCCGGTAGAACCGCAGAGCCTCAACCGCCCCGATGTCCCGGGCGAGACGGGTTTTGACACGCCCCAAACGCGGCGACTTTGACATGACGACCAACCAGTTTTGTGAGGTCATCTGTACAATCTCGCGAGCACGCGCGGTGGAACAAAAAGGAAAAAGAGGGAGAGAATACCGAGATTTTTCAACGAGCGCTTCAGGTACCCGTCCCGATGATAGCGTGCCGGGCTGGTCACCGCTGCACTTCGCAACATCACCATCCGCCGCCAGCCAATCCTGCGCACCAGCGATACATCTTCCATCAGCGGCACATCGGGGTAGCCCTGCAGTTCCTTATAGAAGCTTCGGTGTATCAGCAGCCCCTGATCACCGTAGGGCAGATGAAAGATCGCACAACGCAAAGCCACCATGGTCTCCAGAAAACGCGCTGCCCCTCCAAAGTCATCCAGTTGGAAACGAAAGGCGGCGGCGATCTTCCGACCCTTGAAACGCCCTGCATCAACCTGTTCCAGAAACTTGGCGACTTCCTCTTCCCAACCCGCACTCAAGACCGTGTCGCCGTGAAGAAACAGTAACCAGTCGCATTTCGCTTCCTCGGCGCCTCTGCGCAGCTGCGTACCCCGGCCTTTTTCCCCCGCAACGAACGTCGCGCCGGCCATGTCCGCCAGATCTGCGGTTTTGTCGGTCGAGCCCCCGTCAGAAACAATGACCTCGCGCACAATCCCGCGCACTGTCGCCGGGACCAGTGCAGTCAGGCACGCGGGAAGTCCTGCTTCCGCATTCAAGGTGGGAATAACAACGCTCAACATGGGCGCGGACTATAGCGGCCCGCATAAAAATCGCTACCCCATGAAAAATGTTCTTGTTTTGTTCTGAAAATATTCCTATTCTCTCCCAGACGAACACGAACGGAACAGAAAACGCGTGCCCTGGCCCACCGCTTCCCCCCCGGGCGGTCTGGTCGGCTCCCGTCCCCTGGAGGTAGTTTGCGATGACCCAAGTGACACTGGATGCCCCCTCATCCCCACTGTCCGGCCCTGAGTACGGGCCCGGGTCTTCCCTGCTTCCTCCTTCTGGCCGACGCGGCCGGGGCGCGCGCTCCAATGAAAGCGGTCGATATGAGCCAATCCGCTATGCCCAGTTTGATGATGGATGGGAGACGATTGAAACTTCTCCGGCGTTGAAGACAAGCGTGACGCTTGAGACGCCCAGACACATTCTAACCCGCAACAGGTCTCTCGACATTCCCTTTGATCGGTCGATCAACCCCTACAGGGGCTGCGAGCATGGTTGCGTCTATTGTTTTGCACGACCTACACATGCCTATCTCGGGCTTTCGGCCGGGCTTGATTTTGAAAGCAAACTGTTCGCCAAACCAAATGCAGCAGCTTTGCTTGAGAAAGAACTGTCAAGGCCGGGCTATCAGGTCCGCCCTATCGCCATCGGCACAAATACCGATCCTTATCAACCGATCGAGCGGCGCTACAGGATTATGCGGCAGATCCTGAAAGTGCTGGATCAGTTCAACCACCCTGTAACCATCGTAACCAAGTCAGCACTGGTGATACGTGACCTGGACATTCTCTCATCAATGGCCAGCCGCAATCTCATCCGGGTGGCGCTTTCCATCACCAGTCTGGATGCCAGGCTCTGTCGCGCGATGGAACCGAGAGCCAGTACGCCGACAAAACGCATGGCCGCGCTCGAAACGCTTTCCGCTGCGGGCGTACCCACCGGGGTCATGGTCGCTCCTATCATTCCCGGCCTGAACGATCATGAGATCGAGAAAATTTTGCGCGGCAGTCATTACGCAGGGGCGCAACATGCCGGATTTATTCTGCTGCGCATGCCGCGCGAAATAAAGGACCTGTTCCGTGAATGGCTCTGTGAAGCTGCACCTGACAAGGCCTCCAAAGTACTCAAGCTCATCCGCGATACGCGCGGCGGCAAAGAGTATGATGCGGCGTGGGGTAAACGTATGCGCGGAGATGGTCCTTATGCCTGGACAATCCAGCGCCGTTTCGAGATCGCGGCCAAAAAACTCGGGCTGCATACATCGCGCAGCGCCCATGGCTCAGACGACCTGTCCAACGATACCTTCAATGGTCTGTTGGACTGCACTGCGTTTCAGGTACCACCGCGCCCGGGCGACCAGATGAGTTTTTTCTGACCGGGTTTTGGGGGCTTGAGGGGTTTTAGCGTCTTGCATTTGTTTTGCAGCGCATTCAGGTGCACACTTTGATCTTCAAACAGGATCAATGTGGATGAAAAAAGCGGCGCCTGCCCTCTTTGACGGGCCGGATTTCAGTCTGGAGAAGCGTGCGGGCATGCCGCACGCACGTGTTGCCGGTGTGGATGAAGCCGGACGTGGGGCCTGGGCCGGGCCTTTGGTCGCTGCCGCTGTGGTCCTGGATCCTGACACCTTTCCACACGGGCTTGATGATTCCAAAAAGCTTTCCCCCAGGAAACGTGATGTGCTGTTCGATCAGATCATGGCGCAGGCTGATGTAGGCATCGGCGTCGGGTCTGTTGAAGAAATCGAAGTCAGAAACGTCCTCAATGCGACATTGGATGCCATGCGCGTTGCTGTGCACGCGCTCGCGACGCCCGTTGACGTTGCGCTGATTGACGGTAATCGTTGTCCGCTCCTTCCTTGCACAACCGAAGCTGTGATCGGCGGTGACGCCCGATCTTTGTCCATTGCCGCCGCCTCCATTATCGCCAAGGTGACAAGAGACCGGATCATGCAATCGCTGGCAAAGGATTTCCCCGAATATGGATGGGACGCCAATGTCGGGTACGGGGTTCCTGTGCACAAATCAGCTCTGGAGCAATACGGTGTCACTCCACATCACCGCCGATCCTATAAACCGATACGCAACATATTGGGGCTCGCCGCGCGCAAGTGACTCTATTTAGTGAACTTTGCCCGCTAAGTTGTTGATTCAACAAAATTAATTGACCGTTAACCATCAAAGACTCATGATGCCGCTCCTTCAAGGATACCAATGGGTAGGGGCAGTGAGCGTGGCGCGTAAAGGTCAAATCAGCCGACTTCCGGCAAACGAAATTCTTCAGGGCGATTGCATCGAGTGGATGAACGCCCTGCCTGAAAAGTCAGTTGATCTGATTTTCGCAGACCCTCCCTACAATCTCCAGCTTCAGGGCGATCTGACGCGTCCCGACCAGAGCAAAGTTGATGGTGTGACCGATGCCTGGGACCAGTTTTCCAGCTTTGAAGTCTATGACCAGTTCACGCGGGACTGGATGAACGCCGCACGGCGCATTCTGAAGGACAATGGCGCAATCTGGGTCATCGGCTCATATCACAATGTGTTTCGCGTCGGAGCCACACTTCAGGACCTTGGCTTCTGGATTATGAATGATGTGGTTTGGCGCAAGACAAACCCGATGCCGAACTTTCGCGGTACACGTTTTACCAACGCGCATGAAACACTAATCTGGGCGACAAAATCTGCTGACCAGAAAAAATACACATTCAATTATGACGCGATGAAAGCCCTGAATGAAGATGTGCAGATGCGCTCCGACTGGGTATTGCCGATCTGCACAGGCGGTGAACGCCTGAAGGCTGAAGATGGTTCCAAAGCACATCCGACGCAAAAGCCTGAAAGCCTGCTTCATCGTGTTATTCTATCAACGACGAACCCTGGTGACGTGATCCTCGATCCATTTTTCGGGACAGGCACAACGGGTGCCGTTGCCAAAAAACTTGGCCGCAATTTTATCGGTATCGAACGCGAAACCGCCTACATTAAAGCCGCCAAGGCACGGATCAAATCAACACCTATTGCAAAAGCTGAAGACATTCAGGTTACGCAGTCGAAAAAAGCGGAACCTCGCGTGCCGTTCGGGACGATTGTCGAGCGCGGTCTCCTGCAGCCCGGCACTGTTCTTTATGATCCAGCAAGCCGCCATGCTGCCCGTGTCCGCGCCGACGGCACACTTGCCTGTAAAGATGCCACCGGTTCCATCCACAAGATTGGCGCCCATGTTCAAGGGGCTGAAGCGTGCAACGGGTGGACGTTCTGGCACTACAAGAAAAGCGGCAAGCTGCGGCCTATTGATCTGCTGCGCCAGCAAGTTCGCAAAGAACTCCATCCGAACTGACATGGCATTGCTCCCTCCACGGGGAGCTCTTCGCATGCGAATTAGCCCCGGCGCGCCTTAAACAGCGGGCCGGGCTTTTCATTATCATCCATCGCCAGAGCGACAATCTTCTTCATAACGGTTGGGAGCGCGTGCTCACCCAGCTTGTCCGGCATTACCCAAACACCGTCGGCCTTAACGGCCCCGATGTTTCTTGCCTCCATCAGTTCCAGGATCAAATGGAAATGGGTAAAAGTATGCTCGACACGCCCGCTGCGCTTTTTCCATCGTGCCTTGACGGGGGCTGCATCGAGAACATCCGTCACGGGTTTATCTTCAAGCCAATCCGTTGACGGCACCTCCATCATGCCACCCAGCAAACCCTTGGGCGGGCGTTTTCGCAATAGTACTGCGCCATCACTGCGCACTGCCCAAAAGGCCGTACCATACCGCACGGGACGTTCTTTCTTTGGCGCACGGCGTGGCAGGGTTTCCGGGTTTCCGGCGCGGCGTCCCTGACAGACCGTTTCCCAAGGACATCGCGGGCAAGACGGGTTTCGGGGCGTACAGAGCGTTGCCCCCAGGTCCATCATGGCTTGTGCAAAATCCCCCGGCCTTTTTTCGGGCGTCAGCGTTGCTGCTTTCTCCCGAATGATCTTCTTTGCCGGGGGCATCATTTCTTCAATATGGAAGAGGCGTGCCACCACTCTTTCAACATTGCCATCAACCACCGTTGCCGGTCGATCAAAGGCAATGGCGGCCACCGCAGCGGCAGTATAGGGGCCAATGCCTGGCAACTCCGCAAGTTCTTCCTCCGTATCCGGAAAAATGCCCTCCAGATCTTCTGCCACGCGCTGCGCACAGGCGTGAAGATTGCGGGCCCGACTGTAATATCCCAGCCCGGCCCAGGCATGCATAACCTCGTCAATATCAGCGGCGGCCAAAGCTTTCACCGTCGGCCACTTGTTGAGGAATTTCTGAAAATAGGGCCCGACGGTTGCAACCGTCGTCTGTTGAAGCATGATCTCTGACAACCACACCGCGTAAGGGTCAGGTTTGCGTCCCCCACGTGCGCGCCAGGGTAAATGGCGCGCATGGACATCATACCATGCAAGCAGGTCGGTGGCTTTTGGCCGGTTTTGTCCCATTGCGCCCTTGATACCCTCTCACATTGCACCGGTGCGACTCAGAATCGCCTTTCGCTCCAATTTGGGGCAAACTCCGCCCATGTCCACACGTCGATCCAAATCTCCCTCGCCCATTGCAGGCGACATTGCCGCGACAGCCCGGGCCATTTTCAAGGCTCGCGGTTTTCAGCAGGACCATATTCTGCGTCATTGGCCGGAGATTGTGGGGCTTTCGCTGGCGGAAATGTCAAAACCGGAAAAGCTGGTTTTCCCAAAGCAATCCGCCGGGGTCGGCATGCGGCGGGCAGAAGGAGCCACACTTACCGTCCGTGTGGACGGACCGGCAGCGCTCGAGTTCACCCACCAGGAACCTCAAATTCTTGAGCGGATCAACGGCTATTACGGCTACCGGGCAGTCACACGCATCAAATTGCTGCAAGCGCCCCTCCCCTTGCCACCCCGCCCCTCAAAGCGGCGAATTGCGCCACTTGACCCGGCGGAGGAGGCCGCACTGCGGGCCGAGATGGCGGACATACAGTCGGACAGTCTGCGCACAGCGCTTGAAACTCTGGGACGGCGTATCCTGGGCACGAAAAAAGCCGGAAGGACCGGACCGCGGCCCTAAGTCCGATTCTCGCTTCGGTGCAAGCGAAAGGATCGGTTGAGAGAGACGCCAAGTTACCTATAATCGCTCTACATTTAGTGGGGACCTTAAGAAATGGAACAAAATAAGCGCAATTTGCTGATTGCCGGTGCCGCTGTGCTGGCTGTCATTCTGGGTGTTGCCGGTTATCTGACCACAGGCAATTCTGGAAATGGGGAAGCTGCCGCCTCTGGTGCTGCGCCAACCTCAGGCTCTGCGTTGGCAGAAGAAGGACCGATGGGCGATTATGCGATCGGTTCGCCGGATGCGCCCGTCACGGTATACGAGTATGCCTCACTGACGTGCAACCATTGCGCGGCATTCCATCTGCAAAGTTTCCCCCAGATCAAGGAAAAGTACATTGAGACCGGCCAGGTTCGCTGGGTGATCAGGGCTTTCCCGTTTGATCCGGCTGCGACGGCTGCCGTCATGCTGGCCCGGTGCTCCGGGCCAGACCGTTACTATAATTTTCTCGATGTGCTGTTTGAACAGCAGCAGCAGTGGGCGTTCACGGGTAACCCCGGTGAAAACCTGGAAGCTCTTGCCAAGCAGGGAGGCTTTTCAAGCGACGCCTACAAGGCGTGCCTCGAGAATCAGGAGATATTTGATCATGTACGCGCTGTACAGGTCAGGGCACAGGAAGTGCACGGCGTTCGGTCTACCCCTTCGTTTTTCGTGAATGGTGAAAAAGTAGAGGGGGCTTTGCCTTTTGAAGACTTCGAGGAAGTCATTCAGAAGCATCTGCCGTAACCCATTCCCCGTGAACCAACCCGGCCGGTCTGTCCTGTTTTTCGACCGGGTCACCTGAACCTCTAATTCGACGGATATTCACGTGCAGTTTTCTCGTCTTCGTCTTGCCGGTTTCAAGTCCTTTGTGGACACGACCGACCTTCTCATCGAACCAGGCCTGACCGGCGTGGTGGGCCCGAATGGCTGTGGCAAATCCAACCTGCTGGAGGCTATGCGCTGGGTGATGGGGGAAAATTCCTTCAAGAATATGCGCGGGTCCGGCATGGAAGACGTGATTTTTGCCGGGACAGCCGGGCGTCCGTCCCGCAACCATGCAGAAGTCGTGCTCACGATCGACAATACCGGGCGCACTGCACCAGCGGCTTATAATGATCAGGACGAGATTGAAGTCTCCCGCCGGATCGAGCGGGACCATGGCTCGACCTACCGGATCAACGGCAAGGAAGTTCGCGCGCGCGATGTACAATTGTTGTTCGCCGACGCCTCGACCGGCTCCCACTCCCCTGCCCTGGTGCGGCAAGGGCAGATTGGTCAGCTGATTTCCTCCAAACCGGTCAATCGTCGCCGGATTTTGGAAGAGGCTGCCGGGATCACAGGTCTGTACACGCGCCGGCATGAGGCAGAACTGCGCCTGAAAGCGGCTGAAACAAATCTGACCCGCCTCGATGATGTGGTTTCCCAGATCGAAAGCCAGCTATCAAGCCTCAAGCGTCAGGCGCGTCAGGCGACGCGGTACCGCAACCTTTCCGGCCACATTCGCCGTGCAGAAGCGACTGTTCTGCATATGAAATGGGCCCATGCCACCGAAACACTTACACGGGAAGAACAGCGCCTAACCGAGACAGATGCGCGGGTTGCAGAGCTGACCCAGCTTGCCGCTGCTGCCAGCACCGCGCAGGCACAAGCCTCCGAAAGTATTCCGGAGTTGCGCGATACGGAGGCGCGTGCTGCCGCTGGTCTGCACCGTCTGACGGTTGAGCGTGAAAACCTGGATGCAGAAGAAAAACGTGCCCGCGATCAAGCCGCGCAGTTGACAGCCCGCTTGCAACAGATTTCGCAGGATATTGCCCGCGAGCGGGAATTGATGACAGACACAAGTGCCGCTCTTGAGCGCCTTGGTGCTGAAGAAGCAGAGCTTACCGAACAGAACGCCTCGCAAGCTGAACTGCATGAGGCCGCACAGGCAAAAGTTTCTGAAACCGGGGAAGCCCTGCAGGCCCGCGAAGACGAACTCGACGCGCTGTCCCGCGAAGCCGCCGCTCTTGCGGCCGAACGCCAAAGTCTGGAGCGGGCTATCCGCCATGGCGAAGAGCGGATTGCCAAGCTCGGTCAGCAGCTGGAGCAAATTGTGCGGGAACGTGCAACCCTGGCCGATGCCGAAGAGAAAAAAGCCGCCATTGCCCAACAAGGCGAAGAGCTGGAACTCGCGCACGCAAAAACCGAAGCTGCATCAGCGACAGCCCTTGCCGCGGAAGAGGCCCTGCGTGCCGCGCGGACAGATGAAGCCGCCAAGCGCGATCCGATGCAGAATGCCGAACGGGAATTGGCTCGTCTGGCGGCGGAGGCCAAGACGCTCTCCAACATGCTCTCCGTTGATGAGAAAGGGCTTTGGCCGCCCCTGATTGATGCAGTCACGGTGGAACCCGGCTATGAAAAAGCTTTGGGTGCGGCGCTTGGTGAAGACCTGTCTGTTCCCACTGACACAGCCGCCCCCATTCACTGGGATACGGTCAATGCCGCCGATGACGCGGCACTCCCGGAGGCTGCCCGTGCCCTCTCATCCGTCGTCAAAGGCCCTGCGGCCATGGCCCGCCGTCTGGCACAAATCGGCCTTGTGACGCCGGAACAAGGCAAAGCCCTGCAAGCTCAGTTGAAGCCGGGACAGCGCCTTGTCTCTGTTGCCGGCGATCTGTGGCGTTGGGACGGGTACACAGCCGCAGCCGATGCACCAACAGCCGCAGCAAAACGACTTGAGCAAAGAAACCGGCTCGCCGACCTGGAAGCCGAAATTGAAACTGCCAAGGCACATATGCGCGACCTGCGCGATGCGTTTGAGGCGGCGCGGGTGAAAGTTGAAGAAGCCGCAACCCATGACCGCGAGATGCGTCAGGCGTTGCGTGCCGCGCAAACAGCAGAGGCCGATCTCCGCAAGGCCTTGTCTGACGCTGAACGTCAGGCATCCGCCCAGCTGTCGCGGCTTGCAGCTCTTGCCGAAGCTGAGGCACGGCTGACAGGCGATCTGACGGAAGCCACGAAAACCCTCGAAGAATCACGAACATCCTTTGCCGGCCTTCGCCCCGGTGATGAACTGCAGGAACGGGTAACCTCCGCGCGCGATGCGGTGAGTTCTCTGCGTCTTGCCCTGTCGGAAGCACGGGCGGCACTTGAAGGACTTAACCGGGATGCCCAGGCAAGAACCCGCCGCCTGCAGGCCATTGCCCAGGAGCGGGGCGCGTGGGAGCTGCGTTCAGCCAATGCCACAAAACAGATCGGCACGCTGGAAGAACGGAATACAGAAAGCACAGAGCAGCTTGAAATTCTGAAAGGTGTACCTGCAGAAATTGAAAGCAAGCGCGCCGCCCTGCTCACCCAGATTGCGGAAGCCGAAATATCCCGCAAGTCTGCTGCAGACGAATTGCAGGAAGCTGAAAACAATCTTGCCGAATGCGACAAGATTGCCCGTGAAACCCAGACGGCCCTGTCCAGCACACGGGAAGAACGGGCGCGCATCGACGGGCTTGTGGATGGCGGTCGCGAGCGGAAGCGCGACGCGGAAGCCCGCATTCGTGAGGTGCTGGAATGCGCGCCGAATGAAGCGCTTGCGCTTGCTGAACTGGGTGAAAATGAGGCCCTGCCTGAGCTTGAGATCATTGAAGGCAAGCTTGAAAAGCTGAAGCGTGAGCGCGAAAGCCTGGGTGGTGTCAACTTGAGGGCGGACGAAGAAGCCCAGGAACTCACAGAGCAGATGGAAACGCTGCTTCGTGAGCGTGAAGACCTTGAAAATGCCATTGCCAAACTCCGTCAGGGGATTGCAAGTCTCAACAAGGAAGGTCGTCAGCGCATGCTTGATGCGTTTGAGACGGTGAACGAGAATTTCACCCGCCTCTTTACGCACCTGTTTGGCGGCGGCACCGCACATCTGAAACTCACCGAATCGGATGATCCACTCGAAGCCGGACTTGAGATCATGGCCCGCCCGCCGGGCAAACGCCTTCAGGTCATGTCGCTCCTGTCTGGTGGTGAGCAGGCTTTGACAGCGATGTCATTGATTTTCGCGGTGTTCCTGACAAATCCGTCGCCGATCTGTGTTCTGGACGAGGTGGACGCACCACTCGATGATGCCAATGTCGAGCGCTTCTGTGATCTTATGGAAGAAATGGTGCGGACAACCGATACTCGCTTCCTGATCATCACTCACCACGCGCTCTCCATGGCCCGTATGAGCCGCCTTTTCGGGGTGACCATGCAGGAACGAGGGGTTTCAACGCTCGTCTCCGTTGATCTGGAAGCAGCTGAGAAGATTCGCGAAGCAAGCTGATCGCCGATACTTCGTTCGAGCCTCCCAATTGACCCTGTCGGGCCGCAATTGGGGGGCTTTTTCGTGCCAAATCACCTCACGCCACAGCGAATAAGAGCCTTTCTGGCTGGCGTGGGGCACAATCTTGCGTATGGGAATCAGGGCATTTTGAGGGGCCAATTGCCGCACCCTCAAAAACCGGAGAATTTCCATTTGTTTTCAAAGACTTAATACATGCTCACCTTTCCTTGACAGGGTTTGGGGAGGCAAGTAGGGTGCGCGCGGCTTGAGGCGGATTTCTGCGGTTTTTGCAGTCGTTTTTACTGCATTTCTGAGATTGTTCGCACGGGGTAACGGAGGTTCTGGTCGGCCTATGACGATCCCGACCGAACGAAATGGCGACAAAGACGGTGGGCGACCTGATCCTCTTCGCGATGACAGGTCGGATCTCACGGCCCTTGACGCCAAAATTCGTGCCCATGTGGACGCTCACAAACGAAAGAACCCCGAGCCAGCGGAGACCGGAAAAAGGGCCACGGCCATTGGAATGGCCTTCCGACTTTCAACCGAGCTTGTTGCCGGGCTGATTGCCGGGGGGATTGTTGGATGGGCATTGGATCATGTGTTGGGAACAAAGCCCTGGGGGCTTTTGATTTTCTTCTTTCTGGGCATGACCGCAGGGATTATGAACGTGTTTCGCACAGCGTCCGCAATGGCCGCCGCGGCAGCACAGGAACAGAAAAAGCCGGACCATACGGCCGGTGAACAGTAAGGGCAGAAGCGTGTCAACTACAGCAGACGTAGAACTTGGCAATGGCGCACATGATGGTGGCGGTCTTGGCGTGGATCCGATGCACCAGTTTGAAGTGCAGACATACTTCCCGATCAACATTGGTGGGCTTGATGCCTCTTTCACCAATGCCAGCCTGTGGATGGTACTCGCGGCCATTACTGTGAGTTTCTTTACGGTTTTTGCGATCGGTCGCCGGGAAATGGTCCCAGGGCGCCTTCAGTCTATCGCTGAACTATCATACGAATTCGTAGCCAATATGGTTCGTGAAAATGCGGGAAGTGCCGGCCAGCCCTATTTCCCCTTTATCTTCACGCTCTTCATGTTTGTCCTCGCATCCAACATGCTTGGTATGCTGCCTTACTCCTTTACAACGACCAGCCACATCATCGTGACTTTTGCGCTGGCAGCCTTTGTGTTCATTGGCGTGACGCTGGTGGGCCTGGCCAAGCACGGGCTGCACTTTTTCAGCCTATTTGCGCCGAAGGGACTGCCGGTTGCGCTGTTGCCGCTGATTATCGTGATTGAGGTCATTTCCTACCTCTCACGCCCTATCAGCCTTTCTGTTCGTTTGTTTGCCAACATGCTGGCGGGCCATACGATGCTGAAAGTGTTTTCAGGCTTTGTGGTCGGGTTTATCGGTGCGGGCGGCCTCTTCGCCGGCCTGGCGATCATCCCCATGGGCGCTATGGTGGCGTTTACAGGGCTCGAAATTCTGGTGGCTTTCCTGCAAGCTTACGTGTTTGCGATCCTCACCTGCATTTATCTGAATGACGCACTTCACCTGCACTAAGCGGATGAAGCGTTTCTAGTTAATCGGGGCAATTCTGCCTCAATTGTTCACTGAAAGAGGGCCGGACGAGCCGGACCCACGACAACGGAGACACGAAAATGGAAGCTGAAGCAGCAAAATATATCGGCGCTGGTATCGCTTGTATCGCACTCGCTGGCGCTGGTATCGCCATCGGTAACATCTTTGGTAACTTCCTTGCAGGCGCGCTGCGCAACCCATCAGCTGCTGCAGGCCAGTTCCCTAACCTTCTTCTGGGCTTCGCCCTTGCTGAAGCAACCGGCCTTTTCGGTCTTGTTGTTGCTCTGATCCTGCTCTTCGTTCTCTAATCAAGACGAAAGACGGACCTCTTTCACCTGTCGGCAGCTCTCTTGTTTCTGAGACCTGCCGACACGGGTGATCCCAACCCAACGATCTGGTGACAGTTTTGCCTGACCGTTAACGGGTTGGAACCGGGCTCTGGAGACATTGAAATGCCTCAGTTAGATTTTGCCACATACGCACCGCAGCTCATCTGGCTGGCGCTGGTATTTGGTGTTCTCTACATCATCATGTCGCGCGTGGCTCTGCCTCGTATTGCGACCGTTATTGAGGAACGTCGTGATCGTATCGCGAATGACCTTGATACAGCTGCTCAGTTGAAGCGGGACTCAGATGACGCGATTGCGGCATATGAAACCGCCCTGCAGGATGCCCGGGCCAAGGCACATGCCATCGCTCAGGAAACCCGCGATCGGCTGACAGCAGAAACTGACGCGCACCGTGCGGACCTTGAAGGTCAACTTGCGGCGCGCATGCAGGATGCTGAAAAGCGCATCACAACCACAAAGGACAAAGCCATGAGCAATGTTCGCGACGTGGCTGTGGATGTTGCTGATGCCATCACCAACCAACTCCTTGGAGAAAGCGACCGTAACGCCGCTGCCAAGGCTGTTGACGGCGAACTCGCTTAACAGAGGGACACAGGAACATGCTTCAAGATGCAACATTCTGGGTCCTGATCAGCTTTCTGATCTTCGTTGGCCTTGTTGTTTATTACAAAGTGCCGGGCATGATCGCTGCCGCTCTCGACAAGCGCGCCGCCGATATTGCCCATGAGCTTGATGAAGCCCGCAAACTTCGCGAAGAAGCCCAGCAGGTACTCGCCTCCTACCAGCGCAAGCAGCGCGATGCGGAGAAAGAAGCCCAGGCAATCGTTGAGCAAGCCCGCGAAGAAGCGGAACGGCTTGCTGTTGAAACCAAAGATAATCTGGCCGCTCATGTCGAGCGCCGGACGAAGCTTGCTGAAGACAAAATTGCCCAGGCGGAAGCCCAGGCTCTTCAGGAAGTTCGTGCGGTTGCCGCGGATGTTGCTGTTGCAGCAGCGCGCACCATTATCGAACAGAAGCTGGATGGTGCACGCGCTACACAGCTTCTCGATAAGTCGATTGCTGAAGTGAAAGCAAAGCTCCACTAAGCTTCTCGGCGACATGACAATAGAGCCCGCAGCGCCTCCGGCCTCGCGGGCTTTTTTGTTGCCCCTTTGGAAATGTAGAAGTGTCCCCCGCCTCCCCGCACTGGCGACCATCCGGCCGGGATGACAGTTGTGGACGAGACAACTTTTATCAACCAAACAACACTGTCACCACCCGACTTGTTCGGGTGGTCCAGGGCGTAATGTCTAGACTTCTGCCTTTGGTGCTGGATTGCCGGAACAAGTCCGGCAATGACGAATGAGAGATGGGTTGGTGCGCGAGCGATATTCCTGCCCGGAACCAGTCCGGGCATGGCGAGTGAGGGATAGACAGACGCACGAACCGTTTGGTCCACTTCTGGTTTCGGGGTCTTTTAACCTCAATACATAAGTTCGCCCGGGCCCCCGGCGCGGGCTTTTTTTGTGCCCTGCGCTATGCCGGCTCGATTACAAGTTCGGGCCAGCAAGTCCTGTAGCGCGCATTCTTTTCGTCATAGCGGTCTTTACGAAAGTTTGCCGTGCGGTTGGGCCTGATGTGCAATGCCGCCATGTCGGCGAGGCCCGGTGCATAAACTGCACCTTCCGGGTTGATACCCACCATGTTGGCGGTCGCCAGAAACCGGTCAATCCCTTCGCAGGAAGAGCGAAGCGGTGGATAGGGCTTGTCATGCTTTTCGGCATACCAGAGATGGACGCGGGCCTGATTTCGAAACTCGATCTGGACACCAAGATCTGAAAAAAGCGCCTGCCCTCTGGATATGACGAGGTCTTCCGCTTCCCAGCTTGTGTCGGGATCAAAATAGAAGACATCATAGTCCTTGATACCATGCTCCAATGGTCGCTCTGTCAGGACGTTCCATACAGTCTGGAAAAGACAGCCGGAAACGAGCCATGCATCTGGCAGGTTGAGCGTCGGTAACCGACCCAAAATGGTTTGGTTTACCGGGTTTCGCAGGCTGATTTCCCTGAACTGTGCTTCCGTCACCGCTCCCCCAATACAAAAGGACGCCCCCCAACGGGCGCGCCCTTGAAGCTTAGCTCGATTCGTCCTGCCCTCAATCGAGTGCGGCGGTCACGGCCCTGAAAAACTCAATCGTCTCCATCTCGCGATAGGCGCTTTCGTCCAGCGACGTGGCATAGTCGCTGTTAGCCGACAGTTTCACCATAACCGTGCCGCGTGTCGGGTTTACAAAGATGAACTGATTGTAGACGCCGATGGCAGCGTATTCCCCTTCTGTGCTCGCCGGCACCCACCATTGATAGCCATAACCTACGGGAAACGGATCGCCCGCTGCGATCTTGGTTTCCGGAAGAAGGTGCGGCGCATCAGGCGTCACCGAGGATTTCACCCAGTCCGCTGATACGATCTGCGTGCCGTTCCAATTTCCGCCCAGACGATAGAGCTCGCCCAGTTTCGCATAGTCACGCGCCGTCGCGTTGAGCCCCCCGAACACCATTTCCATATTTTGGTCGTCGATGATCCAATAGCCGTTCGCCTCCATACCCAGCGGGTGCCAGAGCTTCTCTTCCATATAGTCTGTCACCGTGCGCCCGGTGGCTGCTGTCAGCAACATGCCCAGAACCTGGGTGTCGGTTGAGTTGTAGTGATTATAGGTGCCTGGCTCGCGCTCCCGCTCCAGCGTCGCGGCGAATGCATCCAGGGATCCCCCAAGCGCGAGGATCTGCCCAAAGCGATTAATATCGGAGTCAGGATCACTGTAATCCTCATTCCAGCGCGCGCCGGACGACATTTGCAGAATATCCTTGATCCGCACCCCGTCATATGCGGAACCTGCCAGGCTCGGAACATAGTCTGTAACGGGCTCTTCTATTGTTCTGATCAGCCCTTCTTCCACCGCGATACCGACACTGGCGGAGATAAAGCTCTTGGCCACCGACATCGACATCCACTGCACATCGCGCCCGCCACTCAGCCAATAATCCTCGTAGCGAACCTTGCCGTTCTCAATGACCAACAACGCACCTGTATCGGTTTCCGCCAGAAAGTCTGCTGTCTGTACGGACTTTCCGTTGTATTCAAAGCTCTCAGGGAGCTGAATTTTCTCCCCTTCTTCAAACTGGAACGGCGTTCTGGAGGCACTCATTGTGGCAACCGGGAACATGTTCGCAATATTAGCGAAATTCTCATATTGCTCCGCACCGCTGAAAAGCGTCGCCGCGAAGGATGCGCGTTCGATCTCACGTTTAAAATAAAGTCCCGCGCCGATTGCCACGACGAGGACAAGAGCGCCCGCGCCAATAAGTATCTTCTTCATAAAATATCCTTCCTGATATTCTGATGTGCTCTTCAGCGACGGCCTGCGTCACCAATGAGCGTGCCTGCCAAAAGGCGAAGTGTGTTTGCGCGCGGTGCTTTCAGCCCGAGAAAGGCGAAGCTTGCCTGCCCGTACGCGAGCGAAATGAGCGCCAGAGCGAGCGATTTCCGCTCTTCATTGTTGCAACCGATCTCCTCAGCCTGCATCTGTGTGATGAGCAACTTCAATATACGGCCATACATGGCCGTCAGGCGTTTGCGGATGGTTTCATCCCGCTCGGCCAGATACCAAAGTTCACCCACAATACTATTTGAGGTCGGGTCCGAAAAAGTGGCCGTAAAAAGCGTATCGAGCAGGCTTTCGAGTGTCGGGACCACGACAGCAGAACCGTCGGGCCGGGCGTTTTCCAGGTTTTGTTCTGCTCTCTCGATCATCCGCTCGATCAGCAAGTCGACCATGTCATCACGGTTGCCGACAAAATAACGCACAAGACTTCGTGGCAGGCCAACTTCATCCGCAACCTTTTGCAAGGTGGTTTTCGCCAACCCTAGCCGTATAACGCATGCCTCAAACGCAGCAAGAATCTGCTCTTTCCGTTCGTCTTCAATTTTTGCACGCGCCATGGCAATCCATTCTTGTCATTTGTGAAAAGAATGGTGCACCACTCAAAACTTGTCAAGTTTGAAAAGTATGAGACAAAAAAAGAGCCGGTTTCCCGGCTCTTGGTTTCGTCTGATGACCTTTTTTATTCTGCCGCTTCTGCTGGCAGCGGCGCCGACCAGGTCAGGATCGGGTTTCGCGCAGCCAATGTTTCGTCCAGACGCCGGCGCGGTGCAAGGAACGGTGCCCCCTTGAAGCGTTCCGTCTCCCCCTTCTTTGCACTGGCTGCAAGGTCTGCCAGTGTGGCGATGAAAAGGTCCACACTTGCCTTTGACTCGCTTTCCGTCGGCTCAATCAGCATGGCCCCATGCACAACCAGCGGAAAATACATGGTCATGGGATGATAGCCCTCGTCGATCATTGCCTTGGCGAAATCAAGTGTCTCAACACCGGTATCTTTCAGGAAACGATCATCAAACAGTGCTTCATGCATGCATGGTCCTTCAAACGGTGCCGACATGACATCCTTCAGAGAGGCCAGCACGTAATTAGCCGACAGGACAGCATCTTCCGCCGCCTGTTTCAGACCGTCCGCGCCATGGCTCAACATGTAAGCCGCCGCACGGACAAACATGCCCATCTGGCCATGAAAGGCGGTCATGCGCCCAAAGCTGGTGCCACCCAATGCCGCCACCTGCTCTTCTGTCTCTGCGAATTTCAGGCGACCGTCGTCACGGGTTGTGATCCAGGGTAAAGGTGCAAATGGTGCCAGAGCGTCGGACAGCACGACCGGGCCCGCGCCCGGTCCGCCGCCGCCATGCGGTGTTGAGAAGGTTTTGTGGAGGTTGATGTGCATCGCATCCACGCCCAGGTCACCGGGGCGCACGCGCCCCACAATCGCGTTGAAGTTTGCACCATCACAATAGAAATACCCCCCAACCGCATGGAGAGCGTCTGCAATCTCGCGAATATCCCGCTCAAACAGCCCGCACGTGTTGGGATTGGTGAGCATGATAGCCGCAACATCAGGACCGAGTTTCGCCTTGAAGGCGGCTACATCGACCCGACCATCTTCCGTCGCAGGAATGGCATCGACTTTGTAACCGAGCAAGGCAGCGGTCGCAGGGTTTGTACCATGCGCGCTTTCAGGCACGAGGACGCGCGTGCGCGTTTCCCCTTCACCGCGCGCTTCGAGCGCGGCCTGAATAGCCATCATACCGCACAGCTCACCATGGGCACCAGCTTTTGGCGACATTGCAACAGCCGGCATACCCGTCAGCTCTTTCAACCAGTCTGCCACCAGCTCAATCAGCGCCATCGCCCCTTGAACCGTCTTTTGTGGCTGCAACGGATGAACATCAGCAAAGCCCGGCAGGCGGGCCATTTTCTCGTTCAGCCGGGGATTGTGCTTCATGGTGCAGGAACCAAGCGGGTAAAGCCCCGCATCGATTGCATAATTTTTCTGAGACAGGCGCACATAGTGACGCACGACATCCGGCTCAGCCAACCCCGGTAAACCGATAAGCCCTTTGCGACGATTGCCACCCAGACGGTCCTCAAAGGCTTGCGGTTCTTCCAGATCGACACCACACGCACCGGAATCGCGTTCAAAAATGAGAGCCTCTTCCTGTGCAAGCGCCTTGTTGCCGGTGAATGTTGCGTGGACGCTTGGTCCCGCATCACCCGGTCCACTCGACCGGCCCTGACGGTTCATTCCACTCATGACAACACCTCGCTCAACGCAGCTGCATACGCTGCCCGATCTTCATCTGTATTCACTTCTGTCGATGCCACCACGATCAGATCGTCGAGACTCGCTTCACCAGGCCACAAACGTGATGCGCGAACACCTCCCAACACGTTCTTGTCGGCAAGTGCGTCAATCACATCACGCGCGTTCTTCGACACACGGATGGTGAACTCGTTGAAGAAGGACGAGGTTACAAGCTCTACCCCCTTCACCGCTGCCAGCTGATCTGCCAGCTTCACCGCATTGGCGTGATTGATCCGCGCAAGCCTGGTGTATCCTTCTTCTCCCAGGAGTGAGAGATGGATTGTAAAAGCCAGGCAACACAGGCCGGAGTTTGTGCAGATGTTGCTTGTCGCTTTTTCCCGGCGAATATGTTGTTCGCGCGTGGAAAGGGTCAGGACAAACCCACGTTTGCCCTCCGCATCCACGGTCTCCCCGCACAGGCGGCCAGGCATCTGGCGCACGAATTTCTGCTTTGCTGCAAAAAGGCCAACATACGGGCCACCGAAATTTAATGGATTACCCAGAGACTGGCCTTCGCCGACAACTATGTCCGCGCCCATTTCACCCGGCGAGGCAAGCAGGCCCAGCGACACAATTTCGGTCACAGCCACAATGAGCAGAGCGCCCTTGGCATGTGCCGCATCGGCGATTGCCCGAAGGTCACGCACATTCCCGAAGAAATCAGGGTTCTGCACGACAACACAAGACGTCTTGTCATCGATCCGCGCAATCAGATCTTCTGTCCCATCGATAACGGGCGCAGAAAGATCCAGCTCGTAATCTGCAAAGTCCGACAGATTTTTCACCACGTCCCGGTAGTGCGGATGTAGTGCGCCGGACAGAACCGCCTTTTTTCGCCGGGTTACGCGGTGCGCCATCAATACGGCTTCTGCACACGCTGTTGACCCGTCATACATGGAGGCATTTGCGACTTCCATGCCCGTCAGCATGGCGACCTGCGTCTGGAATTCAAACAGGTATTGGAGTGTGCCTTGGGCAATTTCCGGCTGATAAGGCGTGTAGGAGGTCAGGAATTCCGACCGCTGGATCAAATGATCCACCGTTGCAGGTACATGGTGTTTGTATGCGCCCGCCCCCACAAAAAACGGAACAGACCCTGCCGACACGTTTTTTGCGGCAAGCCCGGAGAGGATACGTTCCACTTCCATCTCCCCCTTATGGGCGGGAAGATCGATGGAGGCACTGTTGCGTGCCGCTTCCGGCACGTCCTTGAAAAGATCATCAACAGATTTCGCCCCAATCGTGGCTAGCATCGCCTGGCGGTCTGTCTCTGTCAGCGGCAGATAACGCATAGGTCAGTCCAGTCCTGCTACAAATGATTTATACGCGACTTCGTCCATCAGGTTGTCGAGCTCGCTTGGGTCGGAGAGCTTCATCTTGACAAACCAGCCTGCTCCTTCGGCATCTTCATTCACCGTTGCCGGGGCACCATCCAGTACGTCGTTGACTTCAACAATCTCGCCCCCCAGTGGGGCATAGACTTCTGACGCAGCTTTAACAGACTCCACTACAGCCGCTTCATCACCTTTGGCGACCTCACGCCCGACTTCGGGCAGTTCAACAAAAACCACATCACCCAATTGCTCCTGGGCGTAATCTGTAATGCCGACGGTGGCAATGTCACCCTCGACGCTGATCCATTCATGATCTTCCGTGAATTTAATCGTGCTCATAATTGTCCCCTGTGATCCTTTTGTAGGTTGTGAACGACACTGTTCGTCCGGTCACAACCCTTTATTTCCGATAGCGTTTTTCAATAAATGGCATGGCTGAGATTTCGGCAGTGCGAGGTTTGCCGCGCACCATCAACGTAATGCTCGTCCCCAGCTTGGCGTGTGCTGTATCGACATACCCCATCGCAACGGGCGCATCGGCGGTTGGGCCGAAGCCACCACTTGTCACCACACCGATCTGCTCACCCTTCGCATCCACGATCTGCGTACCTTCACGTGCCGGGCCGCGCCCTTCGGGGCGTATGCCTACGCGCTTGCGCGACACGCCTTCCCCTATTTCTTTCAGGATACGACCAGCACCGGGAAAGTTTGCCTCCTCGCGACGACGCTTGCCCACCGACCAGGTCAACGCAGCCTCAACCGGCGATGTCGTCTCGTCAATGTCGTGCCCATAAAGGCAGAGACCGGCTTCCAGACGTAAGGAATCACGTGCACCCAAACCGATCGCGGCAACATCTGCGTGCGAGAGAAGTGTCCGGGCCATTTTTTCAACATCCGCATCACGAACCGAGATTTCGTACCCGTCTTCACCGGTATAGCCGGAGCGGCTGATTGTGCAGTCGATACCATCGAAGGTGGCCGGACAGGCCGTCATGAATGTGAGCTTCGCTGCCTCCGCACACCAGTTCGACATCACCGTTTCCGCGGCGGGCCCCTGCAAGGCAATCAGTGCTTGGGTATCGAATGTGGTGAGTTTGATCCCAGCCGGCAGCTTGTCCCGAAGATAAGCATAATCAACTGCTTTGCGTGCCGCATTCACCACAAGCATCAGACGTCCTGCCAAAGCCGGGTCAGCGGGGCGTGTCACCATCAGATCATCGATGATCCCCCCTTCCGCATTCAAAAGCTGTGTGTAGCGCATTGAGCCTGGTTCGATACCTTCAATATCGGCAGCAACCAGTGTTTCCAGCGCCTTCGAAACGGCGACATGATCGGGACCTTCCAGCATCGCTTGCCCCATGTGAGACACATCGAACAGCCCCGCTTTTTCGCGCGTGTGATTATGTTCGCCCAGTACGCCCAGCTTGTACTGGACCGGCATGTCATAGCCCGCGAACGGCACCATTTTCGCTCCCAGCTCAACATGCAGTGCGTGGAGTGGCGTCTTCAACAAAGTTTCGTCGGGTGTCATGCCCAGTTCACTCAAATACGATTCAGAGTCCGCCAACCGTCGCAAATGCTCCGCTGGCGCCCCCTCTGTCGTTGGAACCTGAGAGATTTCACTTGCAGACCCTTCGTCAGGCCAGCCCGCTTATCCCCTTGGGTGAGATCCGCATCGCTGCGAACCTGCTTTCCAGAGTGTCCTCTACTCGCGGTCCTTTTGCCTGAGAGTTTCCGGGGCGGTTGCTCCTTCGGCGTTTTCCCGCACCGTTGTTTTTCCGGTTACGGTCCAATCTCTCCCGCGAGGGTCATTGGTTGGTTGGGGATATTAGGTGGGCGGGCTCAGGAGTCAATCGCAAGCCCAACCAAAACTGCCACTTTCCCTGGAATTGTAAATTCCATAACGAAATCAAATAGATATGACCTCACCTCGGCAGGCTTTCCTATTTCGCCCGACGATTGAAATCACGCTGTTCGCGCGTCAGTTGAAAGCCGACCAGAATCTCGTAGGCCGAACCGTCAATATTGGCCACGTAGGGAACCTTGGTTTCTTCAACCGTGTGAATAAAGCCGGTTGTGCGCTGATTATCGGGAAAAGACAATGTGACCGGCATCACGTCCTTGCGTAAAACCCGCGAACTTGTTTCCGTCAATGCAATAAAGGTCGGGACGGTGATTTCACGGCTGGTGGCCGCAGGGCCCAGCTCTGCCGTTCCCCGGAAGGCGAGGTTTACAAAGATGATCCCATCATCGATGTCATACTCGCATTCACTCACAACACGCTCAATCTCACCTTTCAGCACGATATCCGTGACATCAGACCCGCGACCGGAGAACACAGTCACTTCCTCAGTTCCCGCGATCAGCCCGACAGACGGGCATGGCAGGTCGCGCGCCAGCTCTGTTTCCGCGGACGAGGTACACCCTGCCAAAACGGCCAGTGCGGTTGCGCCGAAAACCCAATTCTTAACCTGATTGACCGTCTTCACGTGTATACCTGTCCTCATAAATAACTCGTCCCGCGTCATGTATGGTGCGGTCCGGGCCGTGCTTTCACCGGAACTCAGCCTGTGATGCATGTATGGACACAAGCATTGACAGGGGCTCGCCCTCGCTTCACAAATCCCCTAAATTCAGGGGCTTCGCAATGGGTGTCGGCACTCTACCGGACCCCCCGTGCGCCGACAAGCGCCGAACCTGCCTGAACGGAACAGGCCTTGATTGAGACCGATATTGTGACACGCAATGTAAAACCCATCACCCTGCTTCTGGCCGAACCCCGCGGGTTCTGTGCCGGGGTTGACCGGGCCATCCAGATTGTTGAACAGGCGCTGAAGAAATTTGGCGCCCCTGTCTACGTGCGCCACGAGATTGTGCATAACCGCTTCGTTGTTGAAAACCTTGAGGCCAAGGGCGCAATTTTTGTCGAAGAACTGGACGATGTTCCCGACGACGCGCGGGTAATTTTTTCCGCTCACGGGGTTCCCAAATCTGTGCCCGCCCAGGCCGATGAGCGGAAGCTGTTTTATTTCGACGCAACATGTCCTCTTGTTTCGAAAGTGCATGTGGAAGCGGAACGTCATTTCGAAGCCGGCCGCGATATCATTTTGATCGGCCATACAGGGCATCCGGAAGTGATCGGCACAATGGGGCAATTGCCGGAAGGGGCCGTCACGCTGATCGAGACGATAGCGGACGCGGAAAATATCGTGCCTCGCCAACCGGCCCGACTTGCCTACATCACCCAGACCACACTCTCTGTCGATGATACAGCCGCCATGGTGGAAGTGCTGCAACGTCGTTTTCCAGATATAGAAGGGCCACACAGGGAAGACATCTGCTATGCGACCACCAACCGTCAGGCGGCTGTCAAGGCGATTGCGCCCGAGGCCGACGCCATGATTGTGATCGGGGCACCCAACTCGTCGAACTCAATGCGACTGGTTGAAGTGGCAGAGCGTGCAGGCTGCGCCAAATCCATCCTTGTGCAGCGTGCAACCGATATTGACTGGTCCTTGTTCGAAGGGGTTAACCGCCTCGGCCTCACGGCGGGGGCTTCTGCTCCCGAGATCCTCGTGGAAGAAGTTATTGATGCCTTCCGGCAGCGCTTCGAGGTCACGCTTGAACCCATCACCGTCAGCCGCGAACGTGTGCAATTCAAATTGCCCCGTGCGCTGATGGACTAAGCGCAGGCGGAGACTTAATCGTATGGCTGTTTACACCGAAGTTGACGACGAGGCGCTGGAAGCGTTCATCGCCCTCTACGACATTGGTACCGTGCTTTCTCTCAAAGGGATCGCAGACGGGGTCGAAAACTCAAACTATCTGCTGCACACAAGCACGGGATCCTACATTCTTACCCTTTACGAGAAACGCGTGGATGCCGACGACCTGCCCTTCTTTCTTGGCTTGATGAACCATCTTGCATCAAAGGGAGTGGCCTGCCCGACGCCGATTGTGCAGCGTTCGGGTGACATGCTTGGTACCCTGTCCGGGCGGCCAGCGGCCATTGTTTCTTTTCTCGAAGGGGTCTGGCCCAAAAAGCCGCTTCCTCGCCATTGCGCGGAACTGGGGGCCGGGCTTGCCAAACTGCACCTTGCCAGTCGCGACTTTGACCTGACACGTGCGAACGCACTTTCTGTTTCCGGTTGGCGGCCACTCTACAATGCCTGCCGGGGGCGTACGGACGGCATAATTCCCGGTCTTGGCCGCGAGATAGAAGACGCGCTTGATTTCTTCGATGCCCACTGGCCAACTGATCTGCCAAGCGGGGTGATCCATGCGGATCCTTTCCCCGATAATGTCTTTTTCCTCCAGCATCGCCTGTCGGGTTTTATTGATTTCTACTTCGCCTGCAACGATGCGCTGGTTTACGATCTGGCGATCTGTCTCAATGCCTGGTGTTTTGAGCCAGACGGTGCCTTCAATATTTCAAAGGCACGGGCCCTTCTCCAATCCTACTCACAAGTCAGACCGCTCTGCGCTGATGAACTTGCGGCATTGCCTGTCCTTGCGCGCGGTAGTGCATTGCGCTTTCTGCTGACCCGCACTTATGACTGGATCAATCATCCGCCGGGGGCTCTTGTCCGTCCGAAGGACCCACGGGAATATCTTGGCAAGATGCGCTTTCACCGTGATGTCACATCACCTTCCGCCTATGGTCTCGATCTGTGATGCCCAAAAAAACTGTCGACATCTACACAGACGGCGCATGTTCCGGGAATCCGGGGCCCGGCGGCTGGGGTGCACTTTTGATATTCGAAGGGACAGAGAAAGAGCTTTCCGGTGGCGAAGCCGACACCACGAACAACCGTATGGAAATGCAGGCCGCCGTCGAGGCGCTTAATGCATTGAAAACAAGCTGCATTGTGCGTCTCCACACAGACTCCACCTATCTGAAAGACGGTATTACCAAATGGATTTTCAACTGGAAGAAGAACGGTTGGAAAACAGCGGCGAAGAAACCTGTCAAAAATGCGGATCTCTGGCAGGCGCTGGAAGCAGCCATTGAACGGCACAAGGTTGAATGGCACTGGGTAAAAGGCCATGCCGGCCACCCGGAAAATGAGCGGGCAGACGCACTGGCCCGTGCAGGTATGGAACCCTTTAAAAAATAGAAAGGCCGCTCCCCTGCCTGTGACAGTGTGGAGCGACCTTCTTTTGACCGATCTCTTTTAACAAGCCTTGGGCAAGTCCCTCAGACGAGGGTCAACATGTGTTCCACACCGGAGGCCTTCGCCTCACCCGGATTTTCTTCCTGATTAAGCGATTTTACCACGCCATCCTCGATCAGCATGGAATAACGCAGGCTACGTGTACCCATACCGAAACCGGACCCATCAAATCCCAGCCCGACAGCCTTGGTAAAGTCTCCATTGCCGTCTCCCAGCATCATGACTTTGTCATCAGCACCCTGTGCCTTGCCCCACGCATCCATCACGAATGCATCGTTCACTGACAGGCAGGCAATCAAGTCGACGCCTTTTGCGTTCAAATCTCCCGCCTTGTTGATGAAGCCCGGCAAATGCTGATTGGAACAGGTCGGCGTGAAAGCGCCAGGCAACGCGAAGAGAACCACTTTTTTCCCGGCAAACAATTCCGACGTCTTGACCGGCGTCGGACCTTTGTCCGTCATGTACATCAACGTCGCTTCGGGGATCTTGTCGCCTACTTTAATCGTCATTTGAGCCTCCAGAGGTTTTGTATGGACATGTTGTCCAATGCTTGGCCGCATTAAAGCGCGGACGACGCCAAAGTGCCAGCCACGAAACCGCTATTGAATCAGGAAATTGCCCTCCGCAGCCCGCCCGTCTACAGATCGCAAGACCAGATTGACTGTCGTCCCTCGCAGGGTTTCAGGGTCGGCACTGTCCACGGGAACCAGAAAACCATTTTCTTCAAACGGTTTTGAGGCACCGAAATAGGGGCCAGGCTGCCCACTTACAATTGCGAGAGTCGGCCGGAAGTCCCCTTCGCCGGGCGCAATATGCAAGGCTGCCCGGCTGCCGACCACATTGGTCAAGGTAACTTCGGGTGTGAAGTTTATGGCTTCAGCGTCGGCAGGGGCTTGTTTCATGGCTGCTGCAATAAGGGACGCCCCTGTCGTTGGAGATGCCGCCCCAGCCGGGATGGCAATTTTGAGATGAGCCCGCGCCGGAACACAAACGTCGGCACACACACCATAGTTCAACGTGAGAACAAGATGTGCCGGTGTCGCCGCGTCATGCGCTGTCACCCGGAGGGGCCACAACACGTGGTCCTTGTATCCATAATAACGCTCTCCAGCTTCATCAAATGCCTGCGGCGCAGGCCACACAATTTCCACGTCACGGACATTGTCTGAAGCCGACCAGTCAAACTGCGGCGCAAACCCACTATCGCCCGGATTACGCCAATAGGTTTTCCACCCTTGTGTCATCCTTAATTCAAGCCCCAGCATTACCGTGCCCTCCCCCAGTGCAGTGGCGGCACTTACAAACCGGATCCGACTTTCCAGTTCATCCTGCCAAGCGGTCGCCAGTTCTGCGGAACCGGGTCCGTCGGAGCTTGACCAACGGGTCGCAATCACAAACAGACCTGCAAACGCAATTAGCGCTGCCACTACGATGAGAACCAGATTTCTGAGACCAGGCTGGGTCACGTCAAACTCCTTGCAACGCCCGTATTTTCAGCCATTTCACACCTCGTTTCTGCCTGCATCGTGCTTGATGGAAACGAGAACAACCAACTCAAAACACTTCAACGCACGCTACCATTGTTTAATGGAAACATGAGGTTGTTTTCTTCGGCCAATCAAGTTGGCGCAAAAAACTGTTATCTGGATCAAAGTAAACAAACCCACGATCGCGCTTGAGTGTGTACCCCCAAACCCACTACCATATCTTTATGAGCGACACGCCAGAGACACAGACAGGCCATCTCACGCCCGATCATTATCTGGAGGGCAAAATGCTGATCGCCATGCCCACTATGGGCGACCCACGCTTTGAGCGCACGTTAATCTATGTTTGCGCTCATAGCGATGAAGGGGCGATGGGTCTGGTCGTCAACAAACCATCGCCGATATTGCGTTTTCCGGACTTGCTGGAAAAACTGGGCATCGCACATGATCGTTCGGATAGCGCCGATCAGAGCGACCCGTCCTCCCACCACGTTCCCGACATACGCATCCTTGAGGGTGGCCCGGTGGAAAGCGGTCGCGGTTTTGTCCTACACAGTCGGGACTACAAGGCCGGCTCGTCCACACTTGCCATCTCCGATACCGTTTCCATGACGGCGACGGTCGATATTCTGACTGCCATCTCAAGCGGCCAGGGGCCGGAAAAAGCCATTCTCGCGCTGGGTTATTCGGGTTGGTCCGCAGGTCAACTGGAACAGGAAATTCAGGCCAATGGATGGCTCCACTGCGACGCCGATGATGCACTTATTTTCGATGCGCAACTTGAGACCAAATACGACAGGGCTCTGGCGAAACTTGGCATTGACGTGTCCTTTCTGTCGTCAGAAGCAGGACATGCATAACCCTTCGTTGCCGCGTGTTAGTCGCGCCAATGATGTGCGATAAATTCCAGCGTGTCTTCCGCTGTCATCGGGCGTCCGAAATTGAAGCCCTGCGCATAATCACAACCCATACGTTTCAGCTCCGCGACCTGCTCGTCCGTTTCTGCCCCTTCGGCAACAACCATCTTCCCAAGGTCTTGCGCCATACTGACGATGGAGCGAACAATCACCGGAGGCTCTTCACCCTTGCCCATATGTTCAACAAAGCTTTTGTCGATCTTGATCGTATCAACGGGGAATTGTTGCAGATAAGAGAGGCTCGAATGCCCGGTTCCAAAATCATCGAGCGAAATCCCGGCCCCCAGTTCGCGAATACGCAGAAGAATACGCGAGGCCAGTTCCGGATTGGCCATGACAAGCGACTCTGTCACTTCAAGACGAAGGGAACCTTTGGCAATATCCGCTTCGGCCAGAACCTGCTCCACATCATCAATCAGGTCATGGCGTAGCAATTGCCGGCTGGAGACGTTTACGCTTGCAAACAATGCCTTGCGGAGCGGGAAAAGGTTTTGCCAGACAGCGAGATCTTCAGCAGCCGTTGCGAGCGCAAAGCGCCCCAGCGTGACGATCAGCTCACTCTCCTCAGCCAGAGGAATAAACGTGTCCGGTGTGAGGAAACCGTGCTCCGGGTGTTGCCAGCGCAACAGTGCTTCAAAGCCGGCAACCCTCCCGTCTTTCAGTGACATGATTGGCTGATAGAAGATCTTGAGCTCGTTTCTCTCCACCGCCCGGCGCAAATCACTCTCGATAGGAAGACGGTTATCAGCGTCATGCCGCATCGCGGGTTCAAAAAACTCTACCCGTGCCTTGCCCGACTTCTTTGCCCGGTACATTGCAATCTCGGCTTCGCGCAAGAGATCGTTTGGTCGTTCATGACTGTCTTCGCAAATTGCCACGCCAGTACTGGCAGAAGGAAAAACCTCCTGCCCGCCGATATCTACCGGTTGCGAGAGCACCTCGTTGATCGACACCGCGAGAGCGTCCACATCGTCAACGCTTGTATTTTCGGTCAGCAAGACGGAAAACTCATCGCCCCCCAGGCGGGCGACCGTTTCTTCTTGCGGCACAACCTGTTCAAGACGGCGGGCAAGCGAGGTCAGTAATGTGTCCCCCGCCGCGTGACCCAGACTGTCATTTACAGCCTTGAAGCGATCAAGGTCGATCATCATAAGCGCTGCTCGGGCTCGCCCCGCAGGAGCCGGGCGAGCAATGGCGCGCCCCAAACGGTCCAGCAACAAGGCGCGGTTGGGAAGCCCTGTCAGACTGTCATGCACCGTATCATGCAAGAGACGTTCTTCAGACCTTTTGCGGTCGGTGATATCACGGACCACACCCACACACCGGACAGCAAACCCTTCCGGCCCGGCAAGACAGCTGGCCCGGAGATTGAACCAGCGGAAGCTCCCATCCTCGTGCTGAAGACGAAATTCCAGCACAAAGGAGACGGTACCGCGACCAATATAGGCGTTCAGCGCTGTTCGATAGGTTTCACGATCTGCGGCGTGCATACGTTCGCGCCAATGAACCTCATCACCACAGATTTTCCCGGCAGCAAGCCCAAGAGAGGCCTCTAGCAATGGCGATACATAAAGACGGTCGTTCAGAATATCCCAATCCCAAACGGAGAGCTGCGCACCGGAGAGCGCAAAGGCGTGGCGCTGTTCGCGACGAAGCGCATCAATATCCGTGGCAACAGCGCCCACCTGTACTTGCCGGGTGACGATTGCTGCAATCATGACAATGGATGCCAGGAAGAGAGCCGACAGAATGGCCGGGGCTTCCCCGCCCGACAGGCCGGCCCCTGCCTGCGTCGCGGCGGCAAGAACAAGGGTCAAGGCAATCAGCGCAGCAGGGGAGTAATGCCGCCGCGCCAGTCGTCCGCCCTTGCTTCCCAGCCAGACAATGCCGGCCAAACCGCCCAGCCCACCAGCAGCAGCCAACAGGTTTAACAAAAATGCTGAAAGGGAATGGTTGACCAACGCCACCAGCCCCGCACCCAGCGCGATATAGGCTGCCATCACGGCCGCATTTGTTGTTTGTGGCAACTGGCGTTCGGGTTCGGCTGCGCGTACCCAATAGCGGAATGATGTCGCCACCAGAATGGCGAACAATATCAGCGAGAGCGCCCCGGCCCAGTGGGCTGGCAGGCCAAGCGCCGCCCCCAGATAGCCAAACATTGCCAATTGATGGAAAAATGCGGCGATGGAAAGCCCGAATGCCCATCTGGCGAGTTCGGAGCGGCCGACAAGAAAAAGACCGGCCAGATAGATTGCCACCAAAACACCGGCGCCCAGCAGAATACCGCGCACCAGCGCCATACGCTCTGTTGCGCGCGCGTACGCTTCCGGCTCCCAAAGTGCCAGTGACCGGGCAACACCTTCATCCAGGCGCAAGGCCAACACAACATCCTCACCCGGTGGCAGGGTCAGTGAAAAGACGTCGCGCCCATCTGCGTAAAGCCGAACGGGAACGCTGGTGCCGGACACAAGCACTCGGTTGATGGGACCAGCCGCTTTTTGAGGCCACAGAAGCGACCGGGTTTCCATTGTCGCACGGGCTTCCAGAATACGGGTCAGAGGGATCTCAGCCGCATTGCGCAGAACCAGCACAGACCAGCGTGCCCTGGAAGCAGGTGCCGCCTCGGAGAGCAACATCTCCACCGGCGTTCCATCCGCATGGGTTTCGATGGAGAGGGTCAGGCGCGCCTCCCCTTCTGCCAGGGTCTCGGCAAAGCCGGTCAGTTCAGCACGGGGGCTTGTCGCATCTATCACCGCAGCATCAAGCGCCCGCGCCTGGTGCGCCAACCCAAAGGTAGCAAGCCAGATTGCAGCGAAAAGAACACAGGCCTTAAATGCGACATGCCGCAGAAAACGTCTCAACCTATTGTCCTTTTTCGCCTCTTGCTCGCCTGACAGCGATCAGCTTCACACATGTGGGTCATCACTGAGGCGTGCAAAAACCAGATGGTCCTGCCAAGCCCCATTAATGCGCAGATACCCGCGCGCCACCCCTTCTTCGACAAAGCCACATTTACGCAACACAGCCTTTGATCGCTCATTTTCCAACAGACATGCGGCCAAAATACGGTGGAGATGTAGTTCGTCAAAAATAAACGGCACGACAGCGCGCAAAGCCGCCGTCGTATATCCTTGCCCGGCATAAGGTTCGCCGGCCCAATAACCCACCGTACAGGATTGCTGCACGCCCCGGTGAATATTGGAAACGGTCATTCCCCCCAGCAACGCATCGTCAGCGTTTCGGAACACGAGAAACGGATAGGCCTGGTCCTCCCGAACATCGCGCATATAGCGGCGCAGCCGCCTGCGAAAAGCGGTCCGGGTCAGATCGTCTGCCGGCCATGTGGGTTCCCACGGTGTCAGATAAGCCCGGCTGCGCGCTCTCAGCTCGGCCCATTCAACATAATCACCCATGGTCGGACCACGCAGATAGACCCCATCGCCCAATACAAGCGGTGCTACCTCTGCCCGTGTCATGGAGCGCAGGAACGCCATGCAGCCCATTCTCCCAATTTCAGCACCGGAAGTTATGGTGCCTTTCGCAAATCACTCAAATCAGGTGAATCTTGCCGCGAGACGGTCATGGGTTTCAAGGGTTGCGATAGGCCCCAGTGCCGACAAAGCGGGCGTTGAGCCTGTCAGCCGCTTCACAAACCGCCGCAGCGCCTCTTCGTCAACGGCATCTACCTGTGATGTGATCTCATCAACGCTCAGAATCCGGCCAAAAATCATTTGCTGCCGGGCAATTTGCTCCACACGGGCTGAGGATGATTCCATCCCCATCAGAAGTCCCGCTTTGAGCTGTGCTTTTGCCCGTGCAGTCTCTTCTGCCCCGGCATCAATCCCCAACCGGCAGATCTCGTCTGCCATCACTGGCACCAACTCGGCCAGATCGCTTTCCGCCGTTCCCGCATAAATGCCAAAGAGCCCCGTGTCATCGAACGACCAGTTGAAAGAATAAACCGAATAGCAAAGACCGCGTTTCTCGCGCACTTCCTGAAAGAGCCGCGAAGACATGCCTCCGCCCAGCACCGCAGACAAAACCTGCGCGGTATAGTAATCCGGATCGCCGTAGGGAACCCCCTCGAAAGCCAGTGTGACGTGTGCCTGTTCCAGGTCCTTTTCTTCACGGGCTTCCGTGCCTGTAAAGCGTGCCGGTTTTTTTTCTTTCGGGGCACCCGCAGGCAGGTCTGTCAGCAAGGTTTCACCAAGCTCGACCAGCTGACCATGCGCCAGCCCTCCGGCGCCGGAAAGAACAAGGCGCGGGGCGCTGTAATGCGTGTCCATATAGGTTTTAAGCTTCGCACCATCGAAAGACTTTACGGTGTCCGGCGTTCCCAGAATAGAGCGCCCGAGGGCCTGATCCTTGAAGGCAGCTGCAAGCAACATGTCGAAAACGAGATCATCCGGCGTGTCAGCGGCCTGTCCGATTTCCTGTACGATGACCCCGTGCTCGCGGGTTACCTCTTCCGGCTCGAAAGTTGAATGCTGCAGAATGTCTGCCAGAATATCAGCTGCCAGGGGCAGATCATCCTTCAATATCCGGGCGTAATACGCCGTTGTTTCATGCGTTGTATGCGCATTCAGATGTCCACCGACGGCTTCAATCTCCTCCACGATCGCACGGGCCGAACGTCGCTTTGTGCCCTTGAACGCCATATGCTCCAGCATGTGCGAGATACCGTGCGTTGTCGGGTCTTCGTGCCGGGACCCTGTATCCACCCAGACGCCGACAGAAGCGCTTTGCATATGGGCCATCGTGTCGGACACAATGGTCATGCCATTGGCGAGCTGCGTGATTTCTGCTGTCATTTATTTGGCATCCGCACGGGAGCGAGCCCGAATAAAGTCTTCAACAGCCGTCAGGTCGTTTGGCAAATTGTGGAGCCTTTCTTCGCGCTCGAAAATATCCATCATACGTTGCGGCAAGGTGGGAGAGATGCCACAGGCAGCCTCAACCGGGCTTGGAAATTTTGCCGGATGTGCGGTCGCAAGTGTGACCATGGGGACAGACAGATCGCCGCGATGCGCTTTTGCAACAGCGAGCCCGACAGCAGTGTGAGGATCAACCAGCGTTCCGGTCTCAGCAAAGCTCTCCGCCAGCATGGCACTTGTTGTCGCTTCATCCGCCCTGTCCGCAGCGAAACACGACCGGGCCTTCTCCAGCGCTTTGGCGTCAATACCAAACCCGCCAGACTGTCCCAGTTGTTGCATGGCGCGTTTTACGTCCTCGCCATTGCGGTCGTACAGGTCAAACAGCAGACGTTCAAAATTACTCGACACCTGGATGTCCATCGACGGGCTCATGGTGGGTGTGACCTGCCCCGTGTCGTAGCGACCTGTGTTGAGCGCCCGCGCCAGAATGTCATTTACGTTGGTGGCCACCAACAACCGGTCAATCGGCAACCCCATTTCGCGCGCCACATAACCTGCAAAAATGTCACCGAAATTACCCGTCGGCACAGAGAAACTTACTTTGCGATCCGGTGCACCCAGCGCGACCGCGGTCGTGAAATAGTAAACGATCTGGGCCATGACGCGGCCCCAGTTGATCGAGTTCACACCCGCCAACCCCAGTTCGTCGCGGAAGTCGAGGTCATTGAACATGGCTTTGACGAGTGCCTGACAATCGTCGAAGCTGCCTTCAATCGCGATATTGTGCACATTGTCGTCAAGCACAGTCGTCATCTGACGACGCTGCACTTCCGACACGCGGCCTTTCGGGTGCATAATAAAAATGTCGATAGCATCCCGGCCCCGAAAAGCCTCAATCGCGGCAGAGCCTGTGTCGCCGGATGTCGCTCCCACAATAGTGAGACGCTTTCCCTTACCCTTCAACGCGTGATCGAAAAGGCGTGCAAGGATCTGCATCGCGACATCTTTGAAAGCAAGCGTCGGCCCGTGGAAAAGCTCCATCACCCAGTCATTGTCGCCAACCTGCCTGAGCGGTGCGACGGCCTTGTGATCGAAGGTCGCATACGCTTCCGCCAACATCGTGCGCAGTGTATCCGGTTGGATCGCGCCACCGATAAAAGGCATCATCACAGCCTCGGCGACTTCAACATAAGACTTTCCGGCGAAACCTTTGATCTCTGTCGGCGTGAGTGTTGGCCAGCTTTCGGGCACATAAAGGCCGCCATCACGGGCCAGCCCGGTCAGCAATGCGTCTTCAAATTCCAGCGCAGGTGCATCGCCCCGCGTGCTCACATATTTCACACCAAAATCTCCAGATTTGCGGGGCGTACCCTATCTGCGAGGGACAGACCGGACAAGCCTCAGCTGCTGAACCTTATGCCTGTTTTCGTGTTTTTGTACCAATACGGCCTTGTGAAACATGAAAGGCGAGGTAAATACCCACCAGCACGACCCCCAACCCGTACCAGGTCAGGGCGTAGTCGAGATGATTATTGACGATTGTGATCTGCGTAACGCCGGGTTTGGGCCATGTCTCATCGCCCACCTCCCCCTCTTCCTCAAAATAGAGAGGCAGGAAACCTGCTTCACCCGTCAGAACCGACATCCGGTCGGTATCCCGCGTAAACCAGATATTTGCCGCTTCGTCGTTGGTCGCATCCAGTTGGCCCGGTTCCTCTGGTATACGGGCGCGGACAGTCAGTGTCCGTACTGCACCGACCTCACGAACTTCCTCTTTGAGGGCGCGCGGTACAAACCCCCTGTTCACCATGGCCCAACGCCCATCCTCCAGCTTGAAGGGTGCGAAAACCAGATACCCCACCCCGAATGTGTCTGATGTGGTCAACCAGTGGAATTCAACCCCGGGCCGATAAGCCCCTTTTACTGTAAAGCGTCGATATTCATCTGCGGCGGTCAATTGCTGTGTATCCAGAGGGACAGGTGCTGCACTTAATCTGTCCTCCAACTTGGCAATCAGCCCCAGCTTCCATTCCAGGCGCTGCAATTGCCAGGTCCCCAACCACAGCAATATGGGTAGCGACACAAGAAGAAAGACACTCGGCCACAATGCCGGGCGAAAATAGGGGTTGGACCTCAAAACATTCATCACGTGTCTTGCCTGCCTTCACGCGCCTTGTGTTTGAACTGTTGTGCAATGAGCCAGGCTTTGAACGGCGGCAGCAACAGCAGTGGCAGAAGGACCGCCAGAGGTAACCAGAGCGCTGCATGCACCCAATAGGGTGGCTGATAAGCCACCTCCGTGTACAGCACCAGGCCGACGATGATGAAGCCTGCAATCATGATGATGAAAACAGCGGGACCGTCCCCGGAATCCACCTCGGAAAAATCCAGTGCACATTGATCACACTGATCCGCGACCGACAGAAAGCTCTTGTAGAGTTTGCCTCTGCCACAGCGTGGACACCGGCGACGCAAACCCACGGACCAAGAAGATTGCTGCCGGTAAAAACGCTCTTCCATCTCTTTTCCTTTGCCGTGTTGACGCTCATGCGAGGGACTGGAATTCACAAGGGCGGCAACCGCCTATGCAGTGCCGCCCCTGTCCATTTCATGCACGACCAACCCGAAGGTTCAGCCGTTCGACATTACTAGTGTGCCGCAATTAGTGTGCCGCAGGCGTTCCCGCACCCCAGACATAGATGGCGGCAAACAAGAAGAGCCATACCACGTCCACAAAGTGCCAGTACCAGGCAGCGGCCTCAAAGCCAAAGTGGTGTTTTTCGGTGAAGTGGCCTTTAAGCGCGCGTCCCAAACATACGGCGAGGAAAATGGTCCCGATCAGAACGTGGAAACCATGGAAACCCGTCGCCATAAAGAAGGTTGCACCGTAAATATTGCCAGAGAAGCCAAAAGCGGCATGAGCATATTCATAAGCCTGGAAACAGGTGAAGATCGCGCCAAGAATAACGGTGAGCGTGAGCCCCTGTTTCAGACCTTTCCGGTCCCCATGCTGCAGCGCGTGGTGCGCCCAGGTAACCGTGGTACCGGACGTCAGCAGGATCAGCGTGTTGATGAATGGCAGGTGCCAAGGATCGAATGTTTCAATCCCCTCCGGTGGCCAAACACCCCCAGTTGCAGCATACCGAGCAACCTGTTTCACTTCGCCGGCAAAAAGGCTGGCATCAAAATAAGCCCAGAACCAGGCAACGAAGAACATGACTTCTGATGCAATGAACATGATCATGCCATAGCGCAGATGAAGCTGAACCACAGGCTTGTGGTCGCCACCTTCCGCTTCGCGGATCACGTCACGCCACCAGGCGATCATCGTATAAAGAATACCGACAAAACCGATAATCATGGCCCAAGGTGATGCGCCATCGAACCAGAATACAGCACCCGCAGCGGCAACAAATGCCGATACGGAGCCTACAAACGGCCAAGGGCTCGGGTCTACCAGATGGTAGTCGTGTTTTGGTGCGTGGGCGTCTGCCATGTCCCCTCATCCTCAATTGTGGAAAGCGTGTCGCCTTCCGTTCAGTCAATTCCTATCGGCCGTCTCAGTTGGCTGCCGATGCCTGATCCCGTTTCGGGTAAAAAGTATAAGACAATGTGATGGTCTTCACATGGTCCAGATCCTTGTCGTCAACAATTTCCGGATCCACAAAATACGTGACCGGCATATCGATCACCTGTCCGGGCTGCAAAACCTGCTCGGTAAAACAGAAACAATCGATCTTGGTGAAATAATAGCCGGCGGAAGGCGGCGTCACATTGAAAGTCGCCGTACCTACCAACACCTCGTCGGTCAGGTTACGTGCCTGATAAAACGCCAGACCTGTCTCACCAATCTTGATGTCTTGCGAATGTTCTATCGGGCGAAACTCCCAATCCAGTCCGGAATTAACATTGCTGTCAAAGCGGATGGTCATTGTCCGATCAAGAACAGTGGATGGAGCCACATCAGCGGAGCTGGTTGTCCCACCATACCCTGTCACCTGGCAGAAAATGCGGTAAAGAGGCACAGCCGCGAAGGACACACCCACCATTGCAGCCACGAGCGCCAGCAAAGCCAATGCGAGATTACGACGGTGGCGACGGGCCCCCTCATTCTCAAAATCCACTTGTGCACTCATCGCCATTTTGTCTCAACCCATCTTTGTTCAGAGTGGACGGTTCATCACATTCGCGCCGAGCTTGACCATTGTCACCGCGAATACAAGCACCATGAAACCAATCAACGCCCAAGCCATTGCCTTTGACCGCGCCCGACGCTCCTTGAGCATCTCCTCAGTCCATTCAGGCTGCTCGATTTCGTAACGTTTGCTCTCATCCATCGGTCATCCTTCCAGATCAAAGCACCGGCACGAAGAGGCCAGCGACCTGCTCCACCAACAACAAGGCGAACAGGAGGAACAGGTAGAAAATTGAAAAGCCGAACAAGCGTTTGGCCCGTGCGTCGCTCTTATCTTCATCACCAGCTTCACCCGTCAGCCAAACCTGGCCTGCGAGTGTCAGGAAGATTGCACCCAGGAGAAGCGCTGCACCGCCATAGATTGCTCCGGCAAAACCGAGCGCTACCGGCGCCAAGGTCACCGGCACCAACAACAGCGTATAGATGAGGATCTGCTTGCGGGTTTCCCGCTTGCCCGCAACGACCGGCAACATGGGAACATTCACCTCTTCATAGTCACCCCGGCGATAAAGCGCCAACGCCCAGAAATGGGGCGGGGTCCACATAAAAATGATGAGGAAAAGAACAATGGATTCCAGCGAAACCGACCCGGTGACAGCTGCCCAGCCGATCATGGGCGGAAATGCACCCGCCGCACCGCCGATCACGATGTTCTGCGGCGTCGAGCGCTTCAACCACATTGTGTAGACAAAAATGTAGAAGCCGATGGTGATGGCCAGCAGCGCCGCGGCTGTGTAGTTCACAAACAGGCCCATTGCGACCACAGAGGCAACCGAGAGCGTTGCCCCGAAGCCCAATGCTTCCCCAGCGTTTACACGGCCTTGCGGTATGGGTCGCGTCGTCGTGCGCGCCATTCGCGCGTCGATATCAGCGTCATACCACATGTTCAATGCGCCAGACGCGCCTGCGCCAACGGCGATGCAGAGCAATGCCGCAAATCCGATAACCGGGTGAATAGTGCCCGGAGCCACGGCGATGCCGACAAGCCCCGTAAAAATAACAAGAGACATGACCCGCGGCTTCAGAAGCTCAAAAAAATCGCGCGCTGACCCGGTGTTTCCCCGCGTCGCGTCTGGCGATTTTGTTGCATCGATCGAGATATCGGACATGTCAGTCACAATCGTAGAATTCAAAACAAGTTCAGACCGGCCCATATACGCGCCGACCAAAGTCAGGGTGTCCCGCCCGATAATAACCGGGCGGGACGGAGCGAATTACTTAATCCGCGGCAGCTCATTGAACTGGTGGAACGGTGGTGGTGAGGACAATGTCCACTCCAGCGTCGTTGCGCCTTCACCCCAAGGGTTGTCAGCTGCCTTCTGCTTGCGAGAGAACGCCACAGCCATACCGAACAGGAAGACCAGTACAGAGAACGCTGTGAGGTATGAGCCCCAGCTTGCAACGGCATTCCAGCCAGCATAGGCATCCGGGTAGTCCACATAGCGGCGTGGCATGCCCTGACGACCCAGGAAATGCATGGGGAAGAACACCAGGTTCACACCCACAAACATCAACCAGAAATGCAGCTTTGCGATGGCCTCAGAATACATGTAGCCGGAGATTTTCGGGAACCAGTAGTACCAGGCCCCGAAGATCGCAAAGACTGCGCCCAGTGACAGAACGTAGTGGAAGTGAGCCACAACGTAGTAGGTGTCATGATAGGCACGGTCGACGCCTGCATTGGCCAGCACCACGCCTGTCACACCACCGACGGTGAACAGGAAGATGAAGCCGATAGCCCACAACATGGGCGCACGGAATTCGATCGAGCCTCCCCACATGGTTGCAATCCAGGAGAAAATCTTCACCCCTGTGGGTACTGCAATCACCATGGTTGCCGCCACGAAGTAGGCTTGCGTGTCAACATCCAGACCGACTGTGTACATATGGTGCGCCCACACGATGAAGCCGACAACACCGATCGCCACCATCGCATATGCCATCCCGAGGTAACCGAAAACCGGCTTGCGCGAGAAGGTAGAGATGATGTGGCTCACAATCCCGAAGCCTGGGAGGATGAGAATATACACTTCCGGGTGACCGAAGAACCAGAACAGGTGCTGGAAGAGGATCGGGTCCCCGCCGCCGGCCGGATCAAAGAACGTCGTACCGAAATTGCGGTCTGTCAGCAGCATCGTAATGCCGCCCGCCAGCACTGGCAGAGACAGAAGCAACAGGAAAGCGGTAACAAGAACAGACCAGACAAAGAGCGGCATCTTGTGCAGCGTCATGCCAGGTGCCCGCATGTTCAGGATTGTTGTGATGAAGTTGATTGCACCCAGGATCGAGGATGCACCTGCGATATGAAGAGACAGGATGGCGAAGTCCATGGCCGGACCGGCCTGTCCCGATGTCGACAAGGGTGCGTAAATCGTCCACCCCCCGCCAACGCCGTTCGCGCCGGGCGGTCCTTCAACAAACATCGACATGATGAGCAGTGTGATCGACGCAGGCAGCAGCCAGAACGAAATATTGTTCATGCGCGGGAACGCCATGTCGGGTGCACCAATCATCAATGGTACAAACCAGTTGCCGTAGCCGCCGATCATGGCAGGCATCACCATGAAGAAAATCATGACAAGCGCATGCGCGGTCGTGAACACGTTAAACGTGTGCGGGTTTGTAAAGAACTGCATGCCCGGCTCATGGAGTTCCATGCGCATGGCAATTGAAAGTCCGCCCCCCAGGAGACCCATCAGAATCGCGAAGATGAGATACATCGTCCCGATATCTTTGTGGTTCGTGGAATAGACGTATCTTTTCCATCCCGTTGGATGGTGGTCGTGATCGGCGTGAGCGCCTGCAGCTGCACCGGCCATGTCTCTACCCCTTATTCTAATCTTCGTCGTTAAATCAAAACTGGCATGAATGCGCTGCTCGTCAGCGCGCCACACCTGCAACCTGAACGCTTGCCGGGGCGGCGGCATATTCTTCCTTCGCCCACTGCAACCATTCGGCATATTTCTCATCGCTTACCACTTTAACGGTAATCGGCATGAAAGCATGGCGCACACCGCAAAGCTCTGAACACTGGCCGTAATAGGTGCCAACTTCAGTTGCACGGAACCATGTTTCATTCAGACGCCCTGGTACGGCATCCATCTTCACACCGAATGAGGGGATAGCCCAAGCATGGATCACGTCTTCGGCAGTGATGATCAGGCGAACGGTTTTGTTCACCGGCACCACAACATCTGTATCCGTCGTGAGAAGCCGCGGCTGGCCCGGCTGAAGCTCGTCATCTTCAACCATCAGGCTTTCAAACGCGATGTCGTCATCCGGGTATTCATAACCCCAGTACCACTGATAGCCGATAGCTTTAATGGTGAGATCCGCTTCAGGCACAACCATCTGCTTGTAAAGGAGACGGAATGACGGAATAGCGATCATGACCAGAACCAGGATCGGGACAATCGTCCAGACCACTTCAATGGCCGTGTTGTGGGTCGTCTTCGATGGCTCCGGGTTTGCCTTCGCATTGAACCGGATCATGATGATCAACAGAAGAGCCAGGACGAAAATAGAGATCGCCGTAATGATAACCAGCAGCAGATTATCAAAACTTACCAGATCATCCATCACCGGGCTGACCGAGTCCTGAAACCCCATTGCCCAATCCGTCGGCTGACCTGCGGCGGCAAAAGCCTCGTTCACAAACCCGCCCGTCAGGCCGGCTGCAATGGCGGCGACGGTCGCCGCAATAAGTGTAGTCAAGCGCATTCCTGTGCCTAGCTCCTCACATCAATTGCTTGTGGCGCTAGCACCGGCCAGCTGCCCCTCCAACAGAACGCATCGCCCGTCAAAAACCGACCGACCTCGCCCTGATTAATTACTTCCTGCGCGTCAAAAACCATAATCGGCAAGCGCCCGCAAGCAGTGCGTGCAAGAAAATGGAAAACAGGTCGCTTTTGGCAACCTCAAGACGGGCATAACGCCCATCTACCCCCTCCCTGTCCTCATGGCACTGCAAGCCGCCGCCCGAAAGGCGTTTGAGTCGATGAACAGTATACCCCTTCCCCCGCCCCTGTGGACAGGGAACGGGTGTACTCGCCGGCTCAGCGCGACGTTTTGCCACGTCATTTACTGATCACGGAGAGGCGCCGGCAAAAAACCCGGCCCGTTTTGCGGTTTTTCTTTCCTCGCGATTGACGAATGAGGGGATGGAGGTTCCCGCGATTCGGTCTAGACTAGGCTTTGATATCGGGCTTCCCGTTCAGTTTGGGGGGCGATATCGGAGTTGTTGGCGGATTGGAGGTCGGTCCCATGCGTGATGAAGCACTTATCCATTTTCACTATGGGCGACATATCTCTGCTGGTGTTCACCTGCATGCCAACGGTGCCGCCGCCCCCGCCCTGATCAGCGAAGCGGCCCCCTATCTCGACCCCAAAGTGCCCGGCCGCTGCGTTGTGGGCTTTTGCACCGCCCACCCTGCAGCGGTGGATGATGTTACCAACGCTCCACCTTCCGGCTGGCAGGATTGGCAGTTCAAGGAATGGGACGACTGGTTTGGCCGGATAAACGGCGTTTTTCTGGTCGATCTCAAACAATTGAAGGTTACACAATTTCCACTTTATTCATGCGCACCCCAGATAGTGCGTTGTGACCTTTCCGCCCTTCCTGGCCGTCTCGCCCCCGTCGAGAGCTGGCTGACAAAAAACTGAATATCAATTCATTCTTTCTCTCTCCCATTTGGAGCCTTTCATGAGCCAATCCCCCGATACTTCCACTGGTGACCTGTTTTTTGAACCTGCCGGGCTTGATCGCACGCGCGTCGAGCGACTGGTGGACAACACGTTGTCATCGGCGGACGATGGGGAACTGTTTCTGGAATATCGCCTCTCCGAGGCACTGGCTTTCGACGACGGACGGCTGAAAACCGCCACATATGACACGCAACAAGGCTTTGGACTGCGCTGCGTCGCCGGGGAAGCAACAGGCTATGCTCATTCCTCCGATATGTCGGAGGCTTCACTCCAGCGGGCTTCGGATGCCGTTCAGGCCGTGAAGCGTGGTTATGGCGGAACATTGGCGGATGGCCCCATCCGGACCAACAAACAGCTTTACGGGGATGAAAACCCGCTGGGCGGGCAGTCCTTTGAGGAAAAAGTGAAACTCCTGCAGGAAATTGATGCCTATGCCCGTGCAAAAGACCCACGCGTGCGTCAGGTCACTGCTTCGCTTACGGGTGAATGGCAGGCCGTCGAGATCATCCGGCCAGGTGGCGAGATTGTGCGCGACGTGCGCCCGCTCGTGCGGGTCAATGTTTCCGTCGTTGTCGGTGACGGTGACCGGCAGGAAAGCGGCTCGCACGGCGTGGGGGGCAGGCAAGGCTATGAAGCCTGGATCCGCCCCGACGCATGGCGAGGTCAGGTGGACGAGGCGCTTCGTCAGGCGCTCGTCAATCTCGACAGTGTGCCGGCACCCGCCGGCGAGATGGAAGTGGTGCTCGGCCCAGGCTGGCCCGGCATCCTCCTGCATGAAGCGATCGGCCACGGGCTTGAGGGCGACTTTAATCGCAAGAAGACAAGCGCTTTTGCCGGGCTCCTTGGTCAGCGGGTTGCCTCGCCCGGCGTAACCGTTGTCGATGATGGCACAATCGCCCAGCGGCGCGGCTCCCTCACCGTGGATGATGAGGGCACACCCACCTCCAATACCGTGCTCATCGAAGACGGTATTTTGAAAGGCTATATGCAGGATCGGATGAATGCCCGGCTCATGAACATGGCGGCGACCGGCAATGGACGGCGGGAGAGCTTCGCGCACCAGCCCATGCCGCGTATGACCAACACCTACATGCTCGCGGGCGACAAAGATCCGAGGGAAATTCTGGCGAGCGTGAAGAACGGGCTCTATGCGGTCTCGTTTGGTGGAGGTCAAGTTGACATTACATCCGGCAAGTTCGTCTTCACCGTGACGGAAGCCTACAAGATCGAGAATGGCAAGATCGGGGCGCCGGTGAAGGGCGCCACCCTCATTGGCAACGGGCCTGATGTGCTGACCAAAGTTTCCATGATCGGCAATGACCTCCAGCTTGATGCCGGGATCGGCACATGTGGCAAGGCGGGCCAGGGCGTGCCCGTGGGTGTGGGGCAACCAACGCTGAAACTGACCGGGCTCACCGTGGGTGGAACGGCTGCGTGATTACGGCGCCCGCCACCGGACACATGCCAAAACTCATCACGCTGGGAAGCGGGTTCCTGCTCGCAGTGCTCTGGGCTAATCTTATGTTTGACATACAGGTCTGGCCGCATTGGGGCAACAAGACTTTGCCGGAAGAGGTATTGTCGTCCATCGCCACCTATTACGCGCGTGTGGCGATTGAAGCATCACCCATGGGGTACCTTGTGGGCCTTGTCATGCTCATGACGCTTGCCGTGTCTGTCCGCAACGTCTTTGTCGGCCTTCAGCCGCGCTGGGTGCGCATTGCAACCTTTGTCCTGCTTATTGGGCCGGTTGTCGCTGCGCTGACGGTGATCTTTCCCGGAGCACAAAAACTCGCCAGCCGAACCGACACGCTCAACGTGCAATCAGAATTAGCCAACGCGCTGTTTACCGCACATGCTGTGTGTTTTGCCGCAATATTCCTTGTACTGATCTTGCAGTTTACCCCCCGACGCAGCGGCTAGGGGTCTTTCCTGGTTCGCCTGTTCGGCACGGCCTATTGCGCGAGATCTTCCAGAAAAGTGCGGCTCTGGGTATCAGATGTAATTTCGATCAGGTGCGCATGACTGCCAAATTTCCTGATCCCCTCATACAGTCCGGGCAGTGACCGTTTATCGTAGTTCCAGACCCATTGCAGGAACTCCCAATTGAACCTTTCGGGACAGCCTGTACCCAGATCAGGGCGCACACGTCCATAATGTTTCAGTGTCCGCAGGATGACACGGCATATGTAAAGCCAGCGCGGGCGCGTGATGAGAAAAATCGTGTCCGCGCGCGGCATGCGCAGATCAAAGCTTGCGGAATAGCCACCTTCCATGATCCAGCTCTCGCGGGCCGCAAGTGCTGCGATTTTGGTGCGCCATTCTTCTTCCGGCGTTTCCACCCAACCGGGTTGCCAATATTGCTGGTCCAAATGAATGAGAGGCAGGCGAGTGCGGGCGGCAAGAGCCGCCGCGAAGGTTGATTTTCCAGCGCCAGACGGGCCGATGATCATGACGCGCTTCACAAGCTCTCTCCCACGCAAAAAACGGGAGGCTGGTTTTAGGCACCGACTATCGGAAGGTCAAGCTCGGGCGATATCCGCGGCTAGAACGCATACTCGTCATAGATGGGTTTGACGCTTTCGTTCCAGCGGCCGTGATAAGCGTCGAGCTGGTCTTCAGCGCGGGTTTTGCCCTTGTCGAGAATTTCCTCAAGACCTGCGAGGAAGATCGTTTCGTCTGCACCCACGCCATCCGTCATGGCCCGTGCCTTCAGGCCCGCCCGGCTCATATCCACCATCTCGCGTGCAATGTCCTTGACCTTCAAACGGCCAATCTGCGCATTCAGCCCCTGCTTCGGTACGTCCCAGCGCAATTGCTCGCGCTCGTCCGATGTCCAGTTTTTGACCATATCCCAGGCTGCATCCAGCACACCACCATCGTAAAGCAATCCGACCCAGGTCGCGGGCATGGTACAGATTGTGTTCCATGGGCCGGAATCCGCGCCCCGCATCTCCATATATTTCTTGATACGGACTTCGGGGAAAATTGTGGTGAGGTGATTGGACCAGTCGCCAATGGTTGGCATTTCCCCTTCAAAGCCTTCCAGTTTCCCCGCCATGAAGTCACGAAAACTCTTGCCCGTCACATCATGATACTGGTCGTCGCGATGAACGAAATACATTGGGACGTCGAGCGCATAATCCACATAGCGCTCGTACCCGAAACCGCTCTCAAAAACGAATGGCACCATGCCGGTGCGGGCCTTGTCTGTATCGGTCCAGACGTGAGACCGGTAGGACAGATAACCGTTCGGCTTGCCTTCGGTGAAGGGGGAATTTGCAAACAGGGCAGTGACGACAGGTTGTAGAGCGACCGAGGTGCGGAACTTCTTCACCATGTCACTTTCCGATGACCAGTCGAGGTTCACCTGCACGGTGCAGGACCGATACATCATGTCCAGCCCCATCGTGCCGACCTTCTTCATGTACTCGGTCATGATCTTGTAACGGCCCTTGGGCATGACCGGGGTTTCTTCCCTCGTCCATTCGGGGGAGAAGCCCGTACCCAGAAAGTGAATATCCAGTTCGCCGCCGACTTCCTTTACCTGTGCCAGATGGTCATGCACTTCTGAACACGTCTGGTGCAACATTTCCAGCGGTGCGCCTGACAGTTCAAACTGGCCACCAGGTTCCAGCGAGACATTCGCCATTGTATCGGGACAGGTGAGACCAATAATCGTGTCACCTTCCAGAACAGGCTGCCAACCGAAGCGGGTCATCCCTTCCAGAAGGGCGCGGATCCCGTTTTCCCCCCCGTAAGGCACCGGGCGGTGCGTACCGGGACGGAAAGGGAATTTTTCGTGCTCCGTGCCGATGCGCCAATCAGCCTTCGGCTTTTCACCGCTCTCAATATAAGTCACGAGGTCATCATAGCCGGAAATAGGGTCTGCGCCCGCCACCAGGATGCTCATACTTCCAGCCCTTCTGTCCTTTTCGGACTTATCTTCTTCACCCTCGCTGCGCCGCTTACGCGGGGAGACGAGGTGCGGTGTTGCCTTTCCCCGGCGAGCCTTGAGACGGCACCTGTTCCGGAGTTCTCCCGATGTAAGGGGCAACCTTACCAACGACAAGGTTTTATCTACACCTTTTTCATTTCGTGACCTCAGGCGTGTCGCGGGCCGGGGCGGGTGGTCTCAGGCTGACCAGTCGCCCAGATGCAGCTGGACGATCGCCAGCGCTGCCACAGCCGCCGTATCAGCCCGCATGATGCGGGCCCCGAGAGACAAGGCGACTGTATCCTCGCGGGACAGTAATTGTGTCCGTTCATGGGGAGAAAACCCTCCTTCCGGACCAATCAGGACCGCGAAAGGCTGTTGCTTCCCCCGCTCTCTTAACCGGCTCAGCGTTTCCAGAAGCTCCCCCTCGGGTGCCGCTTCGTCGCAGAACAAGATATGACGACCGGGCGCAATCTCCCCCCACTGGTCCAGAACGCGGGAAAGATGGGTTGGCGGGGTGATGTCCGGCACGGAAAGAAGGCCGCATTGTTCGGCGGCTTCAATGGCATTGGCACGAAGACGCTCTTCCTTCAGCCGCCCGACATTGGTGCGCTGTGTCATCACAGGCATGATCCGGCTTGCCCCCATTTCCACCGCCTTCTGCACCATAAAGTCGAGGCGGGCCCGCTTTACCGGCGCGAAGAGAAGCCAGATATCCGGCAAACTGCCCTGAGCGCGGCTTTGATCCTGAAGGGCCACAAGGCAGGTTTTCTTTCTGACCTCGGCAAGCTGCCCCACCCATTCACCATCCCGGCCATTGAACAGACGGATCCCGTCTCCCTCTTTCAACCGCATGACGTTCAAGAGATAGTGGCACTGGTCGGGAGACGGGATGACACCCAAGCCGACCCCCAGATCGGCCTCTACAAAAAGGCGGACTTTACCCGTCCCACAATGGTCGGGCGCTTGCTCAGAGGTTTCATCGATCTGACCACCCTCTGGGTGGAGGTGCCGCTTCTTTCCCATGATTTGTTCACCTCTGAAGGTATTTTTCAGACCTGCCCAGCAATAAAGGGCAAACCTCGTGCGTTGCATCCAGGCTTGTTATAGAGGATGGTCCATGCAAATTAAGCAAAAACTCCACCCTCACGACCGTGCGAGCCTCGACACATGAGCGTGCCTCCAAAACAAGATCAAAAAGTAGCAGATGCCGCCGCGGACAATTGGGTCGACGCCTACGCACCCCAACGTTTCAGGCCTTACCTGAAACTGATGCGTGCCGACCGTCCTATCGGCACATGGCTGCTGTTATGGCCGTGTTTCTGGTCAATTGCGCTGTCTGCCCCATTGGGCGAAGGCTGGACCATGCTGCCCCTGTTGCTCCTCCCTGAGCCCTGGACGCTGTTTTTGTTTGCCGTTGGCGCCTTTGTCATGCGCGGGGCGGGTTGCACGATCAATGATATTCTCGATCACAAGTTTGATGCCCGGGTGGCCCGGACAAAATCGCGCCCAATCCCCTCCGGCGCTGTCAGCGTGCGACAGGCAATCCTTTTTCTTGGCGTCCTGCTGCTTCTGGGCTTGTGTATCCTCTTGCAGTTCAATGGTTTCACCATTCTTCTGGGCACCGCGTCGCTTCTTCTGGTGGGGCTCTACCCACTGGCGAAACGCGTCACCTATTGGCCTCAGGCCGTACTGGGTCTTACGTTCAACTGGGGAGCGCTGTTGGGCTGGGCCGCTGTCAGCGGTTCGCTTGCCCTGCCCCCGCTCCTTCTCTACGTGGGCGGGATTTTCTGGACCATCGGGTTTGACACGATCTATGGCCACCAGGACAAGGAAGACGATGCCCTTCTGGGCCTCAAGTCCACCGCACTCAAGTTTGGTGAGCGAACCAAACCCTGGCTTTACCTGTTTTATTGCGGGGCCCTCGTCTGTTTCACGCTCGCAGGTCTGACAGCGGCCATCGGCTGGATTTACTATCTCGGGCTCGCGATCGGCGGCTGGCACCTTATGCGCCAGATCCACCGGACGGATATTCACAACCCTGCGCGATGCCTGGCTGTTTTCAAATCCAATCGTGATTTTGGGGCCATTTTATTTGCCGCCATCGTCGCGGGTACGCTTGGATCCGGGCTGCTTTCCACCCCTCTCTGACACACCGCGGTTGCCTCTCTCCGGGCGTTTTGCCGCAGGCTCGCGCCCTTGAACTATGCTGTGTTGCACCATATATGTTGCGTTGCAGCAATACAGTGCTCCACGATCATGGCGATCGCGAGCGGTGCTGTAGTTCAAGACAAAGGAGTGAGCCATGTTCAAACAATGGTTCCACGGTGCCGCAATCGCAGCGAGCCTTTTCTCCGGGATGCCCTATTGGCGCGAAGAAGCGCTCCGGTCCCAGGGTCGCGCTGATGCTCTGCCGACAAAAACGCAGTAACATGTTCATGCTACTCTGAAGCACATGTTCACTGACGACATGCAACATTCGAACCCCGGTTCATTCTTTGATCCGGGGTTTTTGCTGCGTGATGACAGGAAAGCCCTGAACCCGACTTCACCGTCCTGCCGCCTGCCTCACCCGCATTCACCCGCTACTTTCTCCTGAGAACTCATTGTTCATTTCTTCATACGAACCCGGTCAGCAAAATTCCTTGGACATGAACACGGATTCACGCTGAAAACTGACCTACAGAAATCTGAACCCGAGTTCATATGATGCTTGACGCGCTAAAGTGAATCTGGTTTCATTTTCAAAACTACCCGACACGTCGGTGTCCTCGGATGTATCGACCGGCATCTTTTTAGAAATGAAACAAGTTTCAAATCATGGCCTATCGTCAGACGGAAAATGTTGCTCAACGCTTGGCCGAAAACCGGCAGAAGATCCTTACGGCTGCTCGCGAGCTGGTGGCCAGCGGCGGCTTCGCCAAAGCACAAATCACCGCCGTTGCCAAAAATGCCGGGCTCGCCACGGGTACGCTTTACCGCTATTTCCCGTCCAAGGACGACCTCTGCCGTCAGGTTTTTCGGGAAGTATCGGCACGGGAGATGAACCTGCTTGCCGGAATTGCTGCGAGTAACCGCCCCGCGCTGGATCGATTTGAGCTTATCCTCAGGACATTTTCCGGGCGCGCATTGCAAAATCGCCGGCTCGCCTATGCCCTACTCGTCGAACCATTGGACCTTGCCCTCGCGGAGGAGCGAACCCGGTTCCGCAAAACCCATGCCGCTATTTTTACGCGCGTTATCGAAGATGCGATTGCTGAAGATGCCATTCGCCCCTGTGACGCAAAATTTGCCGCCGCCTGTTTTGCGGGGGCCATCCCCACCGCTTTGACCGGCCCTCTCGCCCCGCACGCCGGGGACATGAGCCCGGATCAGGTGCTGGATGAAATTGTCCGGTTCTGTTTCGGGGCCATCGGGGCCCCTGTCCATACACAGCGCAAGACCGCCTCTGCGGTCACCAGCAAGGAGTTGCGTGCATGAGCGCCCAACCAAAGACCCAAGCCCTTACGCGGATCAAAGCTCAGGATTACCTGAGCGACGAGCAGATTGCCATTGTGCGCGAGAGCTCAGACTGGAAAGGCCTATGGCTCACAATTCATTGCTGGGGCATCATTTTCGGCGCAATGGCATTATTTGCGGCCTACCCGAACCCGGTTACGTTTGTGCTGGGTGTCTTCATTGTCGGTGCACGACAATTGGGGCTTGCCATTCTCATGCATGACGCCTCTCACGGCGTACTGTGCAAGACGCCCTGGCTTAACAAGTTTGTCGGCGAATGGCTGGTCGGCTTCCCGATGATGGCGGATATGTGGGCCTACCGCCGCTATCACCTTAAGCATCACGCCAACACGCAACAAGCTGACGATCCCGACCTTATTCTCTCAGCCCCCTTTCCCATCACATGGAAAAGTTTCAAACGGAAAATGTGGCGTGATTTCTCCGGACAAACTGGCTATCAGCAGCGGAAAGCCCAACTGAAAAATGCGCTGGGCAAACCCGGCGCACCGCTCGCAGAACGGGCGAAGACCTATTGGTCAAAACTCGGCCGACCCACTATCACGCACCTGGTCCTGCTGGGCGGGCTCACGGCAGTCGGCCACTGGTATCTCTATTTCGTTCTCTGGTTGCTGCCGTTTCTTACCTGGCATCAGGTTATCACCCGGGTGCGCAACATTGCCGAGCACGCCATGGTCCCTGAAAATAACAATGTGTTCCGGTCTTCGCGCACCACCCTTCTCAATCCGCTTGAGCGGTTCTTCATTGGGCCTTATGGCGTCAATTATCATGTTGAGCATCACCTGATGATGTGGATTCCCTGCTACAACCTGCCCAAAGCGCACGCCTTCCTGCTTGCCAACGGTCACGGGGACAAGATGGAGACAATGAGAGGATATTGGAGCGTCATCAAAATGGCGACCTCCAGACCGGACGATCAGGACAAGCCAGGCAAGCTTGTGCACAACACGCGGCGGCGGGTTTCGGGTATTGTGTCGGAGGGATATGAAGCTGCGAGCTGAGGCCACAAATCGCCCCGTTGATAATCCGGCGGACTTCATTCAGACCCATACCAATCTTCACGAGCCACCGCTGGTGCCCGAAATCCGGCTGCACTTGGCGACCGAGAGTGATGCTTTGTGGCAAATGAGTGAAGAGGAATTGGCAGCCATTGGCCTGCCCGCACCCTTTTGGGCCTTCGCCTGGGCGGGAGGGCAGGCCCTCGCACGCTATATTCTCGATCATCCCGCCCTGGCCCGCGGCAAACGCGTGCTCGACTTTGGCTCAGGCTCGGGAATTGTCGGACTTGCTGCGCTGAAAGCAGGTGCTGCGCATGTACTCGCAGCCGATATTGATCCGTTCGCCGCCGCCGCTGCAACGCTTAACGCAACCGCAAACGGGGTCTGTCTGACCGCGACCACCGATGATCTTATCGGGCAGGAGGGGGACTGGGATATGATATTCGTTGGTGACATGTGCTACGAGCAACCCTTGGCCGGGACAATTGAAAGCTGGCTTTCCGGACGCCATGCACAGGGCACGTCGGTGCTGATTGGCGATCCGGGACGAACCTATCTGCCGAAAGCGCGCCTGGAAAAGCTCACCTCTTACGCCGTCAAAACCGCCCGTGCCCTCGAAGACACCGATGTCCGCAACACATCCGTATGGCAGTTTTCGGTCTGATTTCTCCTATTTCCACCTTCTCGCTGGTTGGGGCTTGCATTAAAGTTATTTAGTTCATATATGAACTAAATAACTTTCCGGAGATGAATGTGGCCCGGCAGCCTCGCCTGTTTCACCTGATACAACTTGCACACCGCGCCCTGTTTCGGGCAGCGGACCAAACGTTGCAGTCGGCGTTTGGGCTCAGCGCTGTGCAACAAGGTGCGCTCTTTGTCATCGGCAAAGATGAGCCCTGTCATCCGTCCGCCATTGCACGCGCGCTCGATATGAACAAGTCGGCTGTCACCACGCTTCTCAGTCGGCTGGAAGATGCGGGGTTTGTTCGCCGCATGGCTGATCCTTATGACCGGCGCGCGCAATTGGTACAACTCAGCGAGAAAGGCCGTCGAACGGTCAGTGCCTCAGTCCCGCACACAAAGGCTGCCAACGCACGGCTTCTTGAGGGGTTCTCACCCGAAGAGATCATCATCATTGAACGATTTTTGACGCAAGTGATCGAACGTTCATCACGTGCATCCTCCACCCCGGACAAATCAACACCCCTCACCCCTTCCACAAAGGAGAGCCATCATGATCACAACCAGTGAGCATATTGACGTCAACCGTACCGATGGTGTGCTGACACTCACCATGAACAGACCTGCCAAGAAAAATGCCCTCACGCAGGAAATGTATGCCGCGCTTGCCGACAATGTCGTTGCTGCCCAAAGCGACCCCGACATTCGTGTGGTTGTTCTGACAGGTACAGCAGACAGTTTTACGGCCGGCAATGACCTGGCTGACTTTGCTGGCGGTCCGGGCAAAGCAAAAAGAGGCGAAAACGAAATCCCGCCGGTTGGCCGGTTTCTACAGGCGATTTTGCAGGCAGAAAAACCACTTCTCGCTGCCGTGAATGGACTGGCGGTTGGCGTAGGCGTCACCATGCTTTTGCATTGTGACCTCGTTTACGCTTCTCCCAATGCAACGTTCCAGACCCCGTTTGTCAATCTGGGCCTCGTACCTGAGGCAGGCTCCAGCCTCCTGATGCCGCGTCTCGTCGGGCAGCAGAAAGCCAACGAACTTCTGCTCCTGGGCAAGAAAATAGACGCGGTTGAGGCCGAGCGAATTGGCCTGATTGCAGGTGTTCTAGACGCCGATACGCTTCAGCATGATGTGGCGCAAGTGGCAGCGACACTTGCTGCACGGGCTCCCAATGCGGTCAAATTGACCAAGTCCCTTGTCAAGCACGAGCGTGATGATGTGGCGCAGCAGATGGCCGATGAAAGCGTACATTTTTCTGCTCAATTGCAGACGGCTGAATTTGCAGAAGCGGCCTCGGCTTTTGCCGAGCGTCGCCCGGCCGACTTTTCAAAGCTCTGAAACTAGTATGCGTGAGGCCGGGTAACAGACACCCGGTCACTCCATTGGCGCGGACGGCCCGTGAAACCAAAGCTCATGGGCCGACGACATGTCAGAGGGCTTGCCCCCCTGTGGGGCTGTACAGGCTGAAGGGCAACCTGTCCCAGCCGGTCTGCGGCCTCCCGGACAACGCCCTGACGATCTTCCACCAGAAGGGGCATACCCAGAACCTGTGACCAGGACCGCCAGCGTGCACCTGCGTCCGCGCCGTCGAGAGAAGCGTGAAGGATCACGCTCTTTTCCGGATCGGGATGGTGAAGTTCAACCAGAATGACCGGCACGTCGAGATGCTTGTCTTTATAGGCAACAATCAGGGCAATGCCATCATAGTCACTGATCGGCGCCTCCCAGTCCCAGACACCAAATGGCGGCGAGCTGTCCTGCACTTTCACGCGATCACGATAAATCGTTGCGTAGCGCAGAAACCCTGCCATTCGACGCCAAAGCGGCTGATGTGGCACGACCAGACTGGCAGGCAGGCGAAACGGGTCTGCATCGAGCTGACCTGATACCCAGCGCCGGCGACGGCTCCCCTGATGTCTGCTGATGGCCCACATTACGCAACAAATCTCCCGGCAGGTCACTTGAGTATTGATGTTTCAATACCTGTCATGGTGCCAGACTAGGCGCGTTTTACTTTCCATCTCTTTAACGAATGTCTCTGTCTTGGACGCAATATTCGTCGGATCCGCATGGAATTCGCATCTGCCTTCACACCGCTCCGCGGGGTGTGGAAACCACACCCGGCCCTCTTCCCAAAGCTCTTTGCAGGGTCATTATGGCAGGGTCCGTGCTAGATTTACGTATCCTAATCGAATCATACATGCTGACTGGAGGCTTCAATGATTGACAATTCTCTGCAAATGGTTGGGCTCTATATTTCTCTCAACCTTCTGCTCAACCTGGTTCTGGCCTACAGAGTGTCAGCTGGCCGTGTGCGCACCAAGCTGATGACCGGCACTGGTGATGACAACCCGCTCTACAATGCAAGCCGTGCTCATATTGTAAACGCGGAGTACACCCCCATTGGCCTGATCGGTCTGATTGGCCTGTTCATCCTGTCTTCTTCGGTCTGGGTTATTCATATTGTCGGCGTTGCCCTCACCCTCGGCCGCCTGCTGCATGCGATTGGTCTTTCACGCACATCCGACAGCACACCGCCACGCCTGTGGGGCACATTGTTGACCTGGGCGGGACAATTGATCGCTGCCCTTGGTTGTCTTTACTACACATTTACGTGGATCCCCGGCTAAGGCATGCCAAATGAGCCTCAATTACCCGCCGTTGGACGATAGAGGCTCGTAAGCCCGACCTGATCTGGTGTAAGAAACGTCTTCTATCTGTGCGGCCTGACCAACATCTGTGTGGGCATGGGGTCGCATGGACCGATCTCAATTTGAAGGACCTTCTCCACCCATGACTTCGTTGCCGAAAACCGAGACGGTTGACCGAACTGAACTCCTGCAATCGCTGATCGCCAAAGCCCTGAAAGCTGGTGCCAGTGCTGCTGATGCGGTGATGGTCGAAAGCACATCTTTTGGCGCGTCTTATCGGCTTGGAAAAGTGGAAGACATTGAACGGTCAGAAACCCAGGATCTGGGTTTGCGCGTCATAATCGGCCAGAAGCAGGCGGTTGTTTCGACGACAGACATTAGCGACCGGGCGCTTGCCCCCCTTCTGGAAAGGGTGATTGCAATGGCAAAGGTCGCACCGGAGGACAAATTCTGCGGCCTTGCTGATCCCGCGCTGCTTGCCACTTCCGTTGCGGAACTGGATCTGGACGATGGGACGGATCCGTCCGCCGACAGCCTTGTCGCCCTTGCCGCAGAGACGGAAGACGCCGCTCTTGCCGTTCAAGGGGTCACAAACTCAGGCGGCGCCGGTGCCAGTTTTGGCCGTGCTTCAATCTCGCTTGCAACCAGCGGCGGGTTTTCCGGCCATTATTCCGGCACCTCGCATTCCTTCTCTGTTTCCGTTCTGGCTGGCGAAGGCACGGCAATGGAACGCGACTATGATTATTCGTCTGCCCGACATCGCAGTGAACTTGAGGACGCTGCCCAGATCGGGCGGCAGGCCGGCGAGAAAGCCGTGCGCCGACTGGGCGCACGCAAGGTAAAAAGCGGACAGGTGCCGCTTGTTTATGACCCGCGCGTATCCGGCGGTTTGGTTGGACATTTTGCGGGCGCTATTTCCGGGGCTGCCGTTGCACGCGGCACGAGTTTTCTGAAGAACTCCATGGACCAGATGGTTTTTGCGCCGGGGATCACCATTACCGACGATCCGACCAGAAAGCGGGGCCGGGGATCCAAACCGTTTGATGGCGAAGGCGTCACCGCGCAGCCACTCACACTCATCGATGACGGGCGACTGGCCACCTGGCTTCTCGACACGTCGACAGCAAAACAATTGGGTCTTGCGAGCAATGGCCGTGCAGCGCGGGGAACGGGGAGCACGCCCTCCCCCTCCACGACCAACCTGACACTATTGCCCGGTACGTTGTCGCCCGAGGAATTGATTGCCGACATCAAGTCTGGCTTTTACATCACCGAGATGATCGGCATGGGCGTGAACGGTGTGACAGGTGACTATTCAAGAGGGGCTTCCGGCTTCTGGATCGAAAATGGCGAGCTGACGTTCCCGGTGAGCGAAGTTACTGTGGCTGGTAACCTGAAAAACATGTTTGCGGAGATGAGCGTGGCCAATGATCTTGTCTATCGCGCCGCAACCAATGCACCGACTGTGCGCATCGAGGGCATGACCGTTGCCGGAACGTGACCTGCCTCACTCTCCGCAGCTCATCGCTGATCATGCTCTTCTATGCGCCGCCGTACGTGACGCAGGTGCACTGGCGCTCGGCTATTTTCAGACTGACCTCAAACATTGGGACAAGGGCAAGGACGACCCTGTCAGCGAAGCCGACCATGCCGTCAACGATCTCCTGCATGCACGGCTTCAGGGCACACGCCCTGACTATGGCTGGCTTTCGGAAGAAACAGAAGACGACCCGACACGACTGACCTGCGACCATGTCTGGGTGATTGACCCGATTGACGGCACACGCGCCTTTATCAAAGGCAAGCCCCATTTCACAATCTGTGCGGCGCTGGTGCAAAAGGGTGCTCCTGTCTGCGCCGCTGTCTTCAACCCGGCAACCGACGAGTTTTTCGAGGCGACACGCGGCGGTGGCGCCACTTTGAACGGGGTGCCCATCTCGCCCAGTACGCGTGATGAGATTGCCGGATGTCGGATGGCCGCGTTTGCGCCAATGTTCAAGCACCCTGCCTGGCCTGAACCATGGCCGGAGATGGAAATGGTTGACCGTAACTCGGTCGCCTACCGGCTTGTCCTGGTTGCCAATGGCTATGTGGATGCCTGCCTGGCGCTTAATCGTAAAAACGACTGGGATCTGGCGGCCGCAGACCTCATCGTCCGGGAGGCTGGCGGGCGGATCACCACGCATGACGGTGCAACGCTTGTCTACAACAAGCCCTTTACCAAGCATCGAAGTCTACTGGCGGCGGGGCCAGATCTGTATAATGTGCTTTTTGACAAGGTTGGGCAGATCACGCTCCCTTAACCGGAACTGCATATTCTGCCGAAGAAATATCCCCATCTTTTGAGGAAACACCATGGGTGACGAACATATGGCTGACGAACAATTGCTGCATCTCGTCTTTGGTGGCGAGCTTGAGGATCTGAAGGGTATTAATTTCCGTGACCTGGAGAGTGTGGATTTTGTCGGCGTTTTTCCAAATTACGCCACCGCGCATCAGGCGTGGAAAAGTGCCGCCCAGCGGACCGTCGATAATGCCCATATGCGCTACTTTATCGTACATCTTCACAAGCTGATGGATCCGCATGAGGATGGTGAACACTAAGGCCGATCAAATCATCGTTTTCACCCGGCCAACTTAGCGAAAGCTTGAAAAACAGACACTTAGCGCGTCCTCGCCGGGTGACGCATCCCTGTTGCTCATGGTATGGTATGCGCCTCATTCTTCCCATCAGGCAGCCAGTCAGGTCGAGTTTTGGATAGTCAGGTCAAAGAAGCCGAAACGGCCCGCCCCATGTCTATGAACGATACACCCGCAGGCGCGAAAAGCGTCGCTCGCCGCCGGGAAATGACAACAGGCGAGGTCGTTCAGCGCATTCTCAAAGGCTACCTCAAACCACATGCCTGGCTCATCGCTGCGGCGATCCTTGCCAATGCGCTGGTTGCCGCCACCACCGGTGTTCTCCCATTCCTGATCGATCAAACCGTTGAGCGAATTTTCGTTCAAAAACAGCAGGAAATGCTTCTGCTTATCCCCGCCGCCGCGCTGGCGATCCAACTTCTGAAAGCGTTTGCGACTTACGGATCCAACGTGGTGATGAATTTCGTTGGGCAGCGCATGGTTTCAACTGTGCAGACCCAGCTCTTTTCCAAACTGATGACCGCGGATCTTGGTTGGATACAGCAGACCCATTCCGGCCGTTTCATCTCGACCTTCATGACCGATGTCATTCGACTGCGCGATGCAACTGCACAATCTATTGTCAACCTGACACGCCATCTCCTGACCCTCGTCGTGTTGATTGGCTATATGTACTATCTTGACTGGTTGATGGCAGTAATCGCGACGGCGGTCATTCCCATCGCTGCCATTCTGATGCGACGGCTCGGGCGTAAAACCCGCAAGGCCACCAATCAGGGGCTGGAGGAGACAGGCTCGCTTTCAACCCTTATCTCAGAAGCACTCAGTGGCATACGGGTTGTTAAAGCCTATGGTCAGGAAGCCCACGAAATTGCCCGCGCCCGTACTGTGATTGACCGTGTGCTCGATCACATGATGAGCTCCATCCGTGCGAAAGCTGCCGCCAGCCCCATTACGGAAGCCCTTACCGGTGTCGGCATTGCGATTGTCATCGGTTATGCAGGTATGCAGGCGATGAATGATGCCATGACCGCCGGTTCATTTTTCGGGTTCATGGCAGCCGTCATGCTGGCCTATCAACCGCTCAAGGCGGTCGCCAATCAGCAAACACTCCTGCAGGAAGGCGTTGCAGCGGCATCGCGCGTTTTTCCCATTCTCGACGTCGAAGCCAAGATCAACGATCTTGCCGGAGCGGGCGAACTCACGGTTGATGACGGCGAGATCAAACTGGAACATGTCACCTTCCGGTATGATGACGGAACCAAAGCGCTGGATGGCGTCAACATTCATGTGCCGGCTGGCAAAACTGTCGCCCTTGTGGGCCCGAGCGGTGCCGGGAAGAGCACAATCCTCAACCTTGTTCCACGGTTTTATGATGTGAGCGACGGTGCCGTTCTGATTGACGGGCAGCCGATCCGCTCTGTCACACTATCGTCCCTGCGGGAAGCAAGCGCGCTTGTGACCCAGGAACCGTTTCTGTTTGACGATACAGTGCGCGCCAATATTGCCTATGGCATGCCTGACGCAACAGATGCCGCCATTGAAGCCGCCGCGCGACATGCGGCTGCACATGAGTTTATTATGGCACTGCCGAAAGGCTATAACACACTTGTGGGGGAAGCCGGCCTCAAGCTCTCGGGCGGTCAGCGACAACGGATTGCGATTGCGCGCGCCATGTTGAAGAACGCGCCCATCCTGTTGCTTGACGAGGCAACATCCGCACTCGACACCGCATCGGAACTGCAAGTACAGAATGCGTTGCAGACCCTCATGCGGGGCCGCACCACTCTGGTCATCGCCCACCGCCTGTCGACCATTATGCATGCCGACAATATTTACGTCATCGATCAGGGCCGGGTTCTGGAACAAGGTACACACCAGGAACTTGTTGCCCGTGGCGGTCTTTATGCTGAACTATCGCGGTCCCAGTTCAGCGCGCAAAACGAAAACCTGTCCCTGTCAGCTGGAGCTGAGATCTAGTCACCCTATGTCCACATTCAAATCGCTCAGCAAAAAATTCGTCAAAAGCTCTTTCTTTCAAGGCTTCGTGGCGCAGGCCATTGCCAGCTATGTGCGGCTGGTTCATCTGACATGTCGTTTCAACCAGCAGCGCAGTGACATTCCTGAACGGTTCTGGTCTGCTGATGAAACATTTCTATGCGCAACATGGCATGGGCAAAATGTTATTCTGCCTCCCTTCTGGCATAATTGGCGCACGCTCAAGGTTCTGGTTTCCAAGCACGGCGATGGGGAGATTGTGGCACGGCTTGTTCACAATCTGGGCCTCTCAACCATTCGCGGTTCCGGAGCCCCCAAAGAGCAATTGCACAAGTCCAAAGAAAAAGGCGGCGCAGCCGCGCTGCGGGCAATGGTGCGGGCATTGCAGAGTGACGCTTCCGTCGGCCTGACAGCTGACATGCCACCCGGCCCCGCCCGCGTTGCCGGCCTTGGCATTGTGATGGCGGCACGCCTCTCGGGCCGCCCGATCGTACCTGTTGCCACGACAACGCGAGGACGCATTGTGCTTGGCAATACATGGGACAGGTTCATGATCCCCTTGCCCTTCACACGGGGCGCCGTTGTATGGGGAGAGCCTATCTATATCCCCCGGGACCTGGACGAACAGGGTCTGGAAGAATGGCGGGTCAAAGTGGAGGATGCGCTTAACCAGACGACGGCTGAAGCTGATGCACTGGTGGGGCGTCTTTCCGGCGCAGCCCGGCAATCAACACCTCAGGAAGCGGGATCTTAATTCTTGGCCCAGTTGACCGCGCCTCCCTTTGGGCTCAGAGCCTATCGTTCCCTGATGCGGGCAAGCGGCCCGCTTGTTGATATCCTTTTGCGCCGACGCAGCCTGCAGGACAAGGAAGACCCCCGCCGTCTTCCCGAACGCCGGGGCATTGCCTCCCTGCCACGTCCGGACGGGGTGCTGATCTGGTTTCATTGCGCAAGTGTGGGCGAGAGCCTGTCCGTTCTGCCTTTGCTAAAGCACATGAACGAGGCCCGGCCGGATCTTCATTTTCTGGTCACGACAGGTACGCTGACATCTGCGCGTCTGATGGCTGAACGTCTGCCTGCCAACGCATTTCATCAGTTTCTCCCCTTTGATCATCCGTCCTATTGTGCAGCGTTTTTTTCACATTGGCGGCCGGAACTTGGGGTGATTGTGGAATCCGAGCTTTGGCCCAATCTGCTGCTTGCGGCAGCAAGTGCCCATGTCCCCCTGGTTCTTGCGAATGCCCGTCTCTCCATCGGATCATTCAAAGGCTGGCGACGGGCACGCAAAACCATTCAGCATTTGCTTGATTGCTTTCAACGGGTCTTCGCTCAGGATGAAGGGTCTGCTGATCGCCTGCGATTGCTTGGTGCCCACGATGTCCGCACGTTGGGCAATCTGAAATATGATGGTGTTCCACTACCCGTGGACCCCGCCTCCCTCCAGGAACTGGTTTCGATGATCGGCCCACGCCCAAGCTGGATCGCCGCCAGTACCCATGAAGGGGAAGAGGCTATCGCGGCGCGGGCGCACGAAAAACTGAAACCCTCCATGCCCGGTCTGCTGACCATTATCGTGCCACGCCACCCTGCACGCGGAGACCAAATTGCTGCGATGCTGCGCGAGGACGGGCTGGTCGTCGCACAGCGTTCCCACCATGAGCCGGTCGGCGATGAAACCGACATTTACCTTGGTGACACGCTGGGGGAGATGGGTCTGTTTTACTCACAATCCTGCATCGCTTTTGTGGGGGGATCGCTGGTTCCTGTCGGCGGGCATAATCCGCTGGAGCCCGCACGGCTTAACAATGCCGTGCTGTTTGGTCCGCATATGCATAACTTTGAAACACCGGCTTCCGCGCTTCTTCAGGCCGGGGCTGCATATCAGGTAGACGGGCGCGAGGCTCTGGTTGCCGCTTTGCAGGACTGGCTTTCCGCACCGCAGACTGCACAAATTGCAGCGGTGCACGGTAAACAGGTTACAGAGCAATCTGTCGGTGTCGCTGCCCGTGTTGCGGATGATCTGCTTTCTCTCCTTCCGCCAGTTCGGGAGACTTGATCATGCGCGCGCCCGGGTTCTGGTACCCTGCGGACAATAGGCACACTGGCATTGCACCGCATGTGCTCAGCCCGCTCGCCCTTGTCTATGCATTCATCGGCCGGCTCAAACGCAATATGACTGTGCCTGAGAGAATGAGCGTTCCTGTCATCTGTATCGGGAATTTCACAGCAGGTGGCGCAGGCAAAACCCCCACGGCCATTGCCATTTCTCAACGTCTTGTCGCGCTCGGAGAGACACCACACTTCCTCACGCGGGGTTATGGCGGCCGGGAAACAGGGCCTGTGTGTGTGAGCTCCACGCAGCACACGGCACCGGACGTCGGTGATGAACCGCTCCTTCTCAGTGCACACGCACCAACCTGGGTTTCCCGAGACAGGGTTGCCGGTGGGCTTGCGGCTGAACGCGCAGGTGCCAGTGTCATCATTATGGATGACGGCTTTCAGAACCCGACACTCTTCAAAGACTTGTCGCTGATGGTTGTGGATACGAAAGTTGGTATCGGGAACGGCCTTGTACTCCCTGCGGGGCCGTTGCGTGAACCCATGGCGGATGCCCTCGCGCGCACCCATGGTGTGGTTGCGCTTGGTGCTCCTCAGAGCTTTTCCTTCTTACCAGACGACATGCCGGTTTTTCCGGCAACCTTGCAGCCCGATGACACTGTGGCGACACGTTTGAAGGGAGCTTCCTGCTATGCGTTCGCGGGGATCGGGCGCCCTTCAAAATTCTTCGATACGCTTTCGTCTCTGGGAGCAACGCTTGTCGGCATGCGCGCGTTTGATGACCATTATGCGTATTCGGAAGAGGATATCCGCCAGCTTCGGGCTGAGGCGAGTGCGTGCGGGGGCGCTCTCGTGACCACCGAAAAAGACGCAGTCCGGCTTCGCACGTTGCCGGGCTGGCGTGACATCGAAGACCAGCTTATTGTCCTGCCGGTGCGGGCTGTGTTCTCACAATGGGCTGAACTGGACACATTTTTGTCTGCGGGGCTCGATCAAGCGCGGGCCCACTATACATATGCGCCACCTGGTTCGGATCAGGACAGAACCCGCGTTCGCTAGCGCCTGACCTTCCCGGCAAGAGCTGCTATAATCTCCCTCTTCATATCTGCTATCGGAAACCCGCCAGTGTCGAGCAAATCCCTCCGCTACAAGTTAGAAGCCGCTACCGCCCTGCCACTTCTCGGTCTTTTCAGACTGATGGGGTTACATCGGGCCTCCGCCTTCAGTGGTTCACTGCTTCGATTTCTCGGCCCCAAGGTTGGTGTTACAAGGCGCGCACGGAACAATATCGAACGGGTGCTGCCGCATTTGAGCGCGGATGAGGTCGACAGCATCATTGCTGATATGTGGGAGAATATTGGCCGTACCCTCGCCGAATATGCGCATCTTGATGCGTTCAGCGCTCCGGGTAATGAGGACCTGATCCGTGTCAAAGGGTTGGACCGGCTTGCCGCGCTCAAAGACCAAGGTGCAATGCTTGTCTCTGGTCATTTCGCCAATTGGGAGCTGATGCCGCTCGCCGTCCATCAAAATGGCTATGAGGGTGGCGAGATCTACCGCCATGCCAACAATCCGACAGTGAATGAGTGGATCATCAAGCTACGCAGCCGTGCAATCCACCCTGTTCAAATCCCAAAAGGCCCGAAAGGCGCACGCGATGTTATCCGGATCGTGCGTAACAAGGGGTTCATCTGCATGCTTGTCGATCAGAAAATGAATGACGGTGTGGAAGCGACGCTTTTTGGACGGAAAGCCATGACCCCGTCAACACCGGGATCCATGGCAACGCGTTATGGAATTCCCATCATGCCGGTTACCATCCGGCGCACAGATGGCGTTCATTTTGAACAGGAATTTCACGACCCTATCTTCGCAGACCCTGATGCTGACCCGCATCAGGAAACGTTGCGCATCACCCAGCGACTGAACGATTTTATTGAAGCGGAAATTCGGGCCAATACGGCCCAGTGGCTTTGGCTGCATAACCGCTGGCCCGCTGAGACGTAACACTTTACCAGTTGAGCCTTTGAAAATGAGCAGCGGCTACTGCGCTGCCGAAGGTCGTTCAAGTGGTTTCGGGGCCGGCATATCCCCGGCCAACAATGCGGGGTCAACATGGGCCTCACGCCAGTACATCCGCCAATCCAGATGAGGCCCGGTCACACGCCCTGTCGCGCCGACTGCACCGATCACGTCACCTTGCGCAACTTCGTCCCCGACGTTCACGTCAACACGGCTGAGATGCATCAGCACACTGATGAGACCCTGGCCATGATCAAGGAAGATCAGACCACCTTCAAAATACATGTCCGGTTCTGCCAGACGGACAATGCCGCGTGCCGGTGCCAGAACCGGCGTACCGGTTGAAGCCGCCACGTCCACGCCATAATGCGGTCTGCGCGGCTCTCCATTGAAGAAACGCTGCAAGCCAAACGTGCCGGTGATGATCCCTTTCACTGGCCATATAAACGGTTCAGCAAACCAGTCCGCATCCGTATCACGAGGACGCGCGCCCGCCTTGACTGTCCGATCCCGGGCGATCTTTGCCATTTGTTCAGCTGACGGACTTACATATTTTGACGGCACGCCCTCAATGCGCTGCTCATCATATGTCCGTTCTGCCACGTCAATCAGCAAGCTCTCTCGCGTCTCGTCGGGATATTCAATGTCGATATGTGCCGCGCCTTCCCTGTCCCGGTCAAACCCGAAAACAAAACGCCCCTGCGCGCTGACCATGAGCGGCTCACCATCAAGGATGATTTTTGTATTGGGTTCCGTCTGGCCGACAATAATACCGCCCTGGATTGCCTCACCCTGCAGGGAAACACGGGAAGGTGTCTCGCCACTTGTCGCCCCGAACCCCGAAGACACGCTTACACCCATCCAAAGGATGGCAATTGTCAAAAAAAGACCCAGCCGCCCGCCTGCCTGCTTAATCATCGGCGTCCCGTCAGTTCCTGATGGCGCTGTAGAGCAATTGCCGCGCTCGCATAGGCCTCCTGCCGATCTGCGTGCCAATAACGTAGGTTTTCCAACGGAATCTGCTCGCCTGTCACCGCACATATGACATAGGTGCCGCGACGCACGACGTGATACTCCCCGTCGCCGTATATGAGTTCGGCCTTGTTGCCGCTGAAATTTCCATCATGTCGATTCATGGGATGAATTTAGCGCGCGCTGGCCCTCATGTCATGCATCCACGCAAAATATGCTTTACGTGCCCGGCGTGCCATCAGAACAATTGCCCCTGATCGGTCTTTTTGGGTTTGGGTGATGGTTTGGCTTCGGTGGCCTTTGTCGACACAGATGGTGCTTTTCCGCCTTCTTTCACCGCTGCGACCGGCAAATAATCACGATTGGCAAACTCAATCATCAGGCTATCACCGGATTTCACTGCCGCCGATTGACGGACCGGGCGGCCCTTTTCATCCCTGACCAGGGCAAACCCGCGGTCGAGCACGCCATGATAGGAATATGATTCCAGCAAGCGCCCCGCTTGGGCCAGTCGTGCACCCCGGTCTGACAATTGGCGCTTTTCGGCCCGGACCGCCCGCTCGCCCAGTTCTGAAGCCCGCCGTCTGCCCTGCTGGATTGCGCTGATGAGCGGTCGCGGCGAAAGACGCCCTGCCACGCGATCCAGACCTGACTGTTTGGCCCGGACAGATGCACCGAGCGCCAGTCCCAACTTCTCGGAGGCGTGGTCAAGCCGCTGCCCCGGCAAGGCAATAAGGTCTTCAAGCCTTGGCAATCCACGTCCCAACCCTTCCAGCCGTGAGGACAGTTCCGTCAACTTCCGGGTTTCCGCCCGTATCAGGCGTCGTTCAGCATCCAACACGCGCGCCACAAGATCGGTGCGCACGGGTACCGCCATTTCAGCCGCAGCCGTGGGTGTTGGGGCTCGCCGATCAGCTGCGTAATCGATCAACGTCGTGTCCGTTTCGTGTCCCACAGCGGATATTAACGGGATCTGACTCCCTGCCGCGGCACGCACCACCTTCTCTTCGTTGAAGGACCAAAGATCCTCCAGCGAACCGCCGCCGCGCGCCACAATCAGCAGATCAGGCCTCGGCACACTTCCGCCAACCGGCAGCCGGTTAAACCCTTCAATGGCGGCGGCAACCTCGTCCGCAGATTGTTCGCCCTGCACGCGCACCGGCCAGACAAGCACATGGCGCGGAAAACGGTCACTCAGGCGGTGCAGAATATCGCGGATCACCGCACCCGACGGGCTGGTTACCACGCCGATTACTTCAGGCAGGAAGGGCAAGGGGCGCTTTTTCTCGGGCGCAAACAGGCCCTCCGCCGCCAGCATCTTTTTTCGCTGCTCCAGCAGCGCCATCAAGGCGCCGACACCGGCAAGCTCCATCTGGTCAATAATGATCTGGTAGCGAGACTGCCCGGGGAAGGTCGTGAGTTTGCCCGTACAGACAACCTCAAGCCCCTGTTCCGGCTTCACCCGGAGTTTGCTTGCATTCCCTTTCCAGATCACACCGTTGAGAACCGACTTGTCGTCCTTCAGATCAAGATAAAGATGGCCGGATGCCGGACGGCTGACACGGCCCAGCTCGCCTTTGACGCGCACATAGCCAAAATTGTCCTCCACGGTCCGTTTCAGGGCGAAGGAGAGTTCCGTGACGGAAAATTCGTGTGCATTGCCCATGGCGCCGCCAGAGTTGCCTTCAGGCTCAATCTCGCTCACTAAATTATCTAACCCTTTGTTGAATATGAGGTTTTCGCAACGTTATCGACTGGTCTCGACGGTTTGCCGGAATCGCCGCCCATGATACAAGAAAGCCCGAGCGCTGCCACATCAGCACTCACTATTTGAATTTCAAGGATCGAAGTCGAATGAACGTTCTCGTCATTGGCTCGGGCGGGCGTGAACACGCGCTGTCCTGGGCAATCTCATCCAGCCCCCTTCTTGATGAGCTTTATTGTGCGCCAGGCAATGCAGGCATTGCGGATGTCGCCACCTGTGTCGAGATTGGCGTCAACGATTTCGACGGCATCATCGCCTTTTGCAAGGACAAGAAGATCGAGTTTGTGGTGGTCGGTCCGGAAGACCCGCTGGTGAACGGGCTTGTCGACCGGCTGGATGCGGAAGGCATCAAGAGCTTCGGCCCCAATGCCGCTGCCGCACAGCTTGAGGGCTCCAAAGGGTTCACCAAAGATCTGTGCGCCGATTACAATATTCCCACTGCCGCCTATGGGCGCTTTGCCGATGCGCGCGAGGCCAAGGCTTATATTGAAAAACACGGCGCGCCCATTGTTGTGAAGGCTGACGGGCTTGCCGCCGGCAAGGGCGTCATCATGGCCGAAACCGATGAGCAGGCCCACGCCGCTATTGATGAAATTTTCGGGGGCAAGTTTGGCGGGGCCGGCGCCGAACTGGTGATCGAAGAATGGCTCGAAGGCGAAGAGGCCAGTTTCTTTGCCCTTTGCGATGGAACCAACGCCATTCCTCTCGCCACAGCTCAGGACCACAAGCGGGTTGGGGATGGTGATACCGGGCTCAATACCGGCGGAATGGGTGCTTATTCCCCCGCTCCCGTCATCACAGAGACCATGTCACTTGTTGTGATGGACCGGATTGTCAGACCCACACTTGCTGCCATGGCTGAAAAAGGCATGCCGTTCAAGGGTGTGCTTTTTGTCGGACTGATGATTACCAAAGATGGCCCGAAGCTCATTGAGTTCAATGTACGGTTTGGCGATCCGGAATGTGAGGTGCTGATGGTACGCCTCATGTCCGACATTCTGCCGGCGCTGATTGCCGCTCACGATGGCACACTCGATGAAATTGAGCTTGAATGGAATGATGAAGCAGCGCTGTCCGTTGTCATGGCCAGCAAAGGATACCCCGAAGCTTATACGAAGGGCTCCGAAATCAGGAACCTTGACGCTGCGGCAAGTGACGAAGGTGTTGAGATTTTTCACGCCGGCACAAAAGCTGAAGGGCGCACAACAACCGCTGTTGGTGGCCGCGTCCTTGCCGTGACAGCCCTTGGACGCAGCGTCGGCAAAGCGCAGGAGAAGGCTTATGCCGCCGTCGACAAGATCGACTGGCCTGAAGGCTTCTGTCGGCGCGACATTGGTTATCGCGCTATCGCGCGGGGAAAATAATTTGCATAATCTATCCAGATAAACAGTAAGGAGGGTCAGCATGAGTGAACCCCAATCAACAGGGAAGCAGGAGATGTTTTCCGGCACCCAGGCGGTGATGGAACAACATCGTTTTGACGAGAAACGCCTCACCGACTATCTCGCCGCGCATGTGGAAGGTTTTGAAGGTCCACTTGAAGTCCGCGAGTTCAAGGGTGGGCAATCCAACCCGACCTATCAGCTTGTAACGCCGAAGAAGAAATATGTTCTGCGTCGCAAGCCCCCGGGAAAGCTTCTCCCCTCCGCTCATGCGGTTGACCGGGAGTACAAGGTTATCACGGCACTGGGTACCGTTGACTATCCCGTGGCCAAAACGTTCTGCATGTGTGAGGACGAAAGCATTATCGGCACCATGTTTTACGTGATGGATATGGTGGAAGGCCGCATTCTCTGGGAGTCGCTGCTGCCCGGCTACACGCCCGAACGTCGTCGCGCAATCTATGAAGCCAAAAACCGCACCATGGCGGCACTGCACAATGTCGACTATGAGGCGATCGGTCTTGGCGATTTCGGCAAACCGGGCAATTACTTTGCCCGGCAGATTTCCCGCTGGTCGAAGCAATATGTTGCATCAGAAACCGAGAGTATTGTTGAGATGAACAAGCTCATGGACTGGTTGCCCAACAACATCCCCGATGATGATGCAACCAGCATCGTGCATGGGGATTACCGGCTCGACAATATGGTGCTGCATCCGACGGAAGATCGGGTGCTTGCCGTATTGGACTGGGAGCTTTCAACGCTTGGACATCCGCTTGGTGACTTCACCTATCACATGATGCAGTGGATTATGCCAAGTGGTGGACAGAGTGCGGGCACGGCCAGTCTCAAGGATGCCAACCTGAAAGAGCTGGGTATTCCTTCGCTGGATGAATATGTCGCGCTTTATTGCGAACAGACCGGACGCAAGGGCATTGATAATCTGGACTATTATTTTGCCTACAATCTGTTCCGGCTGGGGGGGATCTTGCAGGGTATTATCGGCCGTGTCCGCGACGGCACAGCTGCCAGCGAACACGCTGTGGCCACTGCCTCTCAGGTTCGTCCGCTGGCGGAACTGGGTTGGTACTATGCGCAGCGCGCAGGGGCTGTATGACACGATAGAGCCGACATAACAGAGCAGACCTGGCCTCATCAGAACAGGTTGAAAAAGGCCGGGGTTTCCCCGGCTTTTTTATTGCGCGATCTATCCTTTGCGCCGACCTGTCAGCCTTGCTATGCCTGTGGCATTGAAATTTGGGAGATGATGATGGGCGAGACCAGGAAACCGGAAGACGAAACAATCAACGTCCGCGATGCACACCGCTTCGACACCGGACAGCTGGAAGATTTCTGCCGCAGCCATGTGGAAGGGTTCTCAGGCAATCTCGAAGTGCGGCAGTTTTCAGGTGGTCAATCCAACCCCACATTTCTTCTGACAGCCGGACCGAAGCGTTATGTCATGCGCAAAAAGCCGCCGGGCACGCTGCTTGCCAGCGCTCACCAGGTTGACCGCGAATACCGCGTTATGAAAGCCCTGGCGGATACGGACGTGCCAGTGCCAACGATGCGGGCTTTGTGTATGGACCCGGATGTGATCGGGACCGAGTTCTACATCATGGACCATCTGGACGGGCGCGTGCTGCGCGATCCACAATTGCCGAGCCTCAGCGCTGCGGAGCGGACCGCTATCTATGACGAGATGAACGCCAACCTCGCACGCTTGCACGCGGTCGATTACAAGGCCATCGGTCTTGAAGACTTCGGGCGCCCCGGTAATTATTATGAGCGCCAGGTTGGTCGCTGGATCAAACAATACCGGGCGGCGGAAACCGAAACCGTCGAGCCAATGGAAGAACTGATTGCCTATCTGCCCGAAAATATTCCACATGATGACGCAACCAGTATCGCACATGGTGATTACCGGCTGGAAAACACGATGTTCCATCCGACAGAGCCGCGCATGATTGCTGTGCTGGACTGGGAACTTTCGACGATCGGGCACCCGCTAGCAGACCTTGCCTACAATTGCATGCTTTATCATTTCAACAGCCCAAGCCAGGGTACCATTATGGGCCTGGATTATGCTGCGACGGGCATTCCAACTGAAGACGCTTATGTCGCTGCCTATTGTAAACGCACTGGCCGAAACGAGATTGAGAACTGGGATTTTTATCTGGCTTTCTCGATCTTCCGGCTCGCCTCCATCACGCAAGGGGTTTACAAGCGCGGGCTTGACGGCAATGCCAGCTCCGACAAAGCCACGCAATATGGCGATATGTGCCGTCGCCTGGCCGAGACCGCCTGGGCAATTTCGCAAAGAAACCGTTAAACCGTACACGGGCCATCTTAACCGTTCCTTTTCCTCCATAGCCTAGTTTCTCCTGGAGCAAGTCACAGGACACTAGTCTGTGTAGGGAGAGTCCAGACGTGGACAAGGGGAAAGACAGGGAACAAGTGCCCGACCGCGCGCCAGCGCGCGATAGCGCATTGTTTTTCAACGCGCTCCTGGCAAACGCCGGCGACGTTATGACCTTGCTCGATGAGAAAGGTGTCATGACGTACCATAGTGACGCCATGCGCGGCATGATGGGCGTTGATCCTGAAAGCGTTGTCGGCATATCAGCGCTCAGCGTGGTTCATCCAGACGACAAATCCCGTGTACAGGCGAAGATCGAGCAGTGCCTTTCCCGTCCCGACGAAGTGGTTACCGAAACCTTCAGGATGATGCATGCAAACGGCACATGGCGTTGGGTCGAAGCTAATGTCAAAAACCTGCTGAATGATCCATGTGTCAGCGGGCTTCTGGTCGTGTCCCGCGACATTACGGATCAAGAACGCCTAAAACACCATTTCTCCATCGCTGAAGAGGCGGCTGGCTTTTTCACTTTCCACTGGGTGCTCGGGCAGAAACAAATCAGCCTCTCGGAGAACACAGTCACTATGTTGGGCGCAGATGCAGCACTGACCAACAAGGAGGTCAGACAGGTTGTACACCCTGATGACTATGCGCCCACAGAAACTGCTTGGTATGCCGCCATCAAGGAAAGAGCGCCTTTCGAGATCAATATACGCCTCCGGGACAGGGAGGGAGCTTATCGCTACTGCATCGTACACGGCTTTCCCGAGCTGAATGTGGAAGGCGATGTCGTCGGCCTGATGGGTGTCGTGGTCGACGCAACGCAGAATTTCCAGCAGAAGCAGGCTTTGCTTGCAACGACAGAGCAATATCAGTTGATTGCGGAGAATGCGGAGGATATTTTCGCGCGTCATGCCCCTGATCGAACCGTCAAGTTCATATCTCCGGCCGTCAGAAAAGTCCTGGGTGTCGAGCCGGACGTCTGTGCCGGGGTCGACCTTTTTGACTTCATGCATCCTGATGATGTCCCAGCATCCAACCAGGCCATGCTTCGCCTGAAAGATGGCTCGGATTATGAGCGCATCACCTTCCGCCTGACACATGCCGACGGCCATTATGTCTGGCTTGAATCAACCGTCCATGCAGTGAGGGACCAGGAAACAAAAGCCCTGGTGGAAACAGTCGCCATTACCCGCAACATTGCCGAACGCAAGGAATATGAGCGGCAATTGCTTGAAGCGCGGGAGAAAGCGGAGAGCGCCAACCACACCAAATCCGCCTTTCTGGCAAACATGAGCCACGAATTGCGGACACCGCTTAACGCCATTATCGGCTTCTCGGAGATGTTGAAGCGAGAAATGTTCGGGACGCTCGGTCATGAGAAATACAATGAATACTCCGCACTTATTCATGATTCCGGGTTGCATCTTCTTGATCTGATCAATGATGTGCTCGACATGTCGAAAATTGAGGCTGGCAAGATGGAGGTTTCGATTGAGCCTCTTGACCTTCAGGAGATTGCCTCGTCCTGCCTGCGCCTCATTGAGGAACGCGCTTCAAAGATGGGGGTTACGCTTCACTTCACTGCCAATCTGTTCAATCCCTACGTACTCGCGTTTGGCGATGCCCGCGCAACCAAACAGATCCTCCTCAATCTGTTGTCAAATGCGATCAAGTTTACCCCGCCCGGTGGAGAAATTACCCTGTCTCTGGAAACCAGCGACGGGTATATGAATGTCAGCGTCACCGATACCGGCATTGGGATTGCGAAGGACGATATTCCACGGCTCCTTCTGCCTTTTGAGCAGGTGACAAAAATCTCCACCACCAGCCACGAAGGTTCAGGTCTTGGCCTTGCGCTGACCAAGTCTTTCGCTGAACTCCAGGGTGGTTTGTTTCAGCTGGACAGCGAACCCGGCGTGGGAACCACGGCCTGCCTTTCCCTGCCTCTGGTTGACCATCTGTGGGCCACAGAATACTCGATCTAGCGCTTGCTCACTTGCTGTTTACCCACAGCGCCTCGAACAGCATGCGTTGCAGATTTGCAAATGCGGGACTTTCGATAACAAGGCCATAATTCTCCCGTGCGGCAGAGACCAGCGCGACATGCCCTTCATAGATGAAACTTGTCATACCAAGTGGAGCAGGCGTGCGGGTGAACCTGACTTCCCTTTGTTCTTCCCGGTTGCTTGCCCAGGTGTTCTTCACATCTTCACTCGCGGACCTGATTACCCGCAACTTCACCCCACGCTCCACACGTTTGCTGATGAAATTTTGTAGTGCCTCCTCACCGGGGAAATCCAGAAGCTCCTTCATCGACAGGATGCCGCACACCTCCTCCCGAGCTGAAACCAGAACGGCGTTCAGAACGGAGAGGACACCGTCTCGCCCTTCATAGATGCGGAACTTCGGCCCTCTGGCCGCACCTTCATATACAGCCTGCAGATCCGGCAACAACGTTTCGAGAGAGGCACGTCGGTCCTCAAGATTGCGCAACAACACATCCGGGTTTTCAGCCATGATGCGCGTCTTGCCGTTTTTCTGAAGCTCCGTAATCACCCCATCGTCCCGCAGCTTGTCCACCAGTGCATAAGCTGTCGTGCGTGTCACACCGCAATGCTGTGCAATTTCATTCACACTTGCCTCTCCCAGCGTGAGAGCGGAGAGATAGAAACGCGCCCGCTTTCCCGACATGCCGATCGCCGCCAAACTCGATTCCAATTTGTCTGTTTTTATCGACACTTTTTCGCTCTCACTCGAAATTTGACACAATCACTATTATTTGAATAACCTACGCGTCATCTCGAAACAATAACTATGTCGAAATTTTTCGACATCATACAAGAAGCGAGAACTTGATGTTTGATATCCTCATTACCTCCGGTCTTGTTCAGGTTACGTTTGGCGTCTTGCTGGGCTGGCCGCTAACTGGACTTTACTCCGGCATGAACCGCGTCGGCCCCCTGGTCAACGCCAAGCGCGTCCTTCAATGTCATCTAGACAATATCTTCATGGGGATTTTACAGATGTTGATCGGGACGGTTTTTTCCACCCTTCCCGAGATTGCCGGATGGTTGCTTCTGGTCGGGTCGTGGTCCAACCCTCAATTGTTCCTCTATCAGGCAACGACAAAAGGGAACGGACGAACGCTACCCGGTATCTCTGCTCTCGCTTTCGTGTCTTTCACCATTATGACGGTCGCCTATCTTTGGATCGTGATTGCCTGGCTAGGGCGATAGAGCTGAAGCAGGCCACAGATATGGGAGGGAATATGTCAAACCCGAGAGAGACAAAGCGCGTCGCTGCTGTACAGATGGAGGCACGCGTTGCCGACATACCATTCAACCTTGCACACGCGGAGAAACTGATTGATGAGGCTGGTGAAAAAGGTGCCCGCATCATCGCGATACCGGAGTTCTTTACGACACGTATTGTGTATGACGAGCGGCTTTTTGCCTGCTCACTGCCGCCGGAAAATCCGGCTGTTGACCTGCTGAAAGCAAAGGCTGCGCGCTACAATGCTCATATAGGCGGTTCCTATCTGGAGATGCGGGACGGCGATGTTTACAACACCTACATTCTCGTTGAACCAGATGGCACCGTTCACCGTCATGACAAAGATCTGCCGACCATGGTGGAGAATGCGTTCTATGTCGGTGGCTGCGATGACGGTCTGATTGACACATCAATCGGCGCAGTAGGTGCTGCGGTATGTTGGGAGATGATCCGGACACAAACCCCGCGCAGGTTGAGGGGAAAAGTTGATCTTCTGATGACGGGCAGCCATTGGTGGAGCGGTCCTGGATGGCGTATCACCCGCCCGATGGAAAACGATCTTAACGCGGGCAATATGCGCATGATGCACAAGACCCCCGGGTTTCTGGCCAGCCTGATCGGGGCCCCACTGCTTCATGCCGGGCATACGGGACTTCTGGAAGGTCAGTTTCTAACCGTGCCTGGCACCCGCCTCACCGTTCCCACGCGCACCGAACTGACCGGCGAAACACAGATCATTGACCGGGAAGGTACCATCATCGCCCATCGCAAGGCGGAGGAAGGAGCCGGTGTGATTGTGGGTGATATTGAAATCGGCCGGTCCGAGCCTCGCATGGATATACCCGACCGTTTCTGGACCCCACCAAAACTGGGTTACGCCGGCTTGCTGTGGCATCATCAAAACGCCGCCGGTAAATACGCCTACAAATGGGCGAAACGACACGGTCGCCTGCGGACCTATGACTTCGGGAAAAACGCACCCGCCTGAGGCGGGATCAGCGTTTGCTGCCCATCATGGCGGCAAACGCTTCTTCTACCTCTGCATGGACTTTCGCCACGGACGGATCTTCGAGCGTTGCATAATAGTAATTATGTACCTTGGGTGTTTCGCACAACACACATTCCCGACCAAACAGCGGGGTGATGTTGGATGCAAAAAACAACATCGGGATCAGGGCACTGTCGGCAATGCTGAGCTTGTCGCCCACGGCATATTTGGAACCATCAAGATAGTGCCCAAGCCAGCCCAGCCCCTTGTCCAGTTCGATAAACAATTGTTTCACCAGATCCTGGTTCCGGCCTTGGGGGTTGATCTGCCCGAACAGTTTTCCAAGCGGGATCATAATGTAGAGGTCGCCGATCCGTGCGAGAAGACGGGCTCTGGCACGGTCCTCCGGCGTATCGGGCATGAGGGAAACACCGGGTTCCACCTCTTCCAGATATTCCTCAATGACCTGGCTTTCGGGAATACAGTGCCCTTCTGTCTCTAAAAGCGGGACTTTGTGCAAAGGGGTTTTGGTCGCGAATTCCTCAGCGCTCATGCCGCCCGGCAAATTCACGAATTCAACATCCAACCCTTTGGCGTACATCTGAATGCGAACACGAGCCGCAAAAGGCGAAAGATTGCTGTTATAGAGCTTGTAAGCCATGTTTTCTCCCATCGCGGGGGCCTAAAAAAGCGGCCGGGTTTCCATGTGGACCCGGCCGCTCTGTGTTTCAAGACCTTTCAGGCATTGACCCTGCCGATTTATTCGGCGGCCGCCTTCAGCTGTTCTCTATGTTTTTTCAGCTCCAGCTTCGCGATCGTGCGCGCATGCACCTCATCCGGACCGTCTGCCAGACGCAGGGTCCGCATGCCGGAGTACATTTTGGCAAGGCCGAAATCGGTCGTTACACCGCCGCCACCATGGGCCTGAATTGCGTCGTCGATGATTTTCAGCGCGATGTTTGGCGCATGAACCTTGATCATTGCGATTTCTGCACGAGCAACCTTGTTACCAACCGTGTCCATCATGTAGGCCGCTTTCAGCGTTAACAGACGCGCGCACTCAATGTCGATACGGGCGCGGGCAATCCGCTCTTCCCATACAGAATGATCAGCAACAAGCTTGCCAAACGCTGTGCGCGTCAGAAGGCGCTGACACATTTTCTCCAGTGCACGCTCTGCCATGCCGATGGTCCGCATGCAGTGGTGAATACGGCCAGGGCCCAGGCGGCCTTGCGAAATTTCAAAGCCACGGCCTTCGCCGAGAACAATGTTTTCAGCCGGTACACGCACGTTTTCCAGCAACACTTCCGCATGGCCATGCGGCGCGTCGTCATAGCCAAATACTGGCAGCATGCGCAGAATTTTCACGCCCGGCAGATCCATCGGCATGATGATCTGCGACTGCTGGCGATGAAGATCGGCTTCAGGGTCTGTCTTGCCCATCACAATCGCGACCTTGCAGCGGGGATCCCCCACCCCTGAAGACCACCATTTACGACCATTGATTACGTATTCATCGCCATCACGTTCGATGCGTGTCTCAATATTCGTCGCATCAGATGATGCAACCAGAGGCTCTGTCATCAGGAAGGCGGAGCGAATTTCACCGTTAAGCAACGGCTTCAGATATTCGTTCTTCAAACGCTCGCTTGCGTAACGCTCGAACACTTCCATGTTGCCCGTATCCGGCGCGGAACAGTTGAACACTTCCGACGACCAGCCGACGCGGCCCATGATTTCACACAGCGGCGCGTATTCCATGTTGGAAAGACCGCCCCCCAGCTCCGATTCCGGCAGGAAGAGGTTCCACAGACCGGCTTCTTTCGCCTTCGGCTTCAGATCTTCAAGGATCTGCGGCACCTGCCACGGGTTTCCCGCGTCGCGGAACGCCTGCATCTGGGCTTCGTAGGTTTTCTCATTCGGATAAATGTACTGATCCATAAACCGCTCCAGGCGATCGATCAGTTCACGGGTTTTGTCTGAATATGCAAAATCCATGATGACTTCCTTTCTGTTTGAGAAATGTGATCGCAGAACGGCCGAAACCATGTGCGAGCACGTGTTCTCCAGTTGTTCTGTTGAGGGAGGTTTGCCACAAGCGGCGCGGCTCCCCCAACCAATGCCAATGGAGGAAGTCTAGCTCTTTCAGGAAACAGACGCACGTAAAAGAGTGTCGCAGACACCCTTCCCGGCCGCATATAAGTTGGGGATAAGTCCCATCTGCCGCCCTCGAAAAACACACTCCACCCAGGCGGAGACGGAACGCAAACGGGTCAGGACCGGCGTTTTTCAAAGAATTCTTTGAGGATCCGGGCGGATTCGACTTCCGACAAGCCTCCATAGACTTCTGGCGCGTGGTGACAGGTTGGTTGCTCAAAAAACCGCACCCCATTGTCCACTGCACCGCCTTTCCGGTCTTCAGCGCCATAGTAGAGGCGGCGGATCCGGGCAAACGAGATGGCTGTCGCGCACATGGTGCAGGGCTCCAGCGTCACATAAAGGTCGCACCCGATCAGGCGTTCGCTGCCCAGTTTGGCCGCAGCCGCCCGGATTACCAGCATTTCGGCATGGGCTGTCGGGTCTTTCAGCTCCAGCGTGCGGTTTCCCGCCTGGGCCAACACCTCCCCCTGAGGGGAAAGAAGGACAGCGCCAATCGGCACTTCGCCTCGCCCCTCGGCAGCTTCCGCCTCTTTCAGCGCCCGTTCCATCGGCGATGGATTGTTTTCTTTATGCTTCATGGGCGGACCCTGCCGTCTTCGCTCGCATGCCGTCAAGCATGATGGTATGGAAGCGATATGAAAACCAAGTCAGACATGCCTGAAAAGAAGTCCAGCCTGCCGTCCGGGGCGAATGCCTCTACGCCACCGTCTTCGGGAGCAAAAGTCCCTGGGACCAATGCCGGCGGCGAGCGCATCGCCAAGGTGCTCGCCCGGGCCGGGGTTTGCTCACGCCGTGATGCAGAGCGACTGATTGCTGCTGGCCGTGTCGTGGTGAATGGCAAGGTTCTCGACAGTCCGGCACTGAATGTCAGCCCCAAAGACAAAGTTCTTGTCGACAACCAGCCTTTGCAGGCGAAGGAACCAACCCGGCTCTGGCGGCTTCACAAACCACGAGGGCAGGTTACCACATCGCGCGACCCGGAAGGGCGTCCAACCGTTTTTGATGCACTTCCCAAGTCGCTACCTCGAGTGATCAGTATTGGCCGACTGGATGTAAACACGGAAGGCCTGCTGCTGCTCACCAATGACGGGGAACTGGCTCGCCGTCTCGAACTGCCCTCGACAGGCTGGGCGCGGCGCTACCGGGTCCGTGCGCATGGACGCACAGACCAGGCAAAGCTCGATGAGTTGCAAAAGGGCATTCAGGTTGAAGGGGTACAGTACGGGCCCATTCAAGCCCGGCTTGAGCGCGAGCAAGGATCAAATGTCTGGATTACCATGACGTTGCGCGAAGGCAAGAACCGGGAAATCAAGCGTGTGCTTGAAGCGCTCAACCTGACCGTCAATCGGCTGATCCGCGTTTCCTATGGTCCTTTTCAGCTGGGCGACCTTCCTGAGGGCCAGGTGCAAGAAGTGCCGGAGCGCATTCTGGAAGACCAGATGGGTGAAACCGACCGGAAAAAGAACCGGGAGGAAAAGCCTGCCGCTGCTTCCGGACGCGGCGACAAAAAAGCCGACCAGAATATACGCAAGCGTTCGACAGGAAAGCCCGGCGGAAAAGCCGGGGGAAGACCGGGGAGAAACCCAGAAGGAAGACCAGGGGCCAACCATGTGTCCAAGACAGCATCAAAGGGTCGTCCCGCCCGCGGCAAAAAACCGGATAACGCCACTGACTGGTCTACAGACAAGGCGGATGCCAAACCCTGGGCGCTGAACGATCAAAAATCAGACGGCAGAAGCGGCCCCAGAAAGTCCGGCTCGGGAAAGCCCGGCCAGAAGAAAACCGGCCCTTCATCACGTCGCCCCACAAGAGGATCAAAGGACAAGTGACATGCGGATTGTCGGGGGTGAATTAAGAGGTCGGCGCCTCCTCGCGCCGGACGACAAGCGCGTGCGCCCCACAAGCGACAGAACGCGGGAAGCGCTCTTTAACGTTCTGGCACATGGTGACTTTGGTTCATTTGACCTTCGGGGTGCGCGCGTGCTCGATCTGTTTGCGGGCACAGGTGCACTTGGCCTTGAAGCCCTCTCGCGGGGCGCAGCCCATGCCCTGTTTGTAGATGAGAGCGCAGCTTCGCGAGGGCTCATTCGCGAAAACGCAGAAACACTGGGCGTGACGGGACGCGTGAAGCTCTATCGACGGGACGCGACCCAGCTTGGAGCCCGCGAAGGCAGCGCGGGCCCGGCTTTCAATCTCGTCTTTGCGGATCCGCCTTATAAAAAGGGGTTGGGCGAGAAGGCACTCTCGTCCGCCCTGCACGGTGGCTGGATAGCCCCCGATGCCGTGGTCGTGCTTGAAGAAGAAACGGCCGCAGAGATTGCCATTCCCGCCGGCTTTGTCGCAGCGGACCGGCGTACTTACGGCATTACACAGATAGTGATCCTGCAACTTGAGACATTAGCGGCGACCGAATAGCCGTTCGATATCGTTCAACTTCAACTCCACATAGGTGGGACGACCATGATTACACTGGCCGGAATGGGGCGTTGCCTCCATCTCGCGCAGAAGCGCATTCATCTCTTCCGCACTCAACCGACGCCCTGAACGTACCGAACCATGGCAGGCAATCGTGCCACATACATCTTCCAGTCGCTCTTTCAGCGAAACGGCTGTATCCAGCTCCACCAGATCATCAGCCATATCACGCACGAGGCCTGCCACATCGAGCTTGCCGAGCAATGCAGGGGTTTCACGAACGACAACGGCACCGTCACCAAATTTTTCCAGCACAAAACCCAGCTCTGCCAGTTCGTCTGAGCGTGCTGCCAGTCGATCTGCACTATCGCCTTCCAACTCCACCACTTCGGGTATAAGCAGCATCTGGCGGGTCAGACCGTTCGCGGCGATGGCATTTTTCATCCGCTCGTAGACAAGTCGTTCATGAGCGGCGTGCTGATCGACAATGACGATCCCGTCTCCGGTTTGGGCCACGATATAGGTTTCATGCAACTGACCGCGCGCAACACCCAGGGGACGACGGAGGTTGTCTGCAGGTGCCATTTCCTCACCTGCCGGCTCTACCCGGGCGCTCTCCCCCCATTTTCGCTCCACGCCTGCGGCGCTGACGGGCGCTTGTGCGGCCCCGTATTGTTGCAAGACCGACGGCGCAACAAAATCCCGCCCCCGGTCCTGCCAGCCTGCGCCGGGTGAGGTTGCTCGGGAGCTCCCAAACTCCCCTTGCGGGGATGGTGCATAGGTCTGCTCCTGCCGGAGGGCGCCCAGAGCGGTTTCTGCAACGGTCGTTGATGCCCGATGCCCCGCACTTGTCAGTGCCTGACGCAAGGCTCCCACGATGAGCCCCCGCACCAAACCTGCATCCTTGAAACGCACTTCCGTTTTTGCCGGATGTACGTTCACATCCAGATTAACCGGGTCAACATCCAGAAACAGGGCGACAACCGGATGGCGGTTGCGCGCGAGAAAATCCATGTAGGCCCCGCGCACCGCCCCGGTAAGCAGCTTGTCGCGCACGGGCCGGCCATTCACAAAAAGATACTGCGCCTGCGCCGTGCCCCGATTGAAGGTTGGCAACCCCGCATACCCCGTCAGACGTATACCTTCCCGCTCCGCCTCCACGCGCAATGCGTTGGCTGCAAAGTCCTGTCCCATAATGGCCGCTAGACGGGAGAGACGCGCTTCAAAGAAATCACCCTGAGAAGGCCCCACGCGCAACATGTTGCGCTCGCCGCTCGTAAGGGAAAAACCGACATGCTGATGCGCCATCGCGAGGCGCTTTACCGTATCAGACACGGCCTGGGTCTCCGCCCCTTCCGATTTCAGAAATTTCAATCGGGCGGGCGTGGCAAAGAACAGGTCACGCACTTCTATCCGCGTGCCATAGGGCCCGGCTGCCGGTTCGACGGTGCCGAGCCTGCCGCCCTCTACGGTCAGTCGGGAAGCGGTCTCCGCGCCAGCCTCTCTCGTGGTGATGGACAAGCGAGCCACAGCTCCGATGGAGGGGAGCGCCTCTCCCCGGAACCCCAATGTGTCGATGTGCTGAAGGTCTTCACGGCCTCCATCATCCACTTTAAGCTTGGACGTTGCATGACGTTCTACCGCAACCAGAAGGTCATCCGGGTTCATGCCACACCCGTCGTCACTGATACGGATCAGGTCACGACCACCACCATGAACAATGATATCGATCTGCCCCGCACCGGCATCCAGCGCGTTCTCGACAAGTTCTTTCACGGCACTTGCCGGGCGCTCCACCACTTCACCGGCTGCGATGCGGTTGATTGTCCCCTCGCTCAATCGGCGAATGCGGTTCACTTATGCCTCCGGGTGTTCACCCGCGAGATACGCACGGGCCCTGATTTTACCTTGTTCGACCGCTGGCTGGTCATAAGGGTCTACCCCCATCAGGTCCGCCAGCAGAATCGTCTTAAGCATAAAGTGCATCAGCAATGCACCCAAACTTTCTTCATCCAGACGAGGGATATGGATATTCAGCACCGGGCGACCATTCAGCCCCAGCGTTTCGATGGTGGCGCGCTGCTCTGCCTCCAGAAGGTCCCCGATGGTTTTTCCCGCATAGGCTGACAAAGAACCGCTGGTGAGGTGAGGCGCGGGCGCGACACCTTCTCCCTTCACATCCCGGGTGATAATGGTGTGGAGCTTGTCATTTGCACCTGCCAGATAGAGTTGAAGCTGGCTGTGCTGGTCCACCGGGCCGATCCCGGCGAGAGGCGTCACGCCTTTTCCCTGCTTTCCCAGGCTCTCCCCCACCAACTGGCGAAACCAGAGACCAAACCGCTGCAACCGATCATCATAGGAAGTGAGCGCCAGTTGGCTGATGTTTTTCTCCTGCAGCAGACCAAAACTCACAGCCACCGCCCGTGTGACCGGGGATGTGGCAAGATCATCAAACAATGTCGCCAGCGTGGCTCTCGCGCCCTGCCGCAAGCCCTCTATATCCAACCCCATCATCATGGCCGGGAGAAGACCTGTATGGCTCAGGGCCGCAAAACGACCGCCGATCGGCTGGTGGGTGAGACAGGGAAAGCCCTGAGCTTGCGCCATCTTGCGGAGCGGATTGTCCTCTTCCGGCCCCGTCAACACACCAAAATGATATTTCATGTACCTGCCGCCGCCTGCTGCATCAATTGCGCTCATGGCCCGCAACATTTGCGAAAGCGTTTCGGCCGTACCACCCGACTTTGAGATCACCAGAAAACGTGTGGAGCGGAGGTCGCAAGTGTCCAGCAGCCGCTCAAAAGTCAGCGCATCCAGATTTTCGGGAAAGTGAAAATTCGGGCGTCCTGCTGTCGGGCGATGCCCGGGCAAGCCCCATCCGGTCAATTGCGCCAACGCCTGCCCGCCGAGGCTTGAACCACCGATCCCCAGCACAATGAGATCGCTTGTATCCTTCAGCAGATGATTGCCGAGATCTTGCATCTCCGCCCATGGCACAGGCGCCTGGATCAACCGGCCCAATGGAAAGTTTTCAGCCAGATGCTTTTCCTGCAGGCGGGTAACTGCACCTTGTGTTCTGGTCAGTGCATCCTGAAAGCCCCGGTCCGACAGGCCGGCTGCACCGATGGAAGACGCCAGAGAACGGTTGATGTCGCAGACATACATAGGGAGCGGCCACTCAGAAAATTTCAGACGCGTGACCCTATCCAAAATATCATCCGTGAACCAGCCTTCAGTCTCTGTCGGGATCAGGCCATTCCTGATGATTATTCAATGGCGGTTTCTTCCAGACCCTCAGGCTGGCCGACAATGGTTACGATCAGATCGTCGGGCCGTAGCAGTCTGGCTGCGACACGCCGGATATCCTCCACCGTGACAGCTTCGATCAGGCTGTTGCGTTTGACGATATAGTCAATCCCCAGCTCTGCATCCTGAATTGCGACCAGTTGACCCGCAATTTTCTCGTTCGTATCGAACCGAAGCGGATAAGACCCTGTCAGATATGTCTTGGCGTCCTGCAACTCTTCGTCCGTAATGCCATCCTGCGCCAGCCGCGCAAGCTCAGCCTTGATCACGTCGAGACTTTCAGCGACGCGGGTGTTTTGCGTTGCAACCTGCCCGATAAACAGGGATGCGTGCGCCAAAGGATAGAAATAGGAGGTAACGGAATAGGCCAAGCCCCGTTTCTCGCGCACCTCCGTCATCAGGCGCGAAGAGAAACCTCCCCCACCCAGCACATAGTTCATGACATAGGCGGGAATAAAGTCTTCATCGTCGCGCGCCAAACCTTCATGCCCGAAGAGCACAATGCTCTGCGGCATTTCACGTTGAATAATCTCAAGCCGCGCAGCGGCAGAAACTTTTACTGTCTCGATTTCAGGCAGGCTGGACACAGCATCCAGTTTTCCAAACGTTTCATCGAGCAGGGTTGCCAAGGTTGCAGCATCAATGTCACCAACTACAGTGATGTTGAGATTTTCACGTGTCATCAGCATGCGCTGATGCGCGGCAAGGTCGGTACGGGTCAGCGCTGCTACAGTCTCCAATGTACCTTTGGACGGACGCGTATAAGGATGCCCCGGCAGTGCCGCATGATACCAGGCCTCCGCCGCCATGCGGTCCGGGCTCTCCATATCACGTGTGATTGCCACCAGAAGCTGACGGCGGATACGCTCCACTGCCTCCTCATCGAAACGCGGCTCGTTGAGTGCCAAACGCAGGAGGTCAAACGCCTGGTCCCGGTTTTCGGTCAATGTTTTGAAAGAAAGCGTGAGATTGTCTGTGGAGGCCCTGAAGCCGATATCAACGGCCAGCTCCTCAAGCCTGCTCTGATAGGCTTGCGCGTCCATCTCGCCCGCCCCTTCGTCCAGCAGTGCAGACATCATGTAGGCAAGTCCTTCCTTGCCTTCGGGGTCTTGCAGCGTACCGCCTTTCCAGCTGGCCTCCAGCACCACCAGTGGCAGCGCATGTTCCTCCACCAGCCAGGCTGTGATCCCGCCCGGACTCGTGACTTCCTGTATGGAGACAGCCGCCTCCACCCTCGTGACGAAGATCAGACTTGCCAGCGTCAGCACCAGCGCCGCAACGATGTTTCCAGCGGTATATCGCATACTCAAAACTCCCGACCGGGCAGCAGAAGGCCCGTCACAGAATGATCCAGAAGCAGATGCCGACGCGCCGCTTCCACGACATCTGCCGGTGTGACCGCGCGCAACCGGTCCGGCCATTCCAACACATCCGCAACAGTTCCCCCCGTCGTCAGTGTGACACCATAGATGCGTGTCATCTGCTCCTGATCGTCGCGAGCGTAAATAGCCGACGCAATCAGCAGATTGACCGCATGCGCGACTTCTTTCTCGGTGACACCTGCTTCGATAAAGGCGGCGAGCTCCGCATCCAGAGCTGCTTCAAGGTCTTCCAGGCTCTGCCCTTGCGTTGGAATGGCGTACAGACCAAATGTACCTTCATCCATGGCGGCACCTGAATAATAGGCACCTGCACTTGTCGCGATCTGCTTTTCCACCACCATGTTTCGATAGAGACGGCTGATCGCACTCCCGCCCAGAAGGGTTGCCATAACCTCAAGTGCCGGACCGTCCTTGCGCTCGTTGGCCAGATAATTCGGCACACGATAGACACGCTGGAGAACCGGCTGCTGAACGCGGGCATCCGCATATGTTACGCGGACAGCCTCCCCCGCTCCCTGATTGGTCTCACGCACACGGATCGGGGTTTCCATCCGCGGTTCGATCACACCGTAATATTTCTCCGCCAGAGGACGCAATTCAGCCGCCGAGATATCCCCGGCGACAATCAGGATCGCATTATTGGGCGTATAGAAACGGTCGTAATACGCAATCGCGTTCTGCGTAGAGAGAGCTGCAATCTCCTCCGCCCAGCCGATGACCGGTGTGCCATACGGATGGACCGGGAACAGGGCCTGATCCATTTTCTCGGAGAGGATGGAGCGCGGGTTGTTTTCAATCCGCATCCGGCGTTCCTCAAGAACGACATCACGTTCCGGCAGCACCTCCGCATCGGTGAGGATCAGATTGCTCATCCGGTCCGCTTCCATCTCCATGACCAGCGGCAGACGATCGATCGCGACACGTTGGTAGTATGCCGTATAATCCTGGGAGGTGAAGGCGTTATCCTGCCCCCCGTTGCGCGCAACGATGCGCGACAATTCGCCAGGTGCAATGGTTTTTGTTCCCTTGAACATAAGATGCTCAAGAAAATGCGCGACACCCGACATGCCAACCGGCTCATCGGCTGCACCCACACGGTACCACACCATATGTGTTACCACAGGGGCCCGGCGGTCCGGGATCACTACGACGGACATGCCATTGGCCAGTTCAAATGTCTCAGGTGAGCCCGGTCCTTCTCCGTGAATAACGGGCTCGGTGCTCAGTTCGGTGTTTGAGCCGGTCTCGGTTTCCTGCTCCTCTTCCGAACAGGCGGCCACCAGCAGCGAGAGCAGACCGGCGGCAATCAAGGCCAAGGCAGGCTTGCCCCCTGCCCGTGCGACGAAAGAAAGCCCCTTTTTTTCCCTATCGGTCATCGTATGCCCGCTCTCCTTCGTTTTACGCATGTGTGCCGGTTACGCCCGGCACTCACAAGGTGACAGTGTTTGAGGCTCGTTCAACAAAAAAGCATCTGAACGGGAAGCTCAGATGCTTTTCGTGATCGTTCGTGATCTGGTCTCCCAGCCTCGTTTTAAGGATGTGACAATGGGTAGCTTGCTCAGTTGAACAGATAGTCGATCAGACCACCACCTTCGCTGTCGTCCCGATCCGGCGTTTCACCTTCCGTGACCGGGCGGCCTTGCGCCTGGTTCTCACGAATACGCTGTGCTTCCGCGCCTGCATTCACCACCCGATTGGGTTCCTGCGGCTTTTGCCAGAACAGCACATCGTCCAGGAATTTCTCATCCTTGTGCTTCAGGGCGCGTGTTTCATCATCAATCAATTCACGAATGCTGGAGTCAGCGCCAATCGCACCCGCATTGGCCAGAAGCGTTTGCTCCCCTGCCGTGCGACTGTCCGCGTTACCCGCACCGATGGAACTGCCGAGCAAGGCCTGCTGTGCGACTGCATGCGGGGAGGTTTCCCGCGGGCTTGGCGCACCTGGCCGTGGTGGGCGCAGCGAATAGTCCGGCGGGATCACCAGTGGCGCCTTCGTCACGATTGCAAACTCGTCAGGTGACTCTTTGCCGTAGCCAAGGCTTTCCGACAGAGAACTGCCACAAGCGCTCAGTCCCAATGCAGCGCCAATTGCCATAGCGCAAGTTGCAACCATCCGCCCCCGCCGACGGCCTGTCGTGCCGGAGCGTTGTGTGGTGGAGATACGCATGACCATGTTTGTCTTTCCCGTCATATCCAACTCAATCCCTTAGACTTTGCCTTTTCCCGCCCGCGATGCCTTTGCGTCGGGACCGAAAAAGGTGTCGTACATCATGAGGATAACCCCGAAGGAAATCCAGACGTCTGCAACATTAAAAATATACCAGTAATATCCAAAGGCATGTGGACTAAAAAAGTCCGCAACTGCGCCAAAAATGAGGCGGTCGTAGATATTTCCCAGCGCGCCGCCAATGATCAGGCCGATGGCAACGCTCAAAAGACGCTGGTTAACGCGCGCAAGCCACAGATAAAGCGCTCCAGAGACCAGAATCGCAAAGCCCGCCAGAAACGCGCGTCCGGTCCCGGTTTCCGCCTGAAACAGGCCGTAAGAGATGCCCTTGTTCCACGCCATGACGATATCGAGAAAGGGAAGCAGTTTGATAACGCCCCGGTCTGCCACACCGTAAACATCCATCAGCCACCATTTGGACAGGCGATCCCCCAGAAACGCCAAAAGGGCAACCACCAACCCCAGAACCGACATCGGCCCCCACAAGGGGGTGCGGGCTACAAGGTCGGACAGAATGGTTTTTACGGACCGAGATTTCGCGTTCATGTCCGGCGTCTCCGTTCAGGCAGCGTCAAACTCTGCCACAGCCGCAGCATCGCGTGGTGTCAGATCAGGATATCCGGGCACCGTGCCTACATCCGGCAATATCTTCCACGATCTCGCGCATTTTTTCCCTTCTGCCCGGGCCGGAACGACACCCACGCCCGGCACGTCTTCAAGACGGAATGCCCCTTCCGGTGCTTCGCCTTCGACGAGTTTCGCCTGGGAGGTGATCGCAATTTCAGCCAGGTCGATGCCTGCCATCGCGTCCAGCAGCGCCTTGTCCGAAACATAGACAGTCGGGTTTGCCTCCAGGCTTGAACCGATACGCTTTTCGCGGCGCTCAATCTCCAGTGCGCCTGTCACCACACGGCGAAGCTGCCGGATTTTGCTCCACTTGGCCGCCAGCGCGTCGTCGCGCCATTCTGCCGGTACATCCGGGAATGTGCGCAGATGCACACTGTCCACATCAGAAGGGAAACGGCTTAGCCAAACTTCCTCCGTTGTGAAGCACATGATCGGTGCAAGCCACGCCGTCAGACACATGAAGACTTCATGCATCACAGTTTGGCAGGACTGGCGCACATTGCTCGACAGCGGGTCGCAATAGAGGGCGTCTTTTCTGATGTCGAAATAGAGCGATGACAACTCCACCGTCATGAAATTCGACAATGTGTGGAAGACGCGCTTGAAGTCATAATCGAAATAGGCCTGGCGCACGGTCCGATCAAGATCTGCCAGCTTGTGGAGCATATAACGCTCAAGTTCCGGCATGTCGGTATAAGCAACAGGTGCCGCCATGTCATAGCCTGCCAGATTACCAAGCAGGAAGCGGAACGTATTGCGAAGCTTGCGATAGGCATCCACGTTCGACTTGATGATCTCAGGCCCGACGCGCATGTCTTCGGTAAAATCCGCAGACCCTACCCAAAGGCGCAAAATTTCTGCGCCGTTCTGATTGGCGATCTTGTCGGGCGCCACCGCATTGGTGCCGCTTTTCGACATTTTCAGACCCTTCTCGTCGAGAAGGAAGCCATGGGTCACAACTTGCTTGTAGGGTGCGCGGCCGCGCGTGCCACAACTTTCCAGCAAAGAAGACTGGAACCAGCCGCGATGCTGGTCCGAACCTTCCAGATAAAGGTCCGCCGGGGAAGTATGGTCTTCACGGGCTTCCAGAACGAAAGCATGTGTGCAGCCGCTGTCGAACCAGACGTCGAGAATGTCGTCCACCTTCTCATAGTCTGCGGCGTTGTAGTCATTGCCGAGCCAGACCTGCATATCCTCCTCGAACCAGACGTCGGCACCTTTTTCCGCCACCGCGTTCACGATACGCGCATTCACCGCTTCGTCACGCAGCAGCTCTCCGGTTTCCTTGTGTACGAACACGGTGAGCGGGACACCCCATGCACGCTGGCGAGAGAGAACCCAATCCGGACGCCCTTCCACCATGGAGCGAATACGATTGCGCCCGGTCTCCGGTACAAAGCGCACCCGGTCAATTTCCGCCAATGCGGTTTTGCGCAGATCATTCTTTTCCATCGACACAAACCATTGCGGCGTGTTGCGGAAAATGAGGGGGGCCTTGGAGCGCCATGAGTGCGGATAGGAATGCTCGATCTTGCCGCGCGTCAGCAGCTTGCCCGCCTCTTTCAACGCATCGATTACCGCATTGTTGGCATCGCCTTCCTTGCCATTCGGTTTCAGGACACGCTTGCCCGCAAACAGCGGTACGTCATCGTAATAGACACCGGCTTCATCGACGGTGAACGGCACTTCGACACCATGTTTCAGGCCCAGCAGATAGTCATCCTGCCCGTGCCCGGGTGCAATATGCACAAAGCCCGTACCCGTCTCATCGGTGACGAAATCGCCGGCATAGAGGTTCACATCAAAATCATAGCCCTGGCCGCGGAACGGGTGCGCGCACACCGTACCGTCAAGAGCCGGAGCATCGCCGACCCGCGTCCAGCTTTCGATGCGCGCATCCTGCTTGACCTGCTCGGCCAGACTATCTGCAAGCACCAGTGTTTCGCCCACCTGGGCCCAGCTTTCCTCCGGTGTCGTATCGACACGATAGAGACCATAGCGGATCTTGTCGGAATAGCCGATGGCACGGTTGCCCGGGATCGTCCAGGGCGTCGTCGTCCAGATCACAATTGTTGTGCCCGAAAGCTCACCCGCGCCGGACACGACGGGAAACCGGACCCAGATTGTTGGGGAGACATGGTCGTGATATTCGACTTCGGCTTCCGCGAGCGCGGTTTTCTCCACCACCGACCACATGACCGGTTTCGACCCGCGATAGAGGCCACCGTTCATCACGAACTTCTGGAACTCGGCGACCGTTGCTGCCTCCGCATCATAGGTCATGGTGAGGTAAGGATTGTCCCAGTCCGCCTGGATGCCCAGACGCTTGAACCCGTCGCGCTGCACATCCACCCAGGAGGCGGCAAAGTCGCGACACTCTTTGCGGAATTCAAGAACCGGCACCTTGTCCTTGTCCACGCCCTTGGCGCGGTATTTCTCTTCGATCTTCCATTCGATCGGCAGGCCATGGCAATCCCAGCCGGGCACGAACAGCGCGTTCTTTCCCATCATCTGCTGCGAGCGAACGACAATGTCTTTCAGGATATGGTTCAGCGCATGGCCCATATGGACGGCACCATTGGCATAAGGCGGACCATTGTGGAAAACGAATTTCTCTCTGGTTGCGCTTTGCTCCCGCAGCTTTTTGTAAAGATCAAGCTCCGCCCAGCGCGCCAGCATTTCCGGCTCGCGCTGTGGCAGGCCTGCCTTCATCGGAAAGGCCGTATCGGGCAGGCGCAGGGTTGAGCGATAATCGCGGGTTTCGGTCGAGATTGTGTTTTCAGATGTTTTGTCAGCAGACATGGTGCCGGTGGCTCTCACTCAGGAATGGCTTTCGCACATAAATCAGGGGATGGTTTGTCAAACCCGGTCCTGCCCGGCCGCACGTCGGTGCAGCGTCAGCGACAGGCCGGGACGCTAATTCGCGTCCCGTAACGGCCAATTTCCCTTATTTTCCGCATTTTTTTCATAAGCCGACTTGTACCAGCGCGGACCCCGAGCGTCCAGCTATCTAGCGGTAATGTCCCCGGTTTTTCCCGAATGATCGTGATTGCACGTCTAGCGCCAGGGCTCTTTGAGTGATTTCAGCCGGTTTCGCGCCTCCTCACTGTCCAGCGCGATCTGGGCTTTCAGACTGTCAAGACCATCAAACTTTCGCTCCGGGCGAATGTAGGAGACGAAGGAAACAGACGCGTGCGCCCCATAAAGATCGCCTGAAAAGTCGAAAATATGGGCTTCCAGCAAAACATCCGACTTGTTGAATGTCGGGCGACGGCCGACATTGGCCACACCATCGTAAATGCCTTTATGCGGCCCATCTTCGATCTCGACTTTCACTGCATAAACGCCCAGTGCCGGTTCCACATGCTCTTCCAGCGGAAGATTGATCGTGGGAAAACCGATCGTGCGACCGCGTTTGTCACCGCTCACAATATGGGTCTCCACAGACCACCAATGACCCAGCAGGCGCGCGGCAGCCGCGGGCTCTCCCTTGGCCAGATGCTCGCGGATATGCGTTGATGAGTAGGTTTCATCCGCTGTTTTGACCTCTTCGACGATTGTCACCCCGAAGCCATGCTGCGCGCCCAGGGTCTGCAACATGGGGCCATCGCCGGCCCGCCCCTTGCCGAACCGGAAATCATATCCAACACAGACATGAGACACGCCCAGCCCCTTTACCAGGATGTCTTCGACAAAACCTTCAGCAGACCGCTCTGCCATGCTCGCATCAAAAGGGAGAGCAGCCAGGTAATCCAGCCCCAGTCTTTCCAGCAGACGGGTTTTGGCCCGAAACGGGGTGAGACGGAAAAAAGGTTTGTCGGGAAAGAAAAACTGTTGCGGATGCGGCTCGAAAATCATGACCCCCGCCGGCACGCTGTTTGAGCGCGCCGCGGCCAGCGCACCGTCAATCACCTGACGATGCCCCAGATGTACACCGTCAAAATTACCCAGAGCAATGGCGCCGCCACGGTCTTCAGGTCGCGTATCGCTTGTATGGCGGATGACATGCATCGTGGCTCTTGTGCCTCCTTCGGATGGGTCGAATATGCTGAAACAGGCTCAGTCGAGGTGTGATGGTCTCACCTGCATTACCGGGCTCTTTCCTGCCTTATCCGGCAGAATCTCCCGCATATTCAGACGCTTTTCGCCCCAGAGGTGATAAACATCCACGGCTATTCGTCAAGTCTCCAGCCGTTAAGCCCTCGCTAACCCTGTCATTTAACCGAAAATTTAAAGCCACCGCTTAAGGTTGCGCATGAGACCGAGGGCGATCTTTCCGTGTAGAGGGGGTTTTACTCAAGGTCTGAGGGCATAAGACAGCGGCGCAAGGGACGCGCCCGCACTACGGAGAGTAGACATGGCAGTAGACCTTTCGATGCCGGTACTCGTGGTCGATGATTACAAGACCATGATCCGCATTATCCGCAACCTTCTGAAACAGCTGGGTTTCACCAATGTCGATGATGCGGCGGATGGTACTGAAGCACTGGCCAAGATGAAGGGCAAAAAATACGGCCTGGTCATTTCGGATTGGAATATGGAGCCGATGACGGGTTATGAGCTTCTGAAAGAAGTTCGTTCCGACGATCAGCTTAAACCGACCCCCTTCATCATGATCACGGCTGAGTCCAAAACGGAAAACGTGATTGCGGCCAAGAAAGCTGGCGTCAACAATTACATTGTGAAGCCATTCAACGCAGCGACCTTGAAGACAAAGATTTCGGCCGTTCTCGGCGACTTCTAATCTTTCTTTTATAGGTACCAGTGCGGGGGATCGACGCTATGAGTGCGCCTACATTGTCGGCTGAGACGACGCTTGATGAAGTCACGCAACATATCCGTGACATGAACACAACAACGTTGGCACTGCCGGACGTTTTGAAGCTTGCTGAGATCATGGTGGGATCCATGCAGGGCTTTTTCGGACAGCTCGACACGTCGATCTATCGGGAACTGACGCAGATATCGCACTTCATCAACAATACCCGCGCGGAGATCGGGCGCCTTCAGCCCAACAATCTCAAACAGAAGCACTTTCCCGAGGCGGGCAAAGAGCTGGAAGCGATTGTTCGGTCAACGGAAGATGCGACCAACACGATCATGGAGCAGGCAGAGCTTATCATGTCGGCAGACCCGTCTGACGCGGATGCCTATCATGAAACCGTTCAGGCGGCCGTAATGGAAATTTTTGAGGCCTGCTCGTTTCAGGACATTACCGGTCAGCGGATCAGCAAGGTAGTTGGAACGCTTGTTCATATCGAAACAAAGATTGGTGCCCTCGCCGATGCGCTCGGATCTTCCATTCTTGAACAGGCTGGCGATGAAGCGGAAACGGCTGAAGAAAAACGCCGTCGCGAGTTGATCCTCAACGGGCCTGCCCTGGATGGTGAAGGCATTGACCAGAGCAAAGTCGATGACCTGATGAATGATGGTGCCAGCCAGGACGATATTGACGCCCTGTTCGACTAAACTGAAACTGGGCCTGCTGCTGCCTGCTTTCCGGCATGCGACAGGCCACAATCCCTGTACCCTTCTCTCTATCTCTCACCAGGTTTCCGGCTTTCGCCTTCGTGTTACCAGCGAAGGCGCGGCATGGCGGCCATGGGCCAGACCCCGGCTTCGCGGCTGAGGGCCGACACGAGATCGGGCTGGGGATTGTCCGCGTCAGGCCCACAACGCTCCACCGCAATTCCGCCGGTGATAAAAAGCGCATCAATGCCCTGATCATTGGCACCTTTGATGTCGGTCAGCAGACCATCCCCGACAGCCAGCAACCGCTCCCTCGCCACAGCATGCCCGCAGAGGGTCAACAATTTCTCCTGCGCCATTTCATAGATCGGTGCATGGGGCTTGCCAAAATAGTGCGAACGCCCGCCAATGCGGGTGTAGGCCTGCGCAATTGCGCCGCCGCAAAAGACCTGCTTTTCACCCCTGTCCACCACAATGTCAGGGTTGGCACAGACAAGGTCCACATCGCGCGTCTTCAGGCGCGCCAGAAGTTCTGTGTAATTATCCGCGGTTTCTGTTTCGTCATCGAACAGGCCGGTGCAGAGCACGAAGTCCGCTTCTTCTTCTGCAACCTGTTCCAACGCCAGCCCTTCAAATGTTGGCCGATCCCGGTCTGGCCCCAGATGCCAGAACCGTGTCCCGTACCGACCACCCCCGATAGAGGCGCGCGTCGCATCGCCGGATGTCAGTACATCGTCGTAGGCATCACGTGGCACGCCAAACCCTTCCAGATGGGCGGGTATGCGCAAGCCAGGTCGGGGGGCATTTGACAAAAGCAGGACCTTGCCGCCCTCTTGCCTGAACTGGCACAGCGCATCGACGACACCTTCGTAAGCGGCCACGCCATTGTGCAGGACACCCCAGACATCGCACAACAGCGCGTCATAGCGCTCTGCGAGAGTTGCGAAGCTCTGGTAAATGGGAACAAGTTTCTCCGCGTTATGCCCCGGGAGCTGGGTCTCTGTCTCTTTGCTCATGGATGCCCAAGTAGGACCTGTGAGGGCACAGCGTCAAGGGCAGAAGCGCCAGGATTCATGATTTTGCCGGCAAGTCCCCTGAAATCAGGCTGCCTTGCCGAGAACATCATCGCGGACAGGACGCGGTGTACCGAACAGGTAGCCCTGGCCATAATCCACGTTGAAGTCGAGAACATCCACGACAGAGCGTTCTTTCTCGATCATGTCCACAATCAGATTGATGCCGTAGCGCGCCATCAGCTCCTTGATATCTTCCGGGCGAATGTCTGCGCGTCCGTCATCGGCCTGGGAGACCAGAACATCTGCCGCAATTTTCACATACCGGATATTCAGCTCATAAAGACGGCGATAATCGAGATTAATGTCTGTCACCTGATCCATGGAAAAACGGAAACCCAGCCGCGAAAGCGCCATCAGGCTCGCCTGCTCGATCGGACCACATCCATTAATGGTTGCTTGCGAGAACTCAAACACGAGCTGTTCGGCCAGGTGCTTGTTATGTTCCATATACTCAATGAATTGCGGGAAAAAATCGCTATCCAGAAGCGAGTTCGCCGAAATGTTGCAGAACACACCGGTATCTGCATCGCGCTCGTTCAGCTTGCGCACAACCTGCACACACCGGAAGAGTAGGAGATTGTCGATCGTGGGCATAATCCCCGCAGGCTCTGCCACGCGCATATAGTCACGCGGCATGATGACTTCTCCCCGGTCACCACGCAGGCGGGTCAGGGCTTCGTAGTAGCGCACTTTGCGCTGCGGCAATGTGACGATCGGTTGCAGATAAAGGTCCACACGATTGTCTTCCAGCGCTTCCCGGATTGTGTCCAGCAATTCTGTATCGGACATGGCAGCGACATTAGCCGGCAATCCATCCGCTGCGTCGGCCCGGTTGAGCGGGACCACACCCGACGGCAGGGCTGTCACGGTCGTTTCGGCCTTTTTCTTCTCGGCAATACGCTCTTCCGCGAGACGTTTCACCAGTGTCTCGATCAGCCGCATCTCTGCCACGATTTCGGCATTGCGTTCTGTCGTTTCAGTCTCAAAGCGCTCGGTCAGGCGTTCAATTTCAGCCTCGGCACGTTCCAGGTCCCGGTGGATGCCGGTCGCAAAGGAATTTAGATCACCCAGACTTTTGGCGAAAGAACGGCGTTCGACGGTTCGCGAAATCCTGCCGAAGAGTTGCGCGGTGCCCAGCAGAATCAGACCGGCCGCCATTCCGGCATCCAGGCCTTTCAGCCCGCCAAACATGATAATGGCAAAGGCACTGAGGCCCGCAATCACTGATGAGGCTGTCACCATCAGAACCGTGTTCAGGCGCGACATGCTGTTCTTCCCGTCTCTAGATTGTCCGCAACTTACGTGCAACGGGGCGAACCCCGTCCTTTTCCCTGAATGAGACAGTGACAGGCAGGGTTTGAGAAAGTGTTAACCATGCCGTTAAGACTTCCGGATGGGGGATGTATGCCAACTCAACCGGCGGGGAACGCGGCCTCCCGGTTCAGCCGCGCCCAGTGCATGCGATAAAAGGCGGACCCCCCAGCCCCGCGGCGAGGCGGCACGGCTGTCACTTTGGAAAGCCAGCGATCTTCGGCTTTTTCCGCCTCTGCCCAGGATTCCCGCTGCAATTTGTCGGCTGTGACCCTGTCGGCTCCGTCCGCCAATAATCGCTCTACCGCGTATTGGAATTTTTCTTCAAGCGCGTCACGTTCAGCCTGATAGACCGCCAGCCGTGGGGCGTAATCCGCCAGGACCGCACGATGTAACCTTTCGTGCCGCCACCAGAGTGTGCTGTCGTCAAAACGGCCGGTCGGTGCCGGGCCAAAGGTTGGCAATGCCTTGTCCTCCCATCCCGGGCCGAAAAAGACCGGTTTGAAGATCCCCGTATCCGGCGAAGCAGTGCCTGTGACCCAGTGGACGGCGCGCCCGTGTCGCATTTCGGTAATCCACGAGCCTGTCGTCTGACCAAAACGGCGCACGGGCCCGAAAGAGGCATGCGCGCACACAGACCCGCCCAGCAGACCATCCGGTCGCCACGCTTTATCGCGGGCCGCGCGCGGACCATGATCACGCAGGACGGCCATCATTGTGGCAGCGTCGATCTGGCCCGTTTTGGGTTCCAGCAAAGCCGTTGTGCGGCACCAGCGTTCGGCCCCGGTGGCAAAGCGGCTCCGTGTGCGATCGGCGAAGACTTCACTAACATCCAGAGGCACCTTGCCTGCATGCCAACCAAGCGCTTCCGCCGCGCGGCGGAGGCCCTTGCTCTCTCCGTCTATACGGGTCGAAATCGTAAACGTGTTGGAGATGGAGCGGACGGTCTCCACGCGCTCAACCACCCAGTCCCGACCGATGGTTTCCATTACCACGGCGTTTCCCGCCGCATCCGCCATCAGAAAACCATTGTGATATTCAAACCGGCTTGTGTGACCACAATTGCCGCCCTGACCAAACTCGGCAAGCAGTCCGGCTATCACGGCAACAGCTTCGTCCACATTTGCCGCACGTTCCAGCGCCAGCCGCAGTAGATCCATCCCGATGAGCGCGGCATCTTTCTGTGGTTTGACCTTGGCAAAAATGGCCTCATTGCCGATCACCAGACCTTTGTCGTTGGCTCCCATTTCCGCCCCCCACATCCAGTAAGGCCGAGAGAGGAACACGGCGTGGGTTGCCGGCACTTGCGGGATTTCAATATAGGTGCAACGCACGCTTTCTCCCGCGACATGGGCCGCTGCCGGAATACATGCAAGGACTTGCGCCTCGTTCGCCTCCCGGTCTGAATTCTTGGCAAAAACCAGCCCGCCATTGGCGCTCGCCGCCGGTCGCGCTACCATAGTGTCGCACATATGTTGGCCCTCCCTTTTATCTCAGTCTAGCGAGCGAGGTCGGGAGGGTCGATCTGTTATGCTTGTCAGGAAAATCAACCCGGGAGATCTGTCATGAGCGCACATCAATTTGCCTTTCCCCACATTGCAGGAGGTGAGCTTTCGCTGGCCGACTTTTCAGGTCGCGGGGTGTTGATTGTGAATACAGCGAGCCGTTGTGGCTTCACGCCGCAATACCGGGACCTTCAAGGATTGTGGGAACGCTACCGCGAACAAGGTTTCGGTGTGATTGGCGTACCGTCGAATGATTTTGGCGCGCAGGAACCCGGCACAGAAGAGGAGATTGTGAGTTTTTGTGAGGTGAACTACTCGGTCAGTTTCCCGATGACTGCGAAACAGACAGTGGTGGGAGACAGTGCTCATCCTTTTTACAAATGGGTTGTGGCGCAGGATGCGGGCGCCCCGAAATGGAACTTTCACAAATATCTGATCGGGCGCGACGGCGAGCTGATTGGTGCTTACTCGTCGAAAGTCAGCCCGCTGGACACGGAGCTGATCGCAGAGATCGAACGCCTTCTGCCTTAACGCCATGAAAAACGGGGCCACAAAAAACGGGGCCACAAGGGCCCCGTTTCAGACTGTTCTTTCGAAGACTCTCAAGCCGTCAGCGGCGCGATCCGAATTTCTACCCGGCGGTTCTGGGCTTTGCCGGCTTCTGTCGCGTTGGATGCGATCGGCTGGCTCTCACCCAGTCCCTGTACAAGGAAACGGTCCCCGCGAATGCCGCGGCCACGAAGGTAAGTCGCTACAGACTGTGCCCGGTTCTGCGACAATTGCATATTGAACTGAGCAGACCCGTCGCTGTCGGTATGGCCATAAATGTCCACCAACGACTTGTCATACTCTTCCAGAACAATTGCCACTGAATTCAAGACTTCGTAGAAATTGGCATTAATGTCCGGTGAGCCGCTTGCGAAGGTGATGTTGCCAGGCATGTTCAAAATAACATCATTGCCCACACGCGTAACAGAGACACCCGTGCCCTGCAGGCGCTGACGAAGCTTCGCTTCCTGCTGATCCATATAATAGCCGATCCCGCCGCCAGCGAGAGCACCGACACCTGCACCAATCAGCGCACGCTTGCGCCAGTCACCACCACCGATCAAGGCACCTGCGACGCCACCGGCCAGCGCGCCCAGCCCAGCGCCAATTGTCGTGTTGTTTGTGGATTGTTCACCCGTATACGGGTCTGCAGAGGTACATGCGACAAGTGCAAAAGAACTTGCGACGGCCAAAGTTGCAATACGTTTCATAAAAATCTCCCAAGATCCCATCTTGCCGCGACCTTCACTACATTCCGGCGCGGTCTTCATCTTTGATCATCATGACCGATGCTCTTTGGGTGAGACATCCCTGTTTATTGGATGAGACATCCCCTGTTTGGTGAGACACCCCGGTCATTTTGATCCGAATGGTTTTGCCGCTCTGCGCAGCGCCACCGGTTGCTGTACCCCGAACGACGACCCCCAGCACGAGCCGACGCGTTAGTCTAGCACGGTCTTTTCGCGCATGCGCCTGTCATAAAATAATAATCCGTGCAAAAATATGGCACCCACATTCACACTGTAGCGATAGCCGGTTATTCGCTGACCGGGTCGCCCTACTGAAGGACTGAGAATTCATGGAACTCTTTGATCTTAAAGACAAAGTTGTCATTGTTACCGGCTCAACCCGCGGCATTGGCGAAGCGATTGCCAAGCGCATGGCGGAGCATGGTGCGAAAGTTGTGATCTCCAGCCGCAAGGCGGATGCGTGCGAGAAAACAGCTGGCGAGATCAATGCCCAATTTCCGGGGCATGCGATGGCCGTTCCGTGCAATATCTCTTCAAAGGAGGATTTGCAGCGCCTGGTGCAGACAACAAATGATGCCTGGGGACCCATCGATTCGCTGGTGTGCAATGCGGCCGTGAACCCGTTTTATGGTTCTGCCAAGGACATTCCCGACGAAGCATTCGACAAGATCATGTCATCCAACGTGAAGAGCAATCACTGGCTTTGCCAACTGGTTCTGCCGCAGATGATTGAGCGCAATGAAGGTTCAATCACCATCGTTTCGTCCATTGGTGGCCTGCGTGGCTCTTCTGTTCTGGGTGCTTATTGTATTTCCAAGGCTGCCGATTTCCAGTTGGCGCGCAACCTTGCTGTCGAGTTCGGCCCGAACAATATCCGTGTAAACGCGATTGCGCCTGGCCTGATCAAAACTGATTTTGCCAAAGCGCTTTGGGACAATCCTGAAACACTGAAGCGATCCACAGCGACAGCGCCGCTGAAACGCATCGGATTGCCGGACGAGATTGCCGGGGCTGCTGTTTTCCTCGCGTCAAAAGCCGGGGCGTTCATGACCGGACAGAACCTTGTGATTGATGGTGGTGTTACCATCGCCTGAGGGCACGCCCATGATTGAGATCAGACCTTTATGCCCGGCAGACAAGCCCGACTGGCTGCTGCTTTGGCAGGGTTATCTCGATTTTTACAAAACCATGCTCGCGCCTGAGGTGACTGAAAACACCTGGGCGCGGCTGCTTTCTCCCACCGGTGGCCTGGAGGGGCTTGCCGGCGTGGATGAGGCGGGAACGCTTGTCGGCTTTGCCCATTATCTGCTCCATCCGGGCACGTGGGACACGGGTCATGTCTGCTATCTGGAAGATCTGTTTGTGGCACCAGATGCGAGAAACCTTGGGGCTGGACATGCGCTGATTGAGCATCTGGCCATGACGGGGCGAGCCAGCGGCTGGCAGCGGGTTTACTGGCAAACGGCCCAGAACAACAAGACGGCACGCCGCCTGTACGATAAGCTTGCCACCCAGACAGACTGGGTGCGTTACGAGATTGAACTTTAACGCCATAGAACATTCAAGGTCGGGAGGTCGGTTATGAAATCGGTTGTGGTGACAGGTGTTTCCAGCGGTATCGGCTGGGGTGTTACAAAAATTCTCACCAGCAAGGGCATTCATGTTTTTGGCAGTGTTCGCAAAGCGGCTGACGGCGATCATTTGAAGACGGAGTTTGGCGACCTGTTTACGCCGCTGTTGTTTGATGTCACCGATGAAGCGGCGATTGCGGCGGCTGCGGCACAGGTGCGTACCGCGCTCAACGGTGAAAAGCTTTTCGGCCTGGTAAACAATGCGGGCATCGCGGTCTCCGGCCCGCTGCTGCACCTCTCTATCGACGAGTTTCGCACGCAGATGGATGTGAATGTCACGGGTCAACTGATGGTCACACAAGCCTTTGCGCCACTGCTTGGTGCAGACGGAGAGCTGAAAGGTTCGCCCGGACGCATTGTGATGATTTCATCTGTCGCCGGTAAAAATGGTGCACCGTTTCTGGGGGCTTATGCAGCCTCTAAACATGCGCTCGAAGGCCTGTCTGAAAGCCTGAGGCGAGAGTTGATGCTGTTTGGTATCGACGTGATTATTATCGGCCCTGGCGCAGTCGCCACAAAGATCTGGGACAAGGCCGAAGAGGTTGATATCACGCCCTTCCTCAATACTGCTTTTGCACCCGGGCTTGAACGGATCAAGAAGTACATGATCGAGATGGGCAAGAACGGCTTCCCGCCAGAGAAGCTCGGTCGCGCCGTGTGGAAGGCGCTAAGCGCGGAAAATCCGAAAACACGCTATGCCGTTGTCCCCGGCCGCCTGATGAACTGGACCCTGCCGCAAATCCTGCCCAAGCGCACTGTCGACAGAATGCTGGCCGGTCGATTGGGTTTGTCGAAGAAGTAGGCCCCAAAATAAAAGCCCCCGGCGAGGGGAGCGCCAGGGGCTCGGTGGGATCAGGCCTCAGCGGGAGGGGGGTGCTGATATCTGGCCGATCACCATCGGGGATCACTAGACAGATATGGTGCGCTCTCTCATTTACAAGGGCGAAAAATGACTCATTTCTTAAAATTATGCGTAGTCCAAAAACGCGTGACATCCTTGCCCGTTTTCCGGGGTGGGCATCACGTTACGGCATCAAGGACGCGCCGGAATTTCTCAAACATTTCGCTGATATGATCCTGTGTTGCCATGAGCGGCGGTGAAAATGCAATCGTATCTGCAGTCACGCGGATCATCATGTTCTCATTATGGAAAGCTTGGCACATCGCATCATAGCCGCGCTTGCCCGGCAATCCGTCAATTGGCTCCATGTCAAAAGCGGCAACCAGACCGATGGTTCTAATGTCCAAAATTGTGGCATGGTCTTTGAGCGCATGGGCGGCGTCCGCCATTGGGTTTTCGTTATGCAAAGCCTGCTCAAACAAGCCCTCGTCGCGATACAGGTCGAGTGTGGCAAGCGCTGCCGCCATGGCCAGCGGGTGCCCTGAATACGTATAGCCGTGAAAGAGATCAATCGCATGATCTGGCGCGGTCTCGTCCTGGAAACAGTCATAGATTTCTTTCGACACCATCACGCCGCCCATGGGTACGGTGCCACCGGTCACCCCTTTGGCAAAGGTCATCAGATCAGGCGTCACGCCAAAGCGCTCCGCCGCCGTTGCATATCCCAGGCGCCCAAAGGCCGTAATGACCTCATCAAAAATCAGCAGGATGCCGTGCCGGGTGCAGATTTCCCGCAAGCGCTTCAAATAACCCTGCGGGGGTGGCAGCACACCTGTGGAGCCTGCCATCGGCTCCACAATGACAGCCGCAATGGTCGAGGCATCATGGAGTGCGACGATTTTTTCCAGATCATCCGCCAGATGCGCCCCCCATTCGGGCTCGCCGCGACTGAAGGCCTGTTCCGCCCGGTTGTAGGTGTCGGGCAGATGGTCCACACCCGGCAACAAGGCGCCATAGAATTTTCGGTTGGGCGATATGCCGCCCACCGAGATACCCCCGAACCCTGTCCCGTGGTAACCGCGTGACCGGCCGATAAGGCGGGTGCGGGACGCCTCCCCCTTCAAGCGGTGATACGCAAGCGCCATTTTGAGCGCACTGTCGGCGGCCTCTGACCCGGAATTGCAGAAAAAGGCGTAATCCAGCCCTGCCGGTGTCATGGCCGCAAGGCGGCTTGCCACTTCAAACGTCTTGGGGTGCGAGAATTGAAACGTTGGTGCGAAATCAAGCTCGGCTGCCTGATCCTGAATGGCTTTCACAATCGGTTCGCGACAATGGCCGGCATTGGAGCACCACAGGCCTGCCGTACCGTCCAGCACCGGTGTGCCATCGGTCTTGAAAAAATGCATGTCTTTCGCGCGGGCGATGATCCGTGGATCGCGCTTGAAATGCCGGTTGGGCGTGAAAGGCAGCCAGAAAGCCTCCAGATCGTTTGGCTGTGTGCTGCCACCAACCTGCGCCTGGTTTTCTGTATCCGGCATTCTACCCTCCCCATTTTCCTCACGAAATCTTGTCGCACTTTCGTTCATAAAACGCTCCGCCCCCTCTCAAAACAAGCATTTGAGGGGGTGACAAATTGCCAACGCTTAGTAAATTAAACGAATGGACAAGGATTTTCGTATTGCGCACGGGCAAGCGCACCAAGAAACACCCACACAAGCCCCTGACATTGGGCGCCGTCTTCGCGAGCTTCGCAAGATGTACGGCTTCTCCCAGCGTGAGCTGGCCAAGCGTGCGGGCGTCACCAATGGCACGATCTCGCTTATCGAGCAGGAGCGGATCAGCCCGTCTATCGGCTCCCTGAAGAAAGTGCTTGATGGCTTTCCCATCAACATGACTGATTTTCTCACGCTGGACCTCACGCCAAACCGTAAAGTCTTTTATGGCGAAAAGGACATGAAGGAAATTGCGGGCGGCGATCCGATTTCCTTCAAACTCCTTGGCAAGGACACGCGCGGCCGCGCGATCCAGATGATGCATGAGAGCTACAAACCAGGTGCCGACACGGGCGAGGAAATGCTCGCTCACAGTGGCGAAGAGTGCGGCATCGTGATCAGTGGTGAGATGGTTCTGACCGTTGGCGGCGAAACGCGACTGCTTCAGGCCGGTGAGGCCTATTATTTTGACAGCCGTCTGCCGCACCGTTTTCGCAATCTCGGCAAGACCTCTTGCGTGATTGTCTCTGCCTGCACGCCCCCTTCTTTTTGAGAATAGATCAATGTCACGCGTAACCGACCAACTCACCCGCCTTCTTGAGGGGCCGGAAATTATCCTCGCGCCGGGTGCCTATGACGCCCTGTCTGCAAAGCTTGCCGCACAAGCCGGTGCACAAGCCGTTTACATGACCGGGTTTGGCGTTGCCGGGTCCACACTTGGTGTGCCCGACATCGGACTTATGAGCGCCACTGAAATGGCAGACCGCGCGCGGGCACTTGCCAGTGCTGCGGCACCCACACCTGTTTTCGCGGATGGGGATAATGGTCATGGCGGCCCTCTTAACGCTGCCCGTCTCACCCGGCTTTACGAGCAAGCCGGCGTTGCCTGCATTCAGCTTGAGGATCAGGTTTTTCCCAAGCGCTGCGGGCACATGGAGAACAAGGAAATTGTATCTATCAGCGACGCTACCGCCAAAATTCGCGCTGCGGTTGAAGCACGCGACCACCCTGCGTTCAAAGTGATGGCGCGAACGGATGCGCGAGCCACACACGGGTTTGACGAAGCCTTGCGACGCGGTGAAGCCTTCCTGAAGGCAGGTGCCGACATTCTGTTTATCGAAGCGCCGCGAAGCTATGAAGAACTTGTGAGCGTGGCGGAAACCTTTAAAGGCGTGCCGCTGGTGGCCAACATGGTAGAGGATGGAAAGACACCCTATCTTGACGGGCCGACCTTGCAGGAGATCGGGTACAAGATTGCGATCTTCCCGGTCTCTGCGCTCCTGTCGGTGACTGAAAGACTGCAAACGCTTTACCGCGCGATGCTTGAAGCCAACAAATTGCCGGTTGATATGCAACGGGTGACGTTCCAGAAGTACAATGAGATTATTGGCCTGCCCGACATGTTGGCAGAAGCCGCAGCCCTTGAAGATGAAGGGGACATCTAGTGCCCAGTTGGAAAAACATTCTCACCCGCATTCAGGCCCAGGACATTGAGAAGGCACCACCGCATGTGCATGCCCTCAAACTCTATGACGGCAAACTTACCGAGATCGGGGAAGGCCGGATTACCTATGTGTGGGATGTGAACCCGGACTATATGAACCCGGCCGCAGTGTTTGGCGGCTACCTCGCGACACTTGCCGACCAGACGTGTTCTTTCGCGCTGATGACGCTTCTGCCCGATGATCAGAATTTTACGACGGTCGATCTCAACATTCACTATTTCCGCCCGGTGACACAGGGCAAGCTCACGTGTGTCGGTGAAGTGGTGAACCTCTCCAAAAGTCAGGCCTATGTGGAAGCGACCTTCACGAATGATGATGGCAAGATTGCGCTGAAAGCACGGGCCGTGGAGCGTTTGCTGAAAGGGTGAGACCACCCTCTCCTTGCCCCTCCGGACACCGGGAACCGGGGTCCACAATAAGCCTGCTCAAAGCACGTAAGCCTCATGGATCCCGGAGCAAGTCCGGATGACCGTCCGTGTGTCGAACTCAATACATGAACATAGGCATGCCCTGCACGCGTGCGATGCGCGGACGGTAATTCTGCGCATCGTAAAAGGCATCAATATCTACGCGCTTCTCCCCCTGCACGCAGGTATCGCCCGGCACGGTTGTGTATTTGCCCTGCTGCAAAGCCATCATGCGCCCATGCTCACCTTCCGCCAGCAACTGCACGGCCATGGTTCCGTAGGACTTGGCAACCATCTGGTCGAGGGCATCCGGTGCACCTGCGCGCATCATGTATCCCAATGTCTGGGAGATGATATTGACGCCGGTGATGCGTTTGATTTCGTCCCCCAGCAATTGTCCGACACCGCCAAGCTTGCGGTGGCCGTAAGCGTCCGCCTCTCCGCGCTCGATAATCTCGCCGCCTTGCATCTGTGCACCTTCCGACACGCAGACCATGGCATAGTTGGACGGGTTGGCCTTACGGTCTTCCACCAGCTGCGCCGCCAACCGGTTTACATCGAAAGGCAATTCCGCAATCAACACCCGGTCCACATCGGCCAGATAACCCGAGATCAAGGAAGTTTCCCCCGAATTGCGCCCGAAAAGTTCAATCACCGCAATCCGTTCATGACTGCCCGCGGAGGTGCGAAGCCCGGTAATGAGATCGACCGAGCGCGTCACAGCGGTTGAAAAGCCGATGCAATAGTCCGTGCCGAACACGTCATTGTCCATCGTCTTGGGGATAGACATGGTTCTCATGCCCTCACGGTGGAGGCGTGCACCATAAGAAAGCGTGTCGTCACCCCCGATTGGAATGAGCGCGTCAATGCCGACAGACTCCATGACTTTCAGAACATGGGCTGTGCAATCGAACGTACCGTCCCCGTTGTCTACCGCGTCCTTTACGAAGGGCGGTATGTCCGTCTTCTTCACCCTGGAGGGTTTCGTGCGGGATGTATGCAGGATCGTGCCGCCCGTCCGGTCGATGGTACGGACGAGCGGACCGGTGAGTGGCATCAGCAGAGAAGCGGAGCCTTCTTTGTCATCCGGATTGTAGTTGAGGGGGCCTGCCCAGCCGCGCCGGAAGCCGACCACTTCCCAGCCCAGGTCTTCTGCGCGACGGGTCACCGCCTTGATACACGGGTTGAGGCCGGGCACATCGCCACCGCCTGTCAGAATTCCAATACGCATGGGTTTGATTCCTCATTTGTGTTGTCTCCCAAGCTTAGCCAAAATGCAGGCTCACGTCAGACAGAAAGCACCCATGCCACAATCCCGCCCTACGCATCCGGAAATTCGCGTCGCTGTCGCAGGCCTTGGCCGGCGCATCGCAACCGTCATTCGCCATTTTGCCGCGGCAGCGCCTGGTGTTCGCCTTATCGGTTTTGTGGACCCGTCCCCATTTGGCAGGCGCAGTCTTGAAAAAGCAGGCCTTGATGTCGGCATCGCCTACACAGATGTGGATGATATGCTTGCTGCTACCCGGCCGGACCTGTTGATGGTTGGATCACCCAATCATCTGCATCTGACGCATATTCGTGCCGGGCTTCAGACAGGTATCCGCGTTTTTTCCGAAAAACCTGTTGTGCGGACGGAAGAGGAGACGTGGGCACTCCTTGACCTCCTGCAGACACATGGTGCCGACAGACTGCTTGTGGGGCTTGTCTTGCGGTCATCGCCGCTCGTTCGGAAAGTTCTCACCTATCTGCCGCGATTGGGCACCCTGATCAGCATGGAGGGAAATGAAACGCTGCCTGCCGAACACGGCGCTTTCCTCATGCGCGACTGGCGACGCGCTTCTGCACATGGTGGCTCCTTCCTGCTCGACAAATGTTGCCATGATTTTGATCTCTACACATTGTTTGCCGGTGCGCGGGCGAAGCGGGTCGCAAGCTTTGGCGGGCGGCGCATCTTCACGGAAGAGAACCGGTCTCTTGACCGCTTGAAATATGAAAGTGGCGACCCCGCCTACACGCTTTGGCGGGCGGGCTGGAATGGCGGGACGGACACGTTCGGGCCGGACGGCGATGTGGTCGATCATCAGACCGCACTCATTGAATTTGAAAATGGCGTACAGCTTTCTTTCCATGCCAATACCCATGCAGGCCTGCCACAACGGCGATGGTATCTTGTCGGCACAGAAGGCACGCTGGAAGCAGATCTGGTGAGCAATCGCCTCACCTTCCGCGATGCCCTCGCCCGGCATGCGCCGGAGACGGCGACGGTGGAAGGCGATCCGCTTGAACATTATGGCTCCGACCCGGCCATGGGACGGGATCTTGCTGCGCATTTGCTGAACGATCAAGCTTTCCCCGTCGACGTTACAGATGCCATCATCGCGGGCCTGACGGTAATGGCGGCCGACCGCGCCATGGCAACGGGCAGCATTGTCGATTGCACGACGATGTGGGAACGGCTCGCGCCGCTGCTACGCTGACTTACCCCGCGCCTCGATCGGCCAGATCGCGACGAGCGTGTCGCCGTCCACAACATGATAGCAATCGTAGAGGTTGACGGTTGGGTCGCAATGGGGCGTGACCGCTGTCAGCACCGTGCCCAATGCAAGCTTCTCGTTTTCGCTGGAGAGCAAAATGCCGCCCTGCTCGTCCCCGAAGAAGAAGTATTTCGCACCGTCCGGCGCGCCGGATGACAGAACAGGCGGTTCCGCATCGGTTGAGAAGCTTTTAAAGCCTGCGTCCGTGGTGGCGAGTTTTGGTGTGTTATTGGAGACGACGGACATTTGCACAAAGAGCGATGTCTGGAAGCGCGCGCCGAGCGACGTGCCGTCCGGCCCCTCCACATCATTATATTGCTTGTCCATGAAAATGTAGGAGCCGCCTTGCAGCTCCGTCAGAACGCCGGCTTCCACATCAATGTCGAACGTGCCCGTGCCACCGCCGGTGAGAATGTCACACCCGATACCATCTTTTGCGAGACGATCCCGCATATCGCCCAGCATTTTCATGACGGCGAGCGATTTCTCCCGCCGCTCCTCATACGCTTCGATATGCATGAGATGACCGGCATAAGCCTGAAGGCCCTTGAAAAGGAGGTGAGGGCTTTCCTCGATCTGGCGCGCGAGCGCATGCGCCGCATCACCCGGACGGATGCCGGTACGATGGAGACCCACATCAAGGTCCATCACCACCTGAAGCGGTTTGCCTGCAGCCTCCGCCGCGTTGGCAAGGGCTGTTGCGTTTTCCGGGTTATCGACAGCGACAATCAAGTCCGGCATGCGGGCGTTCAAGGCCATCAACCGCTCCACCGCAAACGCCGTTACAACGGGCGAGGTGAGGAGAATGTTGCCGATACCTTCGGCCCCCAGCACTTCCGCCTCCCCCAATTTGGCACAACAGATGCCGACGGCCCCCGCCGCCAATTGGGCACGCGCAATTTCTGCGCATTTGTGCGTTTTGGCGTGTGGGCGCAATGCCAGGCCATGCCTGCCACAATGGGTTGCCATGCTGGCAATGTTTGCGGCCAGTGCTGACAGATCAAGGACGAGCGCAGGTGTTGCCATGCTTCCCCGGCTGCCCGGCTTGCCGATCAACCCCTGATTAATGAAATGTCTCTCTGAATTGGCCAAAAACTTATCCCCACCCCTTTGTCACGCACCATATGGTGAGGGGTGATCCTATCGGCTTTGTGTTCCGGGGCAAGTCCGCCCCTGTTTGAACGGAGTGACTTTATGCGATTGGCTGTTCTCGCTTTTATTTTCGGCTTCATTCTAGTGGCAACGGAAAGTGTCGCGGCTGAGTTCCGCGGCGGGTTTGATCCGGCAGGTGACCGGTTTTTCGACGGCAATTGGATGGCGACGCAAAAAATCTTTGAAGGCGATATAATACCGATCACAGAAGAAGGTTTGAGCGCAACCGTAGCCCCGCTGGGTGACCCAGGTTGGAAGACGGGGCGCAATACCACGGGTGATACGCGCCACCGATCTTACCTCAATAGTTTCAAAACGCGCCTGGTGAGCCGCTCACCCGAAGAAGCACAGTTTGTTTTTGTCCAAATCTCTCACATAGGCTGAATAACGTTCTCCCCTGTGATGTGGCTCCCCCTCACAGGTACCACCCAATGCAATCGCCTTTTTGTGGAGTCTTTCCACTTCCGCATTCGACCCCACGGAAAAACCGATCATGGTACCATTTCCATTGCTGGCGGGCTCCTCGTTAAAGGGTTTTGCAATCGCAAATGCAGACAGAACATCCTCACCCTGCCAGAAGGTCATTCTTTCATTCGACAAAACCTGTTTCAGATCGGTTTGCTCGAAGAGCGCGTCATAGAATCGGGTTGAGGCTTCCATATTGTTTGTTCCGAGGACGGTATAAGTCGGTTTCATTGTTCGGTATCTCTTCTGTTTGAGAGGGGTCTTCTGTTTCAGGGGCGAGAGACATGACACGGCGCTCCTGACAGGACTATGTCAGGAGGCTTTCGTTGAGGATGGATGGAAACAGGTCAGTCCGGGGAGACAGGCTGAGGAAGGTTGCAATGCCTCAAAACAAACAAAACCGTCATGCCCGGGCTGGTTCCGGGCATCCAGTGGGATGGCACTGCTTTCGCTTGCGGCCCCGGATTGCCGGGACACGCCCGGCAATGACAATTGGGGCGGCAGGGTCCCGGCGCGGCAGCCTCGGCCCATACAAAATGACACTTTCTTAAAAAGCTGAATCATTTCCATGGTTTAACGGTTCAACCCTTGACAGAACGCGGTCATCATCTTATCTCTGCCGGGTCCGTTGGCACTCGCCTAACGGGAGTGCTAACAATCTCGATTAACCGAGGGAATTCCTGCAATTTGGCAGGCTTCAAGGGAGACATCTCATGAAATTCCGTCCTCTACACGACCGGGTTCTCGTACGCCGGGTTCAAGAAGACACAAAGACCGCTGGTGGCATCATCATTCCAGACTCAGCACAGGAAAAGCCTTCTGAAGGCGAAGTTGTGGCTGTTGGCGCTGGCGTGCGCAACGAAGACGGCAAAGTAACGCCGCTCGACGTGAAAGCAGGCGACCGCGTGCTGTTTGGCAAATGGTCCGGCACAGAAGTGAAGGTTGACGGCGAAGAGCTGTTGATCATGAAAGAGTCCGACATTCTCGGCATCATCGAAGGCAAAAAGAAGAAGTAATCATCCGCGCGGGCAGACCCCAGCGCGGCTTTTTATTGCCTTCCCCTTAATTCATCAGTTTGCCGTTTCAGAAGGAACATTCAGCAATGGCTAAGCAAGTAATTTTCGGCCGTTCGGCCCGCGAGGAGATGCTAGAAGGCGTCAACATCCTCGCAAATGCTGTCAAAGTAACGCTCGGTCCAAAAGGCCGTAACGTTGTTATCGACAAGTCTTTCGGCGCACCGCGCATCACGAAAGACGGCGTCACCGTCGCCAAAGAAATTGAACTGGAAGACAAGTTCCAGAACATGGGCGCCCAGATGATCCGCGAAGTCGCGTCCAAGACGAACGACGTTGCGGGTGACGGCACCACAACAGCAACGGTTCTCGCACAGGCAATCGTTCGTGAAGGCGCAAAAGCAGTTGCTGCCGGCATGAACCCGATGGACCTGAAGCGCGGTATCGACCTTGCTGTTGAAGCTGCTCTTGGCGACCTTGCCAAGCGCTCCAAAAAAGTGAAGTCAAACGACGAGATTGCCCAGGTTGGCAAGATCTCCGCGAATGGCGAAGCTGCAATCGGCTCCATGATTGCTGAAGCCATGGCGAAAGTCGGCAATGAAGGCGTGATCACGGTTGAAGAAGCCAAAGGCCTCGAGAGCGAACTTGAAGTCGTTGAAGGCATGCAGTTTGACCGTGGGTACCTGTCACCTTACTTCATCACCAACGCTGAAAAGATGACGGTTGAGCTGGAAAACCCGCTGATCCTGCTTCACGAAAGCAAGCTTACAAGCCTGCAGCCAATGTTGCCGATCCTTGAAGCTGTTGTTCAGTCTTCCCGTCCGCTGCTGATCATTGCAGAAGACATTGAAGGCGAAGCACTTGCCACACTCGTTGTGAACAAGCTGCGTGGCGGCCTGAAGATTGCGGCTGTGAAAGCACCTGGCTTCGGTGATCGCCGCAAAGCGATGCTCGAAGACATTGCGATCCTCACCGGCGGTACCGTGATCTCTGAAGATCTCGGCATCAAGCTTGAAAACGTGACGATGGACATGCTCGGCAATGCCAAGCGCGTTGGCATCACGAAAGAAGACACAACCATCGTTGATGGCGCTGGCAAGAAGAAAGACATTGAAGGTCGCGTCACGCAGATCCGTGCGCAGATCGAAGATACATCTTCTGACTATGACCGCGAAAAGCTGCAGGAACGCCTGGCAAAACTCGCTGGCGGTGTTGCCGTGCTGAAAGTTGGCGGCGCAACGGAAGTTGAAGTGAAAGAACGCAAAGACCGCGTTGATGACGCGCTTAATGCAACGCGCGCTGCTGTTGAAGAAGGCATCGTTCCCGGTGGTGGTACGGCGCTGCTTCGTGCAACAAAGGCCGTGTCTGCGATCAGCAATGACAATGCCGACATTATGGCTGGCATCAAGATCGTGCTGAAAGCGCTTGAAGCACCGATCCGCCAGATCGCTGAAAATGCCGGCGTTGAAGGCTCCATCGTTGTGGCGACCGTTCTTGGCAAGCCAGGCTCGTTCGGCTTCGATGCTCAGAACGAAACCTATGTTGACCTTGTGGCAGAAGGCATTATCGACCCGACCAAAGTTGTGCGCACCGCGCTCACCGATGCGTCGTCGGTTGCAGGCCTTCTCATCACCACAGAGGCCATGATCGCTGACAAGCCATCCGAGAATGGCGCTGGCGGCGGCATGCCTGATATGGGCGGCATGGGCGGCATGGGTGGCATGGGCGGCATGATGTAATCATGCGCCCATCAGTTGGTGGCCAGATCGGCTTTCGCCGATCTTGGCTGGCGACATGATGTAATCATGCCTCTCATGAGCCTCGCTCAATGAGATAATGACAACTCAGGTCAACTGAGGCGTCAAACGGAACCCGGTCCTTGCGTATCTAGGACCGGGTTTTTTGTTTTGCTGGATTGCCGGAACAAGTCCGGCAATGACAGACTTGAGGCAAATTGAGGCTCAATGGACCCCGGATTAAATCCGGGGTGACGCTATAAGAACACTGGATTGCCGGAACAAGTCCGGCAATGACGAAATGAACACTTCGAGAACTGTTGGCTCCTGACGGAACATGGCAGGAGTGACCGCCCTACGTCTTTCTCCCCTCCCGTCAACGCGCTTAAATGCGGACCGGATTTCAAAGGAGAGAGACATGATCAAAGGCAGCTGCGCATGTGGTGCGGTCCGTGTCGAGATTGACGGGACACCCCAGATTCTGAGTTATTGCCACTGTTCGCGCTGCCGCAAAACGGCAGGCGCTGCAGCGGCATTTCTGATCGGGAAAGGGTCCGATGTCCGGGTCACCGCCGGGCAAGACGCGATCAAATCCTTCTCGCCGGAAGGTGCCATCTATGGTCGGTTTTTTTGTGGTGAGTGCGGCTCGGCGCTGGGCGATCTTGGTTCAAAGGAAGGCTCATACGCAATCACCGCATCTATTCTGGATGAGGATCCGGGCCTTCGCCCCGCAGGCCATATTTTCACCGGCTCCAAGCCAGACTGGTATGAGATTTGTGACGGGCTCGATCAGTATGAAGGGGATTTTCCGTCGCAGAGCTAGCCTGTCCCAAACAAAAGGGCGCGACCCAAAAGGCCGCGCCCTCTTCGATAGCTGACTTGAAGTGTTTAGAAGCTATAGCGGATGCTGGTCAGCAAAGAGTGATTGTGCGCATCGCCACCTGATTCCCAACCGGTGTAGCGATAACCGAAGTCCAGCGCCCAGTTTTGGTCCATATGATAGGTCAGACCTGCTGCACCACGGTACGCAAACTCTGTCCCGTCCGCAGATGCAGAAAGACCGGCGACGTTGATGCTCTGCTTGCCGTCAACAAAACCCAGCCCCAGGCCAAGATAAGGACGCAGCGTGCCGCCTGGTACAAAGTCAATATATGCGTTCAACAGAACTGTTGTCTGTTCAAGCTGCCCGCCGACATTGAGTTTCGCGGCACCGACAGTTACGGAATCATTGTCGTTCTCTGTGTAGGCAATTTCTGCTTCAACACGGAATTTACCGTATGACGTGATATCGCCGGTATCATAGCCAAGAGCGCCGGCAATTGTGTAACCGCTGTCATACTCAAATGAGCCGCCTGTTACGTCTACATCATCCAGAAAATTGACACCAACGCCGCCGCTAACGTACCAGCCAGCAGGTGCCTTGCCTTCTTCAGCCTGAGCAATACCGGCCAATGCTGCAGATGCAACCAATGCGGATGCAGCCAATAGATTCAATTTCATAAGAACTCCCCCAAAAGAAACTTTACTCGCTGTTCAGTCTATTGAAGCTCCGTCTGCGGTGCGCGCTCAAAAAAATGATCCGTTTGCTTTTTTCCTCACTGTGTTGCCCAAAATACTCATTTCCTGGTGTGAAAATGTCGCATTTGACGCCTTCACCATAAACTGCTTCACTCCGCGTGACCCGACTGGTCCCGACCTCACGTGACTGGCGAAAACTCTGCTTCTGGCAGAGCGTGGGAAACCACAAGGGAGCGTGAGGATTTTCAAAGCCGTTCGCCTGGGCAGATGCATCTACATGCACTGGCCGGGCGTTTGTTTTTTGGCTTTGAAAGGAGGGTTCCCTCATGAACCTCAATCAACTTAGAGACGACCTTTCCCACAGTGACCCGGAGATATTCGCCGCGCTTGTGCGTGAAGAAACGCGGCAACGTGCGGGGCTGGAACTCGTTCCTTCCGAAAATTACTGCTTCCCCGAGGTGCTGCCTCTTCTCGGCTCTGCGTTTACCAACAAGTATGCAGAAGGCTATCCGGGCCGTCGCTATTATGGCGGGCAGGAGAATACAGACGAGATTGAGCTTCTGGCGCGGGCACGGGCTACAGCCCTCTTCCGTGCCGAACACGCAAATGTACAGCCTCTGTCCGGCTCGCCGATGAACCAGGCCGTCTATCTCGGGCTTCTGAACCCGGGTGATACGATCCTTGCCATGGATCTCAGCCATGGGGGACATCTGACCCATGGCGCGCCTGTCAGCCACATGGGGCGTATTTTCCGGTTTGTGCGTTACAAGACGGCAGGGCCTGAGGGCGGGATTGATTATGCCGCGCTCGCCGACACTGCGCGGAAAGAGCGCCCGAAGCTCATTGTCTGCGGCCACTCGTCTTACCCGCGGGAGGTGAATTATGCCACGTTTCAGGCGATTGCGGATGAGGTCGGTGCGCTCACCATGGCAGATGTGTCTCATGTGGGCGGACTGATTGCCGGTGGTGTTCTGGAAAACCCGCTTGACCATGGGTTTGACGTGATGACAACCACCACACACAAATCCTTGCGGGGGCCGCGCGGCGGGCTCATTCTGTGCAAAGCCAAACATGCCAAGGCCATCGACGCATCGGTTTTTCCCGGTCTGCAGGGTGGACCGCACATGAACCAGGTGGCAGCAACGGCCCTCACGCTCAAACGAGCGGCATCGGACAGTTTCAAGTCCTATGCGCAGCAGGTGCTGGTGAATGCGCAAGCCCTCGCCCAGGCGTTGCGCGACCATCAGGTCACGCTTGTCACCGGCGGCACAGAAAACCACCTGATGGTGCTTGATACGGTGACAAGTTTTGACATGGACGGGGCCACAGCCCAGCGCCTGCTTGACCGAGTGGCACTGACGACCAACAAGCAGGTGATCCCCGATGACCCCAACCCGCCCATGCGGCCTTCCGGCCTTCGACTTGGCACACCGGCGCCAACAGCGCGGGGCATGGGCGTGGCCGAAATGGCGATCGTCGGCCGGCTGATTGCGACGGTGCTGAGAAGCGGGGAAAACAGCGACATTGTCGAACGGGCACGCCGCGAGGTTGAGGCGCTGACCAGCCGTTTCCCGGTGCCCGGGCTTTAAACCGCGAGCACCCCGATCAACTCTCGCCGGATCATGTCTTCATAAACAGCCATGATCCGGTCACCCTCTTTCCGGTCAACCGAAATAGCAAGGCGCACCGCCATGCCGGTCAGTTGCATGATGAGAAAGCAACTCGTCTCAAGCCTTTTCCAGTCCTTGCGCGGGCAGAGCTTACGAAGCGCACGGTAGGCAATCGCGCCATTTGCACGGCTGTCCTCGATATCCAGCTCATGGAGTGTCTTGTCGGCCTGCACACCGAACCAGATATCCCTCGCAACAGGTTCCGCCAGGAAAAGATTGTAGTAAGCCTTGAGCGTGCCGATTAACGCGGCTTCTGCTTGTGCTTTTGTTTCCACATTCGCCATCGCGGTATCAAGCCCGCCGCGCACCCGCTCCATAACCCTGTCGGCAAGGGTCAGGATGATAGACGCTTTGTCCGGAAAATACTGATAGACTGAGCCAATGGGCACGCCTGCACGCGCCGCAATATCACTCATCTTCAGATGCTCACTCCCACCTTCGGCTATCAATTCTGTCGCCGCGGTCAAAATGTCCGCCACCCGCGCTTTCGCGCGCGTCTGGGTGGGCATTTTACGACGTGCCTGTACCGGTTCACTCATTACGTTTGCTTATCACTCATTGCCGGGCCAACAGAATCTTCTTGCCAATCAAAATATGAGGGTTTATCACTTTTTGCAAATGTGAGGATTACTCATAAACGGAGAAAGCCATGTCTGCGACCGAAATGCCTAACCGCGCCTGCATTGTTGGAGCAGGCCCCGGCGGGCTTGCCCTTGCACGTTCCTTTTTGCACCACGGCATTGCCTTTGATTGCTTTGAACGCCATAGCGATGTTGGCGGTATATGGGATCAACGTAACCCGGGCTCGCCCATTTATGACAGTGCGCACTTTATCTCCTCAAAAACACAATCCCATTATGTCGATCTCGACATGCCTGAAGGCTTTCCCGACTACCCTTCCAACCGGCAAATCCACCAGTACATGCAGCAGTTTGCGAAGGTTTTCGGCCTTTACGATCACATCACTTTCCAGACCGAGGTTGTAAAGACGGAAAAAGTTCAAGGCGGCTGGCATGTCACACTCTCCAGTGGGGAGACCCATCCCTATCGCTGGCTCGTGTGTGCGAATGGCACAAACTGGCATCCGAGCGTGCCGGAATTTGCCGGGACGTTTGACGGGGAAATACGCCATGCTGTCACCTATCGCTCGCTGGAAGAATTCAAAGGCAAGCGCGCACTGATCGTCGGGGCCGGCAATTCCGGCTGTGACATTGCGTGTGACGCCGCTCACGTTGCTGATGCTGCCTTTATTTCGCTTCGGCGTGGGTATCACTTCATTCCCAAGCATATATTTGGCAAGCCCGCCGACGTGTTTGCGCATGAAGGCCCGCATATGCCGATGTGGCTAACCCAGAAAATTTTCGGTGTCATGCTGCGGCTCCTCAATGGGGACCTGACACGGCTGGGCCTTCCCAAGCCGGATCATAAAGTTTTTGAGAGCCATCCGATCGTCAACTCGCAGCTTCTGCACTATCTTTCACACGGCGACGTTACGGCGAAAGGCGATATTGAACGGCTGGACGGGCGAGAAGTTGTCTTCAAGGATGGAAGCCGCGAACTGATTGATCTGATCATTCTTGCGACGGGCTATCAGTGGCATATTCCATATGTTGAACGTGATCTGTTTGACTGGTCATCAAACCGACCGGACCTCTACATGAACCTTTTTCCTCGCAAGACCGAAGGTCTCTACACACTGGGTTTCATGGAGACCAATGGTGGCGCCTACAAGCTTTTTGACCAGATGGCTGATCTTGTAGGCCGTGCGATCCTGGCAGATCGCGACGACCGGAAACTGCATAGAAAATTCACCCAACTTGCGGCCGGCGACAGGCCGGATCTGTCCGGCGGTGTTTCTTATGTCGCCTCTGACCGGCATGCCACTTATGTGAATATTGATGCCTACCGGGCAGAGATGGCGCGGCTTCGCAAGAAAATGGGTTGGGGCGATGTGCTGGATGGCCAGTTCGAGCATTTGCGGACAGTTTCCTCAAAGCCGGTGGCGGCGGAATGATGCTCACGAAGCGCGTACTCATTACCGGCGCAGCGGGCGGCCTTGGGCACGCGCTTGCCGCCAGTCTCGCGGCAAGCGGCTATCATCTCGTGGTCACAGACCGACCGGGAACTCTGGAGACCGCCTCCTTTCCCGCCGGCACCGAGTTTATTGATGCCGATCTCTTACATGCAGAGGATATTGGCAGGCTTGCAACCCGCCTGGGGGATCAGGAGAAACCAATTGATCTGCTGATCAATAATGCGGGCATCGGTATCCCCGGATCTGTGACTGATGTATCAGCCGATCTTCTAGCGCGTCATGTGATGATCAACCTCACGGCCCCGATGCAGCTGTCACAAGCCGCCGCACAAGCCATGACCAAACGGCGCGACGGCCAGATTTTCTCGATCGTGTCGCTGGCTGGCATTTTCCCGCTGAAAGACAGTGCGGCCTATACCGCCTCCAAGTTCGGCCTTCGGGGTTTTATGGCCGCGCTTTCGCTCGAGCTCGCTCCCTATGGCGTTCGTGTCGGGGGGCTTTATCCCAGTGCCATTGACACTGACATGTTGCGCGCGGAAATGGCACATCCTGACGGGTCCCCACTCAACTTTGCAGGTAGTGCGGAACCGCTATCAACGGCTGCAACCGCCGAGGCGGTGATGCAGGCCCTGATACGCGGCACACTTGAAACACAATTACCGCGTAGCGAAGGGCTCATGGCAGGGCTTGTCATGAGCTTTCCGACATTGTTGCGCCCGGTGTTTTCCTATCTTGAGCGACAGGGAAACCGGAAGAAACAGGCGTTCCTGAAAATGCTCGAAGCCAACACAGACTGATGCACGAGGGTGGCGCCTCCAGCTTGCCGCCGGAGGCTTTCGCACAAGCGGGATGGTCGATCTCTCTGCGTGCATTTTTTGTTTCAATGTTTTTTGAGGCGCGCGCAGAGCGTTTCGTAGAGCGTGTTTTCCGCCGCGAAAAGATAGTCTGCCTTGGCGGCTGAAACCGTTATCGCGCCCGCCTCGCGCAGATGATAGGCCACAGCCTGAACCTGCGCCTTGGGACAGATGACCCGCACCTCACCACCGCCTTCGAAAGGCTGCACCATATCGCCCGCACACTGATAGTGACGTTCCAGATCTTCTGCCATCCGGCGCGCGTCGAACGGACCGCGTGCTGCGACCAACATATGCCGCTCGGCCCGGTCACGCGCATCCAACCGATCCAGTATTGCGCGCGCTGCCGCCAGCGCACGATCTGACCAAACGGCCGTCAGCGAGGCCACTAGATTGGCTTCACTCTTCAAGATAACACCGTCATCCAGAATTTTGAGGCCATTGGCCGCCAGCGTTGCCCCCGTGGAGGTAATGTCCACAATCGCTTCAGCTGTACCGGCACCGGGTGCCCCTTCCGTTGCCCCCAGACTCTCCACAATGCGGTAATCATTGATCCCGTGAGAGGCAAAAAAGTTCCGCGTCAGGTTGAAATATTTGGTTGCAACACGAAGGCGCTTGCCACGCTTGTTGTGGAAAGCAAGCGCAACATCATCAAGATCCGACATGGTTTCCACGTCGATCCAACTTTGCGGCACGGCGACCACGACATCTGCATGACCGAAACCAAGTTTCAACACCAGTTCAACACTCTCTACCGGGTTGGAGAGGTTTTCACGGATCAGGTCTTCGCCGGTGATCCCGAAATGGATGCTCCCCTGTTCCAGATTTCCGGCAATTTCCGATGCAGACAGAAAGGCGATCTCCACATCCGCAACACCTTTCAGCGTGCCTGTGTATCCGCGCCCCCCATGTTGCGACACAGAGAGACCGGCACGCTTGAAAAACTCCGATGCGTTTTCCTGTAAACGCCCCTTGGAAGGCAGACCCAGAATGAGTTTGTTCTTACTCATCTTCACTTCGCCCCCTTGTTGCTTGCCGTCTGACCGGATGTCGCGAGGAACAGTCGCTCCAGAACAATGGCACAGCCCACCGCCTGCACCGGTGCGCTGGCCCCAAGGGTCTGTAACAAACCGTCGTAGCGCCCGCCACCGGCGACCACCGCATCGACGCCGAGGCGTGGTACCCGCAACTCAAAAACATGGCCGGTATAATATTCAATCTTGCGCCCAAAACCTGTCGAAAAGACCGCTTTGTCGAGATTGATACCAGCCTTGGCCAACGCGGCCAGGCGTTTTTCCAATCGCCCCAGCCCCCTGTCTACAGAGACACCGCCAGCCTGCACCAGATCGTGAATACGCGCGAGCGCGGAGGATGCCGGGCAGGAGACCCGAATATAATTGGCAAGGAGGGCTGTTGCCTCATCCGGCATCCGCTCCGTCGTGCGGTCGGCTGCTTTTTCCAGAAGACGCGATGCAATCTCGTCAATACCGCGCCCCCCCACAGCGTTGATGCCTGAAAGTTTCAGAACATCTTGAAGGAGGGCTGTTGCCTGATCTTCCTTCAGTCCGGCGAGTACCGACAATAGTCCGTCCTGCCGGTCCGGCTTATCCGTATCGGCCTCGCTGGCGGAGAGATCGCTCAGCAGGCTATCGAAGAAAGCAGGGCGCCAGAACTGCCGCTTGAGACGCCCCTTCCATGCATCGGGAATGGCCAGAGCGTCCACCAGCTCTCCGAAGAGTGCGAGGTCGCCGAACTCCAGCTCATAATCCGTGACACCTGCGGCCTCCACAGCCGCTATACCCAGGCTTGTCATTTCGACATCGCTTGCCACTTCGTCCGCAGGGCCCAGAATTTCAAGACCACACTGGTTGAACTCAGAAAGTTTTGCAGAGCCCTGTGGCTGATAACGATAGACGGGCCCTGATGCGCAAAGACGTGCGACCGACTTTCCCGCGGGCTCTGCCGCTACATAGTGGCGACAGACGGGAATAGTCAGTTCCGGACGCAGACAAAGCTCTTGTCCGCCGGGATCCTGAAAAAGATAGGTTCGCCTGCGAATATCTTCGCCGGAACGATCCAGAAAAATCTCAGCCGGTTGCAACACCGGGATGGTCACAGGTTCAAAACCCGCCGCCTCAAACGAGGCTCTTACAGCACCTGCCTGCGCTTCGCGGGCTTTCAATTCGTCCCCGCTCGCTGAAAGGATTGTCATCACATCTCCCCGCCGCTTATGCCTCTGCTGACCCCTTAAATTCTCTAGAATCTTTTGGCGGGATCAGCCGGACGCTCACGTTGCGGGCTCCTGTCTAACATGGATTGGCTAATGTTTCCGAAATCATACGAGGTTTCCATCACAGACACCCTCTTCCAAGCGACCCTTGCGGGCACACCTGATCCGGCCCAGCTGACCGGCATTCCGGTGCCGGTCAGTGAGCCTTGATATGTCGTGACAGCATCTCGCGCACATGGGGGACGATCTCCGCACGGGGCACCGCAATCTGCGCATGTGCGCTTTCGCGCCACTCCGCATTGTCGGTGATTTCTTCTGACTTTTGCGCCCCAAGAATAAGGTCTTTCAAGGTAACGGTACCGTTTGCCCGTTCGTCCTCACCTTCGATCAGCACCACCGGCGCACCCCGGCGATCTGCATATTTCATCTGTGCCCGCATACCGGAGCCACCCAAGTACAGTTCCGCGCGAATGTTAGCTTGGCGCAACTCTGTAACCATTGCCTGATAACGCGGCATCTGATCGTGATCCATTGCCAGCACAATAACGGGAGGCGCGATCTGCGATGTCTCTACCTTGCCCAGCGCCTCAAGCGCGGCATAGAGACGGCTCACGCCAACAGAGAAACCGGTTGCCGGCACTTTGACACCCTTGAAACGCTCGACAAGATCATCGTAACGACCACCACCACCCACCGAGCCGAAGCGACGGGCCTGACCGTCTTCGTCTTTTGCTTCAAAAGTCAGTTCAGCCTCGTAGACCGGGCCGGTGTAGTATCCAAGACCGCGGACCACGGCCGGGTCAAAAATGATGCGGTCTGTTTCATACCCGACCGCCGACAACAAGGCATCAATGTCACGAAGCTCTGCAATACCCTCGCGACCGATCTCGCTCTCACCAACAAGCGCTTCCATCGCCGTACACACATCAACCCGCGTCCCGCCGCCACACGAGGTGAAAGCGATAATCCTGTCGATCTGGTCTTCAGCGAGTTTTGCGCCCTCCGTGTAATCACCACTCTCGTCTTTGCGGCCTTTGCCGAGCAGCAGGCGCACGCCGTCTGCCCCCAGACGATCCAACTTGTCGATCGCCCGCATAACGGTCAGGTGTTGCAATTCAAACGCCGGGCCCTCCCCCGCAATGCGTGCCGCTTCCAGAACGCCGTCCAGCACTTTGCGATTGTTGACCCGCATCACGTAGGCACCGCGCGGAATTCCCAGTGCTTCCAGACAATCGGCGGCCATCATGCACATTTCGGCATCGGCTGCGACGCCGGGTGCGCCGACTGTATCTGCGTCAAACTGTGTGAACTGACGGAAACGACCGGGGCCCGGTTTTTCATTCCGCCAGACAGGGCCTGTCTGATACCGGCGAAACGGTTTAGGAAGCCCGTCATAATTTTCCGCAACAAAACGGGCCAGTGGTGCTGTCAGATCGTAGCGCAACGACAACCATTGTTCATCATCGTCCTGAAACGAAAAAACACCTTCATTGGGGCGGTCCGCGTCGGGCAGAAATTTGCCCAGCGCATCCGCATATTCAAAGGCCGATGTTTCAAGCGGCTCGAAGCCATAAAGCTCGTAGACATCGCGAATACGCGCGAGCATGGCCGCCTCTGCCCGGACAGTTTCTGCCGGGATATCGCGAAGCCCCTTGGGCACACGCGCTTTGGGCCTGAATGTCTTCTGTTTCTTCGCCATTTTCCACCAAATCAATCCGCAACCGGCTCTCACCGGTACGCGCGTGGGCCGCGCATTAGGTATCCCATGGGGCCGCAGGCCGCAACCCTTTGAAGGGCCGCGTGTTTTGCGCTTTGCAGATCCAAAAGTTCTTGTTATGTTCTCGGCGCAGAGAAACAACCCTTATTGACTTCCGGGAGGACAGGATGGAACAGCGCTATTCGATCGTGACGCTGGGGACGGCGGATCTTGCGCGCGCGCGCAAATTTTATGAAGAGTGCCTCGGCTGGCGCCCTTTCATGACTGAAGGCATGACGGCCTACGATATGGGCGGCATTGCTTTTGGCCTGTTTGCCCATGACGCCCTTGCCGATGATGCGGACCTGCCTCACAGCCCCGTCACAGAGGGGAGCTACCACGGCTTTGCCATTGCCTATAATGCGCGCAGTGAGCAGGAAGTGGACGAAATCCTGGCTCATATTGCCGACAAGGGCACCACATATGGCGCGAAAGTGCTTAAAGAGGCTCATAAGGCGTTCTGGGGTGGTTATTCAGCCTATTTTGCAGACCCGGACGGCCATGCCTGGGAAGTTGCCTACAATCCCTATTGGCCCGTGAGTGATGACGGGAAGCTTGGCCTGCCCGAACCGGAAGCAGGCTGATACGGGATAAGCCCTTGTTATAAAACCTTATTCTGTCTTGCCTGCATAGGAGCCCCGCTCATCTTAAGACAATCGTCACAATTCTTTACGCTCTGTTTACCAAGACGATTGCATGGTTAGTGAAAGCTTAACGATGCAGGCCCCAGATGATTCGTCCCGTTTCCACCGCCCTCACACCCAATGAGGTGAATGAAGGTCTCAGCCCGCCAACATCACGTCTGTTGCTGGCTTTGGTCTGCGATACCCGGCTACCGGGTTCGGTGTTTGAAGGTCTTGATGCGGATGTTCACGTCATTGAGCGCAGCCGCGGTATTGCGCCGCTTCTGTCACCGGGACTCGATGCGATCCTGTTCGACCTTGGAGCGGGGTCAGTCGAGGATATGAAAGCGCTGCGCCGGGTGGTTTCTCTTGGCCCCAACGTGCCTGTGATTGCGCTTTTTGAGCGTCCCCATTTTCAGGCAGACCGCGCGACCGAAGCTGTTGAAATCGGGGCGGAAGATGCTCTCGCCTTCGACCCGTTCAACACAGCCAATCTTCTGACGCCCGTCCGGCTGGCGATTGCCCGCACAAGCCGCCGGGGCAGGTCAGACATTAACCACACCTCCGCCATCCATGACACGCCGGCCGCGCCGCAGGATCCCTTGACGATTGTGCAGGAGGCCGCGGACGCCATGATCATTCTCGACAATGATGGCAAGGTGGCTTTTGCCAATTCAGCGGCGGCGGACCTTCTGGGCCGGTCGCTGGAATCTCTAGCCGGAGCCACGCTCGACTTTCCGGTTGCAACCGGGGACCGTCCGCTTAGTTTCAAACACCCGTCCGGGGAAGAACGGTTTGCGGATCTGCGTATTGTGGACACGGAATGGGGTGGTAAACCTGCGCGTGTTGCCGCGCTGACAGATACAAGCGTGCGGCACCGTCTGGAACAGGTCATGCTGGATGCAGAAGCAAAAGGCCTGACCTCCGAACGACGCAGTAAAAGTTTTTTTTCAAACGTCAATCATGATCTGCGCACGCCCCTGACCCACATTATCGGCTTTTCGGAGCTGATGAAGGAAGAGACGTTTGGCCCGCTGTCTGACCGGTACCGCGAATATGCCACTGACATTCATACGTCAGGCACGCTGCTTCTCGACATCGTCGAGGATCTTCTCTCTGTCGCAGAATCCGCCGAAGATGGTGCGGCACTCAACGAGGAAGTATGCAACCTGGCAGCGCTTATCGACACAGCCATCGCCGGACAACGTCACCAGGCGAAGTCGTGCGATGTGCATGTTGTCGCAAATCACATGGCAGATATTCCCGGTCTGCGTGGCGATGCCCGGCGCTTGCGTCAGGGGTTTTACCGCATGCTCGATGAACTTCTGCACAGCGCTGATCGAGGAACCGAGATCACGATCTCGACTGAATTGGTTCGCGGCGGACTTGTGATCAAAACAGTACTGGAAAGCGCGGCTGATCTGTCCGCCCCAAGCCTGCCTTATGACGAAACCGAAGTTGAGATCGGTTGCGCTTCTGTCGAAGACCCGTTTGTCAGCGCAGAGGGCCGTCGCAAGCCACGTGATACCGGCCTGTCACTTTCGCTTACCCGAAAAGTGGTGGAACTTCATGGCGGCACCCTGTCGGTCGGTCGGGATATTGCCGGACGTGCCAATATTATCCTGTCCCTGCCAGGCGCACGGCTGATGCGCTGAAGGCCGCATGACGAAATCTACGTATGGCACAAGATAGGGATTAATCCCGGAATCAATCAAACAATGCGTCGATATCGGCTTGCGACGCGCGGTCTTCTGCTTCCGGCATAGATGGTCCGTTTGCCAGAGACCGTCCCAGAGGTTCGTCGGGATTGTGTTCTGCTTCCAACGGTTCCAGCTCTGCAAAGGAGGACTCGCCCCAGATTGTCAGCATTTTTTCAATGCGTTCTTCAATGTAACGCAGTGCATTGACCACTTTTGTGATGCGCTGGCCGGTAATGTCCTGAAAGTTGCAGGCTTCAAAGATATTGATGACCTGTTCCTGAATTTCGAGCGCCTGGCCTGCATCCGCGCCTGACAGGGTCAACGACAATGAGGAGGCATTGGAGTCGATTGTTTCCACTGCGCCCAGAATGGTTTCCGTCGCCGCTTCCGTCCCTGCAACCACTTCATCCAACTCATCGGTGACAGAGCGGATACGATCGGACGAGGCTCCATCGTAACGAAGCGCCATGATTTCGCGTTTGGTCTGCGTGATCGCCGCCTGCATCAGATCCAGCTCATTCTTGAGCTTGGCCGCTTCCTTGATTTCTTCTTTGTATTTCTGCAGCAGGGCTTCAGAGGGAGCATCATCCGGCTCGTCCGGCTGGTAGGATGTACTGTTGCTCCCCATCGACCGGGACAGCATGGCGATAGCGTCCATTACCGCCTGATGGCGATCTGCGGCAACTTCGTCGGGCACATAACCCGCAACCCTGCCGTCAGCGGGCGTCACAAGCGACGCTGCCATTCCATCGACGCTGTTCGCCGCGTTGGAGTTCACGGATTCAATTCTGAACTTGCGTCTAGCAATGGCCATGGCGTTCCATCCTGAGAGTGCCCCCGCTCTGCGAGGTTTTCCCACAGAACTGTCATGCGGAAAGACTAGGAGGAATTCGCTAACAACCGGTTTAGTGCAAGAAAGAAGGTTTCGTAAATGTTCCGTTAAACCTGGTCTCTATTTGAAACATCAGCTCTGATGGTCAAAATTGACCGGTACGATGATTTCCAACTGTGCCTGCGGCATGGAATTGGGAAATGACGGCAGCGGGGCGGCGCGTTCCAACATCGCCTTCAACTCGCGATCGAGAATGGCAAAGCCGGTTGACCCTGATATCTCAAAGCGTGTAACCGCGCCTGATCGCGTAACAACAAACCTGACTTCTCCTCTTCCCTCAAGGCCACGGCGCGCGGCAGCCCGCGGGTAGCGTTTATGGCGATTAAGCCAGGCAGACACGATGGCCACGTAATCAGCCTCAACATCCGCATTGCCCAATCCGACGTCTGCAGCGGCCTGCCCCTCCCCCTGCTCGGCACGCGCATCGGTCGCTTCCTGTGCACGGGTTGCGGGGCTCGGCGAGACCGCTGCTGTCGGTTTTGCCACCGGCGGCCTCGGCGCGGCGCGCGTGGGGAGTTCCGGTGCAGGCAGGCGCACCGGCTCCGGCTCCACGACGGGCTCAGGCTCTGGCTCACGCTCTGGGGTGGGCGGCACTTCAGCTTCGCTCGTCACAAGCGGAGCGATCTGCGTTTCCCGCGTATAGACATCACCTGCAAGCGCAAGGCGCAGTGCCCCCGCACCAGCGGTGACCGGCGGATCTGGCAGATTTGTCCAATAGACGAAAGCCCCTGCATGTATCAGCAGTGCCAGTCCTATGGCCCATCCCATCTGTCGGTCTTGCTTCGTCATACCCTCAATCTGTCCGGTTGGACGGCAACCCGAAGGCTGACACGCCACGCACGTGTTCTTCCACATGCAGGCGACGTTTCAACGGAGGGAAGGCCCGCTGCGAACAGTCAAGCCGTTCGCAGAGCCTGCAATTCACCCCGATGGGTGTCGCTGCATGTTCATTATCAAGATCATGCCCGACGGAATAGGCAAAATTTCGTGCGTGGGAGATTTCACACCCCAACCCCACAACATATTGATCGCCAGGGACCCCGATGCCCGACCCGGCGCGGCTGACCGTGCGGGCAATGGAGAAATAGCGGGTCCCGTCTTCCATGCTGATAACCTGGGTATAGACCTCGCCGGGGACGCGGAAGGCGTCATGTACATTCCACCTGGGGCAGGTGCCGCCAAAACGCGCAAAATGAAACCCCGCCGCTGAAAAGCGTTTGGACACATTTCCAGCATTATCCACCCGGATCAGGAAGAAGGGGATGCCGCGTGCGCCCGCGCGCTGCAACGTGGTTAACCGATGGCAGACCTGCTCGAAGCTGGTACCGAAGCGACGTCCCAGAAGCCGAATGTCATATTTGGTCTCCTCTGCTGTTCGCAGAAAGGCGCCATACGGCATCAGCAGGGCGGCCGCAAAATAGTTTGCCAAAGCGATACGCAAAAGCCGGCGCGCCTCTTCATCTGCGAGACCGGACTGATCGACAATCTGCTCGATTGTGCGTGCCTGTTCCAGAAAGGCCACCTGGTAGGCGAGCTGAAAGCAACGCCCCGGCTGGTCCAGCAGTTCGGACAGGAACATCGTCTGGCGATGGCGGTCATAGCGACGAAGCTCCCCTGTCATGAAGTCTCCCGGCACGACCCGGGTCCCCACCCCGTGCACATCGCGCAGATAATTACGCAATACGACATAGGGTTCATCTGAGGCAATCCGAGCTGACGCATAGAGCGTTTCCGCCGCCTCATCGAGGTCGGGGAAATGATTGGTGCGCGAGTTGATAAAATCCCGCACCTCTTCGATCGGGAGCCCGCCTGACTGGGACGTCTCATCGTCATCACGATCTGCCAGCCGCTCCGCCAGCATGGAGCCGCTTTCCACAGCCTCACGGTAGGCGCGGTAAAGAGTTGCCACAGCATCCGCAATGGCGGGGCTCGCGTCCGCCACGTCTTTCAGGTCCTCGATGCCCAATCCCGCATCACGCAACATCGGGTCGGTAAACACCTCTTTCAACGCTGTCAGTGCCCTTGCCTCCTCATCCCCGCCGAGAGAGCGGAGGTCCACATCAAAAACATCGGCCATACGCAGCAGCATCTGGGCGGATACCGGCCTCTGGTTGCGCTCGATCAGGTTGAGATAACTTGCTGAAATGCCAAGTTCCTCTGCCATGCGCGCCTGTGTGAGCCCCTTGTCCCTGCGCAAGCGCCGGACCCGTGGACCGGCAAAAACCTTCTTTTCCGACGGCATTTGACCCTCAATCAGATTTGTAAATTTACAAGATTTACATTTACAACAGAATCAGACGCAATTCTTGTAAAGTTTTTTACTTTAATATTTTCAATGACTTATGAATCATTGGACTTTTTTTTGTGTGGGTTGTATGACCCCCGCAACGACAGGGCGCGACGATGAAGACCGTCGCTGAAGAAACAGCTTCAAGATTGCAGGGCGGCCTTTCCCGCCGAGACATAAACCCCTCATGGGCACGTCCCCATCTCCGATCCGCCCACGCAGATTTGACTAAGACCCACGCCATCCCCACTGGATGGTACCAACCACAAGGACAAGTGCCATGGCCAAGACCTTTTATGATCTGATCCCGAGTGCGCCAAAAGGCCGTTTCGACGGCGTTGAGCGTAACTACACTGTGGAAGACGTGGAAAAGCTCCGCGGTTCATTCCCGATCGAATACACGCTGGCAACACGCGGCGCGAACAAGCTCTGGGAAGGCCTTCACTCTGAAGACTATATCCATTCGCTCGGCGCCCTGTCCGGTAACCAGGCCATGCAGATGGTCCGCGCTGGCCTGAAAGCGATCTACCTGTCCGGTTGGCAGGTTGCTGCTGATGCAAACACCGCATCCGCCATGTACCCTGACCAGTCGCTCTACCCAGCCAATGCCGGCCCTGAGCTTGCAAAGCGCATCAACCGCACCCTGCAGCGCGCTGACCAGATCGAGCATTCTGAAGGCGGCGCAAAGCGTGATTGGTTCGTTCCAATCGTGGCTGACGCAGAAGCCGGTTTCGGCGGCCCGCTGAACTGCTTCGAAATCATGAAAGCCTACATCGAAGCCGGTGCAGCAGGCGTTCACTACGAAGACCAGCTCGCTTCTGAAAAGAAGTGCGGCCACCTGGGTGGTAAAGTTCTGATCCCGACAAAGGCTCATGAGCGCAACCTGAACGCAGCCCGCCTTGGTGCTGACGTGATGGGCACACCAACACTGATCATGGCACGTACAGACGCTGAGTCAGCCAAGCTCATCACGTCTGATATTGACGAGCGCGATCACGAGTTCATCGATTTCGATGCTGGCCGCACACCAGAAGGCTTCTACCGCCTGAAGGACGGCACGGGTGTTGATCACTGTATCGCTCGTGGCAAGCAGTTCGCCAAATATGCTGACCTCTTGTGGTGGGAAACATCTGTTCCTAACCTTGATGACGCGAAGCGCTTTGCTGAAGCTGTTCGTAAAGAGCATCCAAACCAGATGCTGGCTTACAACTGCTCACCTTCGTTCAACTGGGAAGCCAATCTGGACAAGGACACTATCGCCAAGTTCCAGCGTGAAATCGCTGCAATGGGCTACAAGTACCAGTTCGTTACACTGGCTGGCTTCCACCAGCTCAATTACGGCATGTTCCAGCTTGCTTCCGGTTACCGCGATCGCGGCATGGCAGCATACTCCGAACTGCAGCAGGCTGAGTTCGGCGCAGAAGCTGATGGCTACACCGCCACACGCCACCAGCGTGAAGTGGGTACGGGCTATTTCGACATGGTGTCTGTTGCAGCCGCCGGTGGCGAAAGCTCAACAACAGCTCTTGGCGAAAGCACAGAAAGCGCTCAGTTCAAGAAGTAATCTTCCAGGTCTACTCGATCTGACAGACCCCGGCGGGAAACTGCCGGGGTTTTTTATTGGGCAAACAAGGCCCCACCCCCTAAACTTTCACCACAAAAATATTCAAGGGATGAAACATGTCAGGGGCGAGAGTTTTGGAAATCAAAGGCACGGTCGTACAGGGATTTGAAGGCGCACGGGATGCATTTGCCGCCAATTTTGAAAAGGGCGGCGAGGTTGGTGCATCTTTCGCGGTCTGGAAAGACGGCGATTATCTGGTTGATCTGTGGGGTGGGCATGCAGATAGCGCACTCTCCAAACCCTGGGTGCGCGACACGCTTCCCAATGTCTGGTCCACGACCAAGGCTGTGGGCGCTCTTTGCATCGCGATGCTGGTTGAACGCGGCCTTCTCTCCTATGACGACAAGATCACCAAACACTGGCCGGAGTTTGGCGCGCACGGCAAAGATGTGCTCACCGTCGGACAGGTTATGTCGCACCAGTCCGGTGTTTCAACCGTACGAGAACCACTCAAGACGGAAGACCTTTTTGACCATGACAAGATGGCACGCCGAATGGCTGCGGCCGAGCCTTTGTGGAAGCCCGGCACGCGTTCTGGCTATCACGCGCTTACTTATGCCTTTCCAACCGGCGAGCTTGTCAAACGTCTCACTGGCAAAAGCATCGGACAGTTTTTCCGGGAAGAAGTCGCGGGACCGTGCGAGATCGATTTTCATATTGGCCTGCCGGACAGTGCTGATGATCGCGCAGCGGAAATGTTGCCCGCCAAAAACGCAGCCCCGCTCAATGGGGACGGAATGACCGACATCCAGAAGCTGACCTTCTCAAATCCCGCGCCTTCGGCGACGGCACCCAATGACAAAGCATGGCGACGTGCAGAGCTGGCCTCAGCCGGCGGGCGAGGTTCCGCGAGCGCCC